>Ga0123341_1007211_pt1 | contig 10115 bp, 8 predicted proteins | sample Turbeapinknodule_FD_89959 | JGI IMG/M metagenome (GOLD analysis project Ga0123341, IMG submission 89959) | Root nodule microbial communities of legume samples collected from Mexico - Turtle bean Mexico pink nodule | ecosystem: Host-associated > Plants > Roots > Nodule | place: Mexico: Nepantla...
GATTTAAGAAGACATGATTCAACAAAAAAAAAAGAATTTAAGAAGAAGAATTAAAGAAAAGATTCAAAAGGAAAAAACTAAAAAAGAAAAAGAAAAAAAAAATCAAGAAGAAGAAAAGAATTTAAGAGGAAGAATGTAAGAAGATGATTAAGGATTCAAGAAGAAAAAAATCAACAACAAGAATTAAAGAGCAAGAAGGTTCAAAAAGACAAGATTCAAGAAGAAAAACAAAAAAAATCAAGAAGAAGAATTAAAAGAGGAAGAATCTAAGAAGATGATTAAGGATTCAAGAAGAAAAAAATTCAACAAGAATTAAAGAACAAGAAGATTCAAAAAGACAAGATTCAAGAACAAAAACAAAAAAAAAATCAAGAAGAAGAATTAAAAGAAGTTAAGAGGAAGAATCCAAGAAGAAAAAAATTCAACAAGAAGAAATGAAGAAGAATTCAAGAAAAAGAAGAATCAAGAAGAAAATATAAATATTCTAGAAAACCCTAAGAGAATATTATCATTTTACTTTGGAATAAAAGATTGGGAGAAAATTGTATTCTATTCAACTAAAGTTGTGTTCTTGTGATGATAAATTGATGTAGATTTGTATTGAAATAAACATCTGTGTATAGAATTTCCTAATCTTAGTTTAAATGTTTGTGATCACACGTTAGTTTGACAAAATTTCAGAAAAGAAAAGAAATTGTCCTTTTGCAGGATATATTCTTGTTTTAATGTTTGACAAAAGCAACTTATAGCTGATGAAAGGTTTCTTCTTTTAGTTGTTCTAAATCTCATCAAACTTCAAAATTGACTTAGAATGCCAAGATAAAGTTGGTCTAATACAATGGTGTTTAGTTTTAACCAAGGTGTCTAAGAAACTTAATATTGCTATCAGTGTATTTTGATACTGGTAAAGAAGATGGCATGACAGACAAAATATCCAGCTGCTGAAAAGATCAGCCTCAGATTTTACCACAAGATGTGAACCAATTTAAATGTTAGATGAAGTCATTATCTAGAAATGCGTTGAGGCAATTTAATGGATCTAAACTATTTTCATACGAAAAGACAAGCATCATACGGAAATTTCAGATTGTCAGGTAAAGTATCCTTCTTGTTTTCTTTTTTAATTCTCAATAACTTTGTTCATGCTGCGACACTTCTGAGTTCAAGTCAAATGATCTTTCAAGTCACCACGGTGATCACAATATCATTGGCAGACCTTATTACATGGTTTCAAATTCATAATTATCGGAATACTTTTAAGTATTGCCATTTTCATCTGATGATACAATATAAATTTTGGTCATTATACAGAGTAAGAACAAATTACCTTAAGAATTTCAGCAGACACAAATATGAATTACCTGGGAGTTTGCTCGAAATGAAAGACAAACCAAAGATGCCTTGGGGACAGAAGATTTATCAGAATCAACTGCAAGATCAGAAACACGGATAGGAAGCTTCACTGTTTTACCATCCGAGAAGCTGACTTCAAAATCTGGAAACTTCACAGCTACCATTGCCGGTATTATCACTTTACTTGCTAAACCAATCTGCACAAATCACATGTAAATCTGTCATATTCTTACTTTCTTCGCTGATATACCCTAGATGTGTTTCTAGTTTAAACAGTTAATCACTTCCTTACTTATTAGATAACTAACACACACACACACACACACACACACACACACATATATATATATATATATATATATATATTCAAACAGTATACAGATAATTCAAACAGTATAGCAGATAAGTAAAGTTCTAACTTCTAAGCAAGCTTGAAGAGACCAATTTAGACAAAACTGAGAGATATGGAGTTCGGAAAGTTAGTTTTAGTTTATGCATATGGTGTATCACCTTAATTGGAACATAGAAACAATAATTAAACAGGAGAAAACCTATGCTGATCTCGCATGAACGAGCTTCAACACATTCCACCAGAACAAATCTCATGCTATAGAAACAAAAGAACATATAATGAAATAGTTGTTGCAACTAACAGTAAAATAAAGTAAATGCAATATTGTAAGTATATCTGAGCAAATTAGCACATTGATATTATAACTGCGATACCTAACCTTACCACCATGCTGTTTGAACTCGGCCATATCAGCGAAGTATCCCCTCTTCATTTCATCTCCACTGTACAAAAACCCTATCAATCAACATCACTCGCTCTTTCACTTCCCTTCATTACTAACTACTACACTTCACAAAACCATAAATTGAACTTACATTCGAGCGCGCTCCTCCGCAATTGCTTTCTTATTTACAAACTGCAAAGAAAAACGAACTCTAATTAAAACCAAGAATCTAAAAGAATTAAAAAAGAAAAGCGAATGGAAAACGCAACCTGATGAAGATCGAGGAAGCGTTTGGGGGTGAGGCGTGCCAAATGCTGCGAGTGAAGAGGACAGTGCCGATGATCCTTCTCCGCTACGGAACCCACAACGTAATCTCGGAGACTGGAACGCCTTCGTATCAGTCGTTTCAAACCGACCATCTTCGCCGATTCCATTTCGATCAGTCTCTCTCCCTCCCCTTCCTACTTCTACTGTAGCTCCAAGTTTATTATAAATTTATTTCACATCTTAAATTCCAAACTTACATCTATCATAAATTTATTAATTTTCATAATAAATGTTTTCATATTTCAATTTCTGCAAAATTTCATATGTACAAAAAAAAATTCTATGATTTTCTAATTAAATTAATATTAATAATAGATAAAAAAAAGGATATATTTTATGTCAACCCAACTTCTTTTTTATCAAATAATTTCACTTTTATTTCTCAATTCAGCACCTTGTTTTTATTTTCCTAAACTTTTTGTCTCAGTACTATTTTCACTTTTAAATATTTACAAAATTAAATAAATTTAAATATTTATAAAATTAAAATAAAAGAAAATTTAAAATTAAATATATAAAAATTTATGAAAAAATATCAATATAAAGAGAATTAAATAAAATATTTTATAAATATTTTGATGTAAATAAATATTATGTATAAAATAAATGTAAACCCTAAACCCTAAATCCAAAATACTAAACCCTAAATTGTAAGAAATTATAAGAAATATTATATAACCGTATTTGTTATTATAATTTATGACATATATTTATACAATTTATTATTTAAATAAAAAAATAAAAATAAAAGAGTGTTTCATGAAAAATAAAAATAAAAATAATGCTATTTGAGAAAAAAGTTCTCAACAAGACCATTATTAAAAAAAAACATTTTGTTGTAACCATTTTTAGTACATAAATATTTTTAAAGAAAAAGGAGGCGATATTCTAGTAAGAGGAAACGTCTTCAATATTAAAACTACTTATAAAAGAATTTATCTTTTTGTCTTATTGAAAGTAGTAGGAAATTGAGTTTCTTGGTAATTTATGCTTTCTTTCTTGATTGTGTTACAAGGAGGTCTTCCTGAACCAAAAAATACCGTCTTATGATAAGTTGTTTGTACATGCTAAGCACTAGAGGGAATTCTATTCATCATCTACGTCTTTTAAGCAATCAAAATGTAAGAAAAACAAATTCGGATCGTACACCACACATTGGACATGTGACACCTCTTGGCTATCACAATTAAAATTTGGCTTTTGCTTACCACACTCAATAAATTTGAATATATATGCATTGCACTGATGAAAAATGATAAAAATATATTTTTTAGTTTTTAAATAGAAGTGGGAGCAATTCAAAATATATCATGGATTTGATATTCCAGAATAAGATTTGGGTTTATGAAATACCTTTCAGGATTAGGTTTTCTAAAACAGTTATATGGAATAATCATTTTAGGAAAAAATGTTTTAAATTTTGTTTTCCATAATCTCCAAAATGAGATATTGTTTTTTCAATTCTATCCAAAAAAAAAATCCAGAACACAAAACAACCTATTCCATATTTCATTTTCCATAACGTATTTCCTAATTCTGGAATACACTGAAACGCACAAAAGTAGGAAGCAAAAGCTTTAAAAAAATTCTTTTCGATCATACACTCTGCCACATTTTAGACGTGTCAATATCATGTTCAGTGTCTATGTCAGATACAGTGCTTCATAGCATACAAGGTTCCCTAAATTATTCAATAAGACCGTGGTCTTATAATTCATTCATCCGGAAGTAGATCAAAGGAGAAGATTTAAAAGAGAAGCAATATATATTTTATAATGAGATATGGAAAATTTATCCATATATTTTTATACTAAAAGAATTATGCATATTATGGCTGTTACCTCCACAAAGGGTGCCCATGTCACAAAGACAACCACAATTCTGGGATAAGAGTCGAATACATAATATTACTCCCATAAACAAAGAGGTTGTTTCCTTACCTATAACTCTTCACCACCAATTCATAAAGTAGCAAGGTTCAAAACTCTAAAATAAGCAGAGAAAGGCATTTAAAATCTGGTCCCAAAAAATAAACATTAAAAGGAAATTCTACGGTATAAATCATTCTTTAACAACATCAACTAAATAAATTTCACCTCTGTAGCTAAAACCTCTCCTACAAGAACCCAAATTAGCACACTTGTTTGGCAGCAATTCCCACCATAACAACATTGGAGATATGTGTGATTGTTAGGTTACATCATTAAACATAATATCATTGATTCTGTCAATGCCAATGTCTGAAATGGGCTCGATGGGTTTCTCATCTTCTAGAGAACACTCGTTACTCGAAGGATCTTTACTGAATTCATCTGAACAAAGAGATGTCCATATCAGTTATAAGAAAAATTGAAAACATGCTTTGGATTTTGGATTCTAACTGATAGCACAGCCTAAAAAAAGAAAAATCCAAATGAATTTGGCGTCAAGCTTGTTTTGCTTACTAACATGTAGCAATCAAAATTAAGCACACGTGTCATTGAAGAATTTGGCATCAAACTCACCAAAAATTGTGTTTAAAGATGCAGGGGAAGGTGTTGAAATGAAGTTCAGGCCAATGTAGAATCCCAGCATCAAAACAACGGTCACCATCACATATGTTGGTACTGCTAGAGCCCAATATCTGAAAAGCCAGAAGTTGTTTTGCTAACATTTTGTCACAAACAGTCTGAAAAGCCCAATATCTGAAGATCAATTTTTTTCCTACATATGAGAACTAAGTTCCCTGGTCCATTATCTCCAAAGTAAAAGCTGATGCAAAATTCACATTGTTTACATTAACAGTTGATTTTGAAATCCTTTTTACATACATATTCATTATTAAAGTCTCTAAAGAAAGAAGTTGGGCTTAATACCCTCCATCCCTTCCCAAAAGCCCTACTTAACAGCTAAATTGACAAACCCAATAAAACTTATTTCATGCACCATGACTGAGTTTACATTTGTAGACCTTAAAATTAACACTTCAGAATTTCTCACTTTAGGTTTTCTTGACAAAAAGAATCTTCTTTTGTGCACCTTAACAATTATATCTGATACTTTTCATAGGTTCAAATAACAACAGCAGTTGAGATGTCTAACCTGCTAGGATAGTACGAGATGCCAGCAGATTGTAGCCATGATTCTGGAACATACGCCCATATGAAGAAAATAACTATTCACAAAGAAAAAAATTAAAATACAATAAAAGTCAAAAATCCCATGAGTGTCACGAAAAACTTTGGTGGATAACTAAAAGTTACAATCATCACATACAATATTGCGCATAGAAAGTCATGTATAAGAAAGGATACACAGAAAAGGGTTACAATTCTGAAGGGCAAAATAGAAGGGAAGAAGACCTGTAGCAACAACAGTGGTAATAGAACCAACAAAACCATAAACTTCAGAAGGCTTAGGGCCATGATCGCCAGACAATCCAAAGCCAGAGGTTTTGTCATCAGGGTCAAAAACAGACACAGTTTTCCTCCGCTGCTTTGACAGACTGAGAGTTCTTCTTGGACTGTTCACAGAGTGGGGACTTTCCATGTCGCGTCCCTTCAATTACAGTTAAACTCTTAAAAAATGCTAGAGAATAATGCAAATTCTGTTTGTTTTAATATCAAATAACAGGTACCAATAACTACATTCACTAACACGCTTTCAAACATACAAATGAGTGCATTCATCATTATGTTATTTATAATTATTTTAATATATTTTTTATTCGAAATAAACTGTTATGAATTTACAACTCTGAAGTTTGATGATCTTGATCAATTTAAGCTATGTTTAAAACACATTTTGCTAGCAGTATTTATTTTTGTGGTTTTATGTTAAGTGACAAAACTTAGTAAAATTGTGATTTTTATTGGACACTTAGCAACTTGATTTTCCTTAATTTTAATTATTAAGAAGTGAGTTTAAGCCCTAATTCAACCCTACAAAACTAACATATAAGGTGAGGATTGCCCAACTTATATATTATAAAATGATTTTATCTCTTGATGTGGGATCTCCAATACACCTCCCTCATGCCAAATAGCTGAAGTTCAACCTCAATACTTTTTATCATTCTTATCTTAGTTGTTCTAGTAGTACTTACTTTTAAAGCTAATTTTATAACTCAAAATCGTAGATAAATCTTATTGAAATGTCATTCGTTGCAAATTTTTAGTGAGTTAAAATAGATTATGATTACTGATGAATCTTGCATAAGTCCCTAAGGATACAATACTTGTTTAAGGTACTACATTGACTCAGTACACCTGCTGAAAGGGAAATCTTAACACTTCAGTCTTAAACAAACTCTTGTTGGAAGATCCTAATAAGGAGTACACCCTATTTCTAAGCTTCCTGGGACCTCACTGGGTATAAATCTATTTGCTCATATTCACTACCTAACGTTGCTAAGGGAAAACATATCAGATTAGATTCAGAGCTTGGATCCTATACAGCCCCCTGCCCCAGCTTATCTATTTTAAGAGGTTAAACTAGAAAGTCAGCAACACATTACAGATACACGTTGTTAAGCAAGACCACAATGTAAAAAAACAAACCCCGATAAAAAATTAATCATTAGCGACATTGACAATGGATGATACTACCAAACAGAAAACAATCATCAGAAAACATTAAAAAAAAAATCCTCCATTACAAACATATGGAGCCAGAACAATTTAATCAACAACCAGAAATTACCAGGAAATGACTTTGGCCAAAAGCTTGAGCTATAGTATAGACAGTCCTGCTAACACTACCAACCACACCCAAAATTACTGCAAAGAAATGTAACAATTATTATTAGTTGAACACTGATTTATCACAGAAGTAGGAATCACTTCTGTACTCACTTGATGCCAATGTCAATCTTATCACTAATTAAGTGTTTGCTGTCTCTGATTGAGTAAGTCCAAATGATGGTACTTATAAAATTGGCAAGCAGGCTATTGCTTTTGAGCTACATAACTTATTTTCTCTAAAACCAAATAGCCATGCCCCTTCTCCCTCATCAACTATAATAATGTAATATTCTTACATCTCAAGACCATTGCATTCTTATGGCTATAATTGTGCAAGTCTTCTTAAAAAAAACTATCTTACCAAAAAACGATAGTAATATTAATCTGATAACTTACACAATTGAATTGGGTTTAACATAATTCAGCTCAGTGTAACTTGTTGAACTGACAAAATTCAACCTTGTTCAATTAGATCAAGTTAAAAAACTTGGACTGGATTAGTTAGTCCAACCCATGTACATCCGTACGAACGCCTGTCCTAACTGTTAACAGTTTAGAAGGCACAACTTATTATGATTCTTCATAAAATTACTTGAGTTGAGAATATGATTAAATGTCAACTAACATGCAACAAAAAATATAATTACTCAAACTGGAGAAGAGAGAGGGTAAGAAGGGCTACTAGGACCAAACCATAGAACCAATAGAAAACTTCCTTCAGATACAAGAACAATACAGTGAGAGACGCTGTCTACAACCCACTCATCCAACACAGGTTTTAAGTCACGAAAACATTTGAGCAATTTAACTAAGCTGAAAGCAAAAGCTCTTTACATAATCAATTGAAATATAGCAGCCTCGCCATACCAACAGATAACACTCGTACCATAAGTATTCATATTTCATGAAGATGCTGAGCTATTTAAAGTATAATAAAAATCAACCTCTCGAATCAATAACATTTTAAAAGAACTAAGGTTGATCGCTACATGCCAAATGATATGAAGAATAAAAGCAAAGTGCGAGCCATCTTCACTGTGATTTTTTTTTTTTTTTGTTGAGGGGAGGTATCAAGCAAAATCATATTCAATAAACAATTTGAGAAATAGCTAGGAGAGAGACAACAAACACAAAGGACAAACTAGCATCATATAATCATAGAAAGTCACTAGCAACCAAAGGTGAATAGAAACGTCATAGAAAGTCACTCCTCTCATCAGACAAAGCCTTGGCCATGGCTTCAAATTCAAGTCTTTTGCTCTCAAAGGCCAGAGAAGCCTCTTCTGCAGTGTTGTCAGTGCCCAACCAGACACGTGCACCCTTCAGTGATTTCCTCACAAAAATCCCAGAAGAAAAAAGAATCCCCTTGCATTTGGTAGTTTGTAGACAGTTTTAGACGCAACTCATCATGTTTCCATTTTAAACATGGCAACATCAAAATTTTATAACCAAAATTTCTGACTGCTAATTTTATCGAAGCTATTGTAAGGAAGCCTAACCAATCAAGAAAATGTAAAACTTCATAGAAAGATAAATCTCAAGCGCAAGAACAATGAAGAACTACAAAGGTATACAATAACTCATTCTCTATATTTAGAAATCATTCATAGTTTCATATAAGATTGACACGCACAACACAAAGAAAAGCAGGAAAGTAGAGGAAGGAGAGGACATCTTGCACTGTTTATCTAGAACCTAAAAGTTCAAGTTTTATTTTAAGCTTAACAAATAATTTGGATTTCAGGTTATTGAAGCAAAAGGTAGAAAGGAAGGTGTTGCAACATGAAATCCTCCGTGCACTATCACTTATGGATATGATATATCTGCTCCTATTAGTCTCAAGTTAAGCCAGCCACAGCCTTAACACAGTGAACCACCAGCCACAACAATGAAACTGGAGTATTCCTCAAATTAATTACTCCTTGGTCTATAAATATGTTTTATGCTCCCGATTAATAAATATACTAAATTTTGGTTTTCGATTTTCTAAAGTTGGTTTTATTTTGTGTTTTTTCTGAATTTTTAAAAGTGAACTAAATTGTAGTTTCATATTCATTACAAGACAAATATAACTAGCGCAATTATTTCTGCAATGTAGTTCAGGAGAGTCTAAAAAGCTTGATATCATAGTTAAAATCACTGTCACAAATCTTGTTCTCAACATACAAACGTGTTAAGGGGTAAGTGTTAAGAGGATTTTAAACACGTAAAAGATAGCCACTAATTTGAAACAGAGCAAAATACGTGGATGAGCAGATTGTGTAGATAGTCCTAGGGGTGACTTTTTCTACAAATAAAAAAAAACAACACACTTAAAAACACAGTTGGAAATGGTTCAGCTGATGGCACAGAATGAGATTTAACAGCTTACCTTCACCAGGAACGCACGCAGAGAACGCCTTCCTAATTTGCAATGCCTTCCCCGATTTGCTCCAATGCGAAATTAAAACAAAGAATCGGTAATTTGTTAGTAAGAAGAGATGTATTGAAGTTAAAGGAGAGAAAATTGAGAGAAACATAAATATCAGGACGAACCCTAAAATGCTGAGAAGATGGCCCTGAGGAAGAAGAAAGAGAACTCAGGAGTGATAAATCCTAAGATGCCGTTAGATGATGATAACTGAGGAGGGAGAAGGAGCGCTATGAGAAGATTAGAAGATGTGGATGCTACTCCATTGCCGTTCGCACACCACCTACATGGCCTTTGCTCTGTTATGAAAACTTCTATTTCCATGCGCAATTGGTTTTACATTTTACCATGTTGGACCCCCACAAGGAGATTAGATTAGAACCAAATGATTAACAGTCAAAACTTAAAATTTTGTTATGGCTTCAGTTAGTGTTTAAACTTTGTAATTGAATTTTTTAATTAATATTTAGTAAATTAAAATATAATACAAATTTACAAGACAAAAAAAAAATAGTTTATAATTTTTTAAAAAAGAATTACTCTAAAATCAGTATCTAAGTGTAGATA
>Ga0123341_1007212_pt1 | contig 10114 bp, 2 predicted proteins | sample Turbeapinknodule_FD_89959 | JGI IMG/M metagenome (GOLD analysis project Ga0123341, IMG submission 89959) | Root nodule microbial communities of legume samples collected from Mexico - Turtle bean Mexico pink nodule | ecosystem: Host-associated > Plants > Roots > Nodule | place: Mexico: Nepantla...
ATGGTGCAGGAAGAATTTGCCTTATAAGTGTTTTATAAATTTAAATATTTTTAATTAAATATTTATTAAAAAAAGTTATTTTATTTAGTGTAATTTTTTAAATATTTTTTAATTAAGTCCATATCATCAACTTGGATAATAATATTATTTATTTAATAGTATCAAGCATAAAACCTGAACTTGGACAATAAAAAAAAAAATCTTAAAATCTTAATTATTATTATCAAATGATTTTTATTTTTCATGTCTATGCATGTTTGATTTAGTTTTTTAGTACATATTTTTTTTTAAATGAAATGATGTATTTTTTATAATGATTATTGGAATTTTAGATATTTTTTTATTGTTGTCTAATTTGATGGTGTTGCTATTGAAACTTGTTCTTGTAAGAAATGGGTCTCGAGAACTGTGGTGGAGAATAGAAGATTTGTGTGTGGACTAAGTTTTGTGTATTGACTAATCATAAGAAAAATGGATATGTCTATCAACAAAAGACTCTTTGATAATTAAGTAAGTAAGAATATAACTACAAGAAACAATGGTTTTAATGGAGATTTATTTTTATATTATTCATGGTTAAAGCTTCTATTAAATTATTTATTAAGGGTTGTAGTTTTTCCCGTTAAACCATCTTTGGAGAACGTGTTCTTTGGTGTTTTTTTAAACTTCAGGAAAAGTCTTTCAGAACTCCTGTTAAATATCATGAGTTTAAGAATCTCCGTAAAATACCATGGGATTTTAAAACCTTCATAAAATATAAGGGTGTCAATGCGGGCTGACTCGCCCCATAGAGGCTCATCTGTGTTTGGCCTGCAAAATGCGAGTCGAGTTGGCCCGCCCGCGCAAGGAGTGCATGCTCATTTTACTGACCCGCCCCCCATAAGAGGTAACTCGCGGGCCTGTAGGTCAGCCCGTATAAGAAAAATATTTTTTTATTAAAAAATTAAAATTTCATTAATTATAAGAAAACTTATTTCTATTACTGAAAAATAAATTTTTTATCCCTATTTCAATTCATTCAATTAAGATAAAAATATAAATTAAAGTATGAGGATTGTTAGAAGGCTTGATTAAAAATAATTAAAGTTTTGTTTTGCATCTATTTTTCCTATATATGTATGTAAATGCATAAGAATATCTTATCAAAGTTTTGCTACAAAATATTTTAATGAAGATGACTAATTTTTTAACTATCCTATTGAAATTTCTTCTTTATATTATTTTTTTATTAACAAATTTTAAATATAAGATTTTACTTAAAACTAAATCCACTGTCACTCTTTATACTAACCTCATGGCTCAATTAAAGACTTGGTCTTTGGTAACCTTTAAAGTCCCTTATGCTTGTTTTTCCTTTTCTGACTGGTGTTTGGATCCCTTAGTTTATATGTATTCGATTAAACATAAATGATTTATTTAAGTTGGTCAGACTGCATTTGTTCTAGTAGGAAGTTAGTGGCAAACTTTTAGGAGGAGGAGTTGTTTGTTTTTATGCAATTTTGTACATGGGTTGAATCACCCTTAGAGTGGTTCTTGTTTTTTTTTTTGGCTGATAAAACAAAACTAACTTCTTTAAATGATTAAAATAAAATATATTTTTTTAGTACATTAAATTTAAATTTTTAAAATATAATAAAATAAATGTCGCACTGCAATAATGTCACAGACTCAATGGCTGCCGATGACAGTCTTAACAAGAAATCACAATTCAACCACATTTATGTCTATTACATCTTAAGAGAATAAACACTAAATAAGGTATTATCTTCTTATTTCCAATATTGTTTCTTCCATCACCTTACTTCACCCAACTTTGGTCATAAGCCTCTGTTGCCTAACTCAACAATAACCGGTGTTTATCACTGTTTTATATATCTTAAATAATTGCATTATCTATCATATGTGGGCTTCAAAGTCATGAATGTTCTTGACTAAAGATTGCAAGAACATATTGCAAGGAGAATTAACTTTATCACTTCTCACTTTTCCAGTGAATTAATTATTATATGCATTTTAAAATAAAGGCCTTAATTTAAAATATTTCAAAATTATGATAATTAAATATTAACAATTATAACTAAAACTAAAATTGCACATAAAATATACATACATAAAAAAAACTAAAACAAAATAAGTCAAGTTCTTTTAATGTATGAGCTCGTAACAAAAAAAACTAGAAATTATATAAGCAAACTACCATCAATCATAAAAAAATATGCAAATACTGTTGAAATACTTATTATCCAAGATTAATTGTTGAAATTTAACGAAGGTTAAAAGAACCTTCGGTAGTTTGCTAAGGTTTTAGAATAAACCTTTTGAATTTAAGAATGTTAAAAAACCTCTGTTATTTTGCTGATGTTTTAGAATAAACATTTGGAATTTAACGAAGGTTAAAAAAACCTCCGTTATTTTGCTGGAGTTTTTGAATAACCTTTGAAACTTAACGAAGGTTAAATAACCTCCGTTAATTAAATCAATTTCTAAGATTATATCAACTTGTGCTAAATAACCTCTGTTAAAATCATTTTTTTAGTGTGAGGATAAGAGATAAGAAGAATTGAGTGAGTACTTCTCGAAGACATTAAATAATTATTATGATATATAAATAAATTTTATAATATTAATTTAAAACAATTAACAATTGAATTATGGTTTATGTGTCTTAAATATTATACTAAATGAGTTAGGTTGGAATAAAAATATTTACGTAAGGATGAATTTGAAAGATGATCGTATTCCTCAACATTAAAATATATATATTTTTTAAATTGACTTATTATGAACCCACAACCCAAACAACCTGGTCAAATTAGTATAAAATTTCAAATATTAAATTCAGATTATACTAATTAGTCAGGTTGGATTCGAACCCGACCCATCTATGTTCAAGCCTAGATTTTATACGGTGTAGATTTATTTTTTTAAAAAAATAAAGTCTGAAAAATGAAATTTACCAGTATTTACTTATATGTAAAAGGAGTTTAAATTTTCAATAAATCGATACGACTTTTGATGCTTTTGACAAGTTAAGATTCAAACTCTCTAAAAGTTAGTTGATGTTATTATAATTGTTAAAGTTAGTCAATCTGGTCTACTATGGACTTGAGTAAGATTGGGCTAAAAAAATTGGTCTACTATGGATTTAAGTAAGGTCGGGCTAAAAAAGTTAAAATTTTTGGTATGACTTAAAATCAAACACAACCCACTAAGAATCGTGCTCATCAGGTTGAACCCATGGGTGAGTCGGCTGAGTCATCGATATGTGATAAGAAAAATTAAAGAACCAATCTGATTTTCGTTCTCCTCTCGTTACTTATCTTCTCTCAATCAAAATTTCTCAATTCACGAGTTGTTTTGAGTTTTAGATGTATTTGCTTATTATTAGTTTAAATTTTAAGATGAATATATTGGGTTGACTTTTAAGATTATTTAGATTTTATTTGAATGTTATTTAAAATTATTATTGTTTGGTACAAATATACTAATAAATGAGTCGAGTTAGGTTTACCTACAAAATAGCCAACGTGTTGTATGTCTCTTTTAACATCTCAATATGTTATAATGCATTTGAGATTGTGTGAAAATAATAAATTGATGCAAAGGTAGTAAGTAATTGACTTAAGTTAGTTATAATCCCATTAGATTTGGTACAACGATAAGTTTAGTATATATAAGAACTAAAGATGGTTCGGGTCCTTACATAATATTTGAAATATATATAAATTTGGTATATATTTTGAATTATTTCTTAATTGACACAAAAAGATAAATTCTTTTGACACAAATTGATGCAAGTGAGAGTTGGACCTCATTGAGCCTATTATCCAGACCATCTATCAAATGATTTCTTAACCAGTATACTTAAAGTACTTGTTAATATAATTCTTAAATAAAATGGTTTGAAATTTGAAATTTTTATATCGGAGTGCATTCCCTCATCATTTTTGAGACACTGGTGGTCCAAAGAAATGTATAGTTTACGAACAACTTTAAATTTATGCGCGTCAATAATTTTTTGTTTGGCAAATAATGTCATAAGATAACAGAGTTATCACATGAATATAACGTCCCAAGCATACTCAAGTCTGTCAAGAAACGATGCATATTTGCTTGTGATGTTCTGTTAAATATGAGTACAATTGCTTAATCTCAATTTCCACTAAAAAGTTTTGATCTCTGTATTCAAATTATCGTTTCATGCAGTGTATGAATTTGACAAGAAACCACTTGTGAAATATATAGAATGCGGAAAACACAATATATTAGTATGATATGGACGTTAATTCTGAATTCTTTGATTTACCACGTAACTTGAAAAAGAAACTTTCCAAATTTCAGTTGTTTTCAACTTTAGTCTAGCAAAAGCATTCAGTCCTAATCAATTACTTTATTATCTGCTGTAGTTCGATTAGGATCAAACCAATTAGGCTTATCTAATGTCCCAAAGTAATTAGTATTTGATGAAAAAGCTATGCATGCTTGGTTCAACAGATTCATGCATAAGAAAAAAGAAGAATAAGAAAGTTGTCGGCCTTATGAACAAAATTGTCCTTTCTAAATTTCTTACAACGTGATGCATTTTACAAGTCACAATATCACACAGAAAACACTTTGATGCGGAACACAGTATAGTGCTCATCTGTTTGTGAATTCTCATTTTTCTGTGTTCTTTCTATATTTTATTTATCTTGCTAAGCACATGCTTCAATTTATTAGTTTGTAAAAGCTAGTTGATTAGATTCTTCAGTGATCTTGAGAAGTAGATAAGACTGGGGTTAGTTGATGTATATTTTTTGAAGTTTTGGAAGCATAATAAGTTGTACACACGAGGAGACTGGTCCATCATAGCTCCTCCATAACCCCCAACCAAGGATGATTTCTTTGAATGCATGGTTGGCCAGCATGAGCAACAGTATCTTATCTTACGCCCCCACCCTGTCCTCATTAATGTCTGTGTGTGGAAACATCATGCTGATGCCAACCTTACATCAACAGAAAAACAGCCAATAAACCCTCATGGACCCGCAAAGTGGATCATAGGAGGGAGAATTACTTGAGTATAGTTTTTTGAAGTAAGAGAAGTGTTTAGTTTTTCATATCCACCATCTCTAAAATTATGTTTATATTAGAGGGAAAAAAATGTTTTACGGTGTAAAACAGAGATGTTACTCCAGGACAAACGGAGAATCTCTCTAGCTAGATGAGAAATCCAATTGGTGATGAAGGGGTGGCTAAATTTTGTTTGTAATGGTGGGGTTGAAAATAAATTTATTACTCTGGGGGACTGCTTTGATGGTGACAGTGATGATTAGTACTTATGGTAAGGCACGCGCAGTTCTCTTCCATAGCTTTTTGAAACAGCAAAGAGAATAAATATGATTGTCACCACTGCACGCTGCCTTCTCTTTCTGTCTTCCTCTACAAACCCAAGAATTTTGCACACATTTCAGAAGGAAAAAGAATTACCAGAATTTTCGGTAATTGTCACTCCAACAATCATCACCTTTACCCTTTTCTAATACACCGGTAGCAGTAGTATATGACAATACGCAACAGTCTCCAATGTGACAACTTTGTAGCAATAACATCATTAAATATAATTGTGCATGCCATGTATATGTACTCCGGAGAAATTCCTTAGCTGCCCATAAAGTTCACAAAAAAGTGTTTTTTGTGCGTACCATTATTCGATGTGTGTCACATTAATTATGTAAGTCATTAATGTTTCTTACTGTGTTACTTCTTTCAGTCTTATTATTGAGGTAGAGTATTCTGAATGATAAAGAACAAAGAGTTTCTGTTATTACTGTTATTAGCATGCACATGCTACAGTATACGAGTAAGTGTAACAAAGATATTGGCCTGACTATGATATCAAATCAACTTCAGAAATCCCCCCGAAGCTTATTTGTATTCTACTTTACGAAACCCCATGAGGATATTGCGCTTTTCATGTATTGAGCACATCCACTTTGCTAGATTTCTTGGTTTTTACATTCCCAACCCGAATCATTGTCCCTTTTGATTTCGCTACCATCTTCACCTCCTTATATTCCCCTCCCATTCTCCTATCCTATCTACAACACTTCTCTAGCTATCTTTTCTCTTTAGCTCTCTTTCCAACACATCCTTCAATACCTCTCTAAGGTTCTGAGTTGCAAGCTAACATGGGGGAGATAGCTTTACCAAATGGCATTAGCAATGGCAGTATTAATGGAGTCAATGTCAATGGACAAAGCCATTCTCTGAATGGTTACAGGAAGAGTTGTTGGTACGAAGAAGAGATCGAAGAGGACTTAAGATGGTGCTTTGCTCTCAATAGGTATATCTGTTATTTTTGTCCTTAAGCAACTATTAGTACCACATCTGACATAATAGCTTGTTATAATGCATTAATTGCTATTTTGCTTAACTGTTCAATTCGGAAGTTTTGGCTCCAGCGGATCGTCCATATTGAAGTTCTTCATATACTTCTTGAAACAATTAAAACAAAACACTGTCCCATCCTGTTTATACTTCTCATTTTGAAGTCTATTTTCTCACATAAATAGTTTTTTTGACTGCTCTTTTGGCCTTTTCATGTTCATTTTACTATTAGTTATTTATTTTTGCTAATGATGATTTGAGGAGATTCATGGAAGGAATAAAGCCCCAAAACAAGAACGTAAAAGAAGGAAGAGCTTTTTTATTCTGATTCGATTTGAGTGAGACAAAACTACAGTACAAGTTGTCTGCTACTAATGTCTAGAGTTTTCTTGGATGTGCATATCACAGACATTTTTATGATTCCAGCTTCTCATGCTAGGAAAAAAGTAAAAGGGATCCTAAAAGTCATAAACTCTTTTTGCTAGTGGCCATGAAAAAGGCAGACACAACACAAATGAAAATAAGTTAACTTTTTCACACTCCGCCACTATACTTACACATCAGAGTTTCTTTTTAATAACGTGGCTGCGTTTTTTCTTTCTCGCTTTGTTTGTTATAGAGAAAAAGGTTCGAACAATAGTTTTGCGTGTCATTCAAGTGTTACTTACATGTAAGTGTAATTATGGTGCGATTGCAGTATATTGCATACAGGAGCTAGCCAGTACCAAGACATTGCTTTGTTGGACACAAAGCCCTTTGGAAAGGTTCGCACTCACACAGCATAAAGTTACCTTTATTCATCAAGAACCTAAATTAAACTAGCTTCTTATATGTGTTCCAATTTCTTGTGCCCTTTTGCAGGCTTTGGTAATTGATGGAAAGCTTCAGAGTGCAGAGACAGATGAATTTATCTACCACGAGTGTCTTGTTCATCCGGCTCTGCTTCACAATCCTAAGTACCCCGTTTGCTCTATAACAATTTAATATATGTAGAGATGTAGACACAATTTTTATTTATTTATCTCTTTATCTTTTGTATCCCATGGTTTAGCCCAAAGAATGTTTTTATTATGGGAGGAGGAGAAGGCTCTACTGCAAGAGAATTGCTCAGGCATAGAACCATAGACAAAGTTGTAATGTGTGACATAGATGAGGTAAAATCTCTTTGGTATAAATCTAGCTCTTCGTTGTATATTTATATACCATGTAACTAATTATTGACTAGTTAAAATCTGTGTGCTTGGTGGAGCAGGAGGTGGTGAATTTCTGCAAATCGTACTTAGTTGTGAACAAGGAAGCATTCCGTGATCAAAGACTTGAGGTCGTCATCAATGATGCAAGGTCTGATAATCTAATTGTGAACTGTGATCGTTGTGTCATTCTTTAATACATATTTATATTTTCCACTAAGTCGAAGGTACTATCTATCATGTTACAGGGCTGAGCTAGAAACGAGAAATGAAAGCTATGATGTGATAATTGGCGACTTGGCAGACCCAATTGATGGAGGTCCTTGTTATAAACTCTACACTAAATCCTTTTACGAGTTAATTGTCAAGCCTAGACTGAAGCAAGGTGGCATATTTGTGACACAGGTATACATAAGGCACACTATATATGTATCGATGATACCCATAAAAAATGAAACATAATTAATTAACCTTTTGTGTTTTAAATTCTTGTACTTGTTCAGGCAGGACCTGCTGGAATATTTAGTCACACTGAAGTGTTCTCATGTATCTACAACACCTTGAGGAAAGTTTTCAAGTGTAAGTGTTAAGAAATGATTATATAATGCTCTTTTGACATCAATTGCATCAAATTAAACTTATTTCCCTTTGTTTGCAGATGTTGTGCCTTATTCAGCTCACATCCCATCCTATGCTGATATTTGGGGATGGGTCATGGTAAATATTGCTCTTAAGTAGTTTCAAGTTGTTGTTTAGTACTGTGTTATTCAACTATTGGATAGAACATCATAAGAAATGTACCCAGAGACATGTTTTGCATACAACACCATATAAACTCAAGGTGTCATGCCATGGATACTATTGCTAAGATCTTTTTTGTCTTTGGAATGTAACAGGCTTCGGATTCTCCATTAGACCTGAATGCAGAAGAGCTAGACCTCAGAATGAGACAAAGGATTAAGGGGGAAAATAGATATCTTGATGGAAAAACATTCACATCCGCTTCAACTTTGAGCAAAACTGTTCGCAAGTCGTAAGTGGAACATTTAGTTCAATAGTTGTATTCCATCCTCTTGCAATGGCAATTGTTTCCCTGTGAAGTGTTCTTGACACCCATTTGACACTATTGCAGGCTGGACAGTGAAACTCATGTATACACAGAGGAAAGTGCTAGGTTCATATATGGGCATGGCAAGCATGCATAACCAAGCTTGAGAAGTAACATCAAAATAGTAACGCAAAAAGACAACACAACGCAAGTGAAAAGGCTTTGAAGACTTTATTTCATCTTATGCATTTCCCTTTGTTTTTGTTTTTATTACTTTTGGTGTGTAGTTCACCTGAAAAAGGCTTACATGATATATGAATGGGCAACAAGCGGGTCCTATTATGTGCTTCTTTATGAATCTCTGCCAATATTCTGAATCTGATCACTTAGTTAAGTGCTTAAAACAAAAACATCACTGCTAGTTGGGTTTCTTTAATACCTTCCATCATCTTATTCATTATTTAAGTTACAAATTGAGAAATAAAACATTACAAATTGAATTAGAACAGATACCTGGTGAATAATAAAAGCTACAAAAAATGAATATTATCGGCGTCTTTTATTACTTTTAGTTAGTTTTGTTATGGCAGTGGCTTTTATTATTCAACCTGTATTTCAAAAGAAAAAGAAAACAAAATAATTTACTTTTAAAAGGAAAGGGTGAAGTGAAGTGAAGTTAAAAATGATGATTTAATTAAGATGAAGAGAGACATTTGAGCATTAAAAGCAGGTTGCTTGTTCTGTTTCCCAAGTGTAAGGCAGCCTCAAGCATATATGATTGCAAAAGTGTGGCTTTGGCATAAAGTTATTCCTTTTCATCATAATTTGTGGTCAGTTTTTTTCTTCCACCGATAAAGTAGATATTCGATTTTACATGCATGTCTGCCAAACAGTTTCTATATAATCAATTATTGCCATAATTTAGATACACCTTTCCCAATGTATGAAGCTATCCCAATTGGGCTTATTTCAGTTTAACATTTTTTAAAACCAATAAATATCAAAGGGAAATTGGGCCCAAAAATGTTATTCACACTTGCATTTTTTCTATTCGCCTCCTTTTATATTAATTCCCGCATTCCCTATTTTACCACCACCTCTTCTCACCCCATTAGACCCTTCTTAAAGATAATTCTTAACCCATTCCCTCAATAATCGTCAATTCGCAACTCCTTAGAATTAGAAATTTTTCCTACAAGAGTTATAATTAGAAATTTTTTATTATCTCTCTTTAAAATTTGTATTTTTTGTTCATATTATCTTTTCTATTAGGATTCCAGATATCATCAAATCAACTTTGATTAGAACATCATCGAATTCATTGAGATTGAGATATCATCGTCTCAGAATTTTCTTTTACTTATGTTACTTAAGGTTTTCTTTTGTCAACATCAATCATATTTTTTGACTAATGTCAAATAAGATTTTGTTTTTAACATTATCTAAGATTATTTTGGATTTATTTCGACCAGAGCTGTTTTTAAATCAATGTAATCAACATGTAAAT
>Ga0123341_1007213_pt1 | contig 10113 bp, 10 predicted proteins | sample Turbeapinknodule_FD_89959 | JGI IMG/M metagenome (GOLD analysis project Ga0123341, IMG submission 89959) | Root nodule microbial communities of legume samples collected from Mexico - Turtle bean Mexico pink nodule | ecosystem: Host-associated > Plants > Roots > Nodule | place: Mexico: Nepantla...
GATACTAATATTTTTAATTTATAAAATAGTATATAATTTAACATTTTTTTAAAATTATTTTTTATTCAATAATTCTAGTGTTAATTGTTATTTATGTTTTTCTATCTTCAACCATTTTCTTTTTTCTTCTAAATTTTCTCTAAATTGGTCAACTCAATTCTTTATTTTGAAAAACAAGTCAAAGATTGAAAAAAAATTAATGAATTAAAAACCAAAAGAATGAAAGTGATGATCTCACTATTTTGTTGGGAACTAAATCAGTCAGCATGATACTTAAAAACTAAATTATTTTAAACAAACAATTTTTGAATACAAACTTTGTAAATTTACTTAAAAAATTAATTAAACACTTATTTGATTTATAATATAAAATGAGAGTTAGTTGAACACCATGAATAAATAAGAAAAAAATGAGGTGATTGATGCTGAGTTCATACAGTGAGTTTCTTCCACTATAAATGCTCGGAGTCTTCATTTCAACACTAGTTACCGTTTTCTCAGAGTTTAATTTTCTCGGGAAAATCTCGTTCGTTCAAAGAAAATGTCAATAGCATTAGCATAGTAATCGACGTGTTTTGATTTTTCTCCACAAAATTAAGCTCACTTCGAAGACGATTTTCCACATACAGACAAAAAGAGAAGAGGATGTGGAAACTCGCGCGATTCGCCGCCGCTTCCAACGTCGCCCGATCCCGGCGCTTCTCCGCCGCGATTCCCGGTCCGTGCATTGTCCACAAACGCGGTGCTGACATACTCCACGATCCCTGGTTCAACAAGGTTTCTTATAATTCACATCACAACACTTTAGCTTCGCTTTTTCTACTAGTCTCTCAATCTTGAGAGTTTCTAATTCACTTCAATTTAGCAGAAAGTGTTTGGTTTCCGTTTTTGTTTGTAATTTTTTTTTTTAGTTTCAGAGGCTTCTGGCAGTTTATGAACTGGTGCTTGCAAGCCGAAATTTTGTTGTTACTTTTATGATTCTTGAAGTTCGAGTGTTGATTTATGTGCTTGCCATGATTATATGAAAAAAATATTTTTTTGTTTTTTTTTTCAAACAAAAGAGAGAGAAAAATAATAGTAGGAGGAAAAAATGATGGAAGCTAATTCTGTTTGGTGTGAGTGATATTCTCCATGGCATGTGATTGGAGTTTGGTTGAATTGAACGCTTGACAAAAATGGGACTTCTCACGGGTGTTTTTTTTTTTTACAAAATCTTTGGGATGATGTCAACTTGGTCATGAAACCTTCCTTCACGGTCTTCTTCTGGATCCTGAATATGTGAACCTTTTTGTTTTTTTTTTTTTTTTAATTCTGGGAATGCAGGATACTGGGTTTCCTTTGACAGAAAGGGATAGATTGGGGCTTCGGGGCCTCCTTCCTCCTCGTGTTATATCCTTTGAGCAGCAATATGATCGATTTAGTAAGTTTAAGGATTACTTTTCTTATATTTATCCATTGGGGTTGGGGTGTTTTAGTAGTAGTAGTAGTAGTCACTTTGCCTATCTTCTGAAAGCTTTATTATTTAGTTCGCTAGTGTAGTGTGTTTGGGTTCTCAGGCTTTTTACCCTTTGTTATTTTATTGTTTGGTAATATTGGATTGCTATATTTGTTTTCCAGTGAATTCATTCCGTTCTTTGGAGAATAATACCCAGGGGCAATCAGATAAAGTTGTTTCCTTGGCAAAATGGAGGATCTTAAATAGACTGCACGACAGGAACGAGACTTTGTATTACAGAGTGAGTTAGACCATGAAGTTTACTTTTTCTTGTTCATGAAAAAATGTGATCAAATTGCTGTTATAAGATTCATATGTTGTTGTACTACATTTTTTTTCAGGTTCTTATTGATAATATTAAAGAGTTTGCTCCAATAATATATACTCCAACAGTTGGATTAGTGTGTCAAAATTATTCGGGGTTATTTAGACGTCCACGAGGGATGTATTTTAGTGCCAAAGATAAAGGGGAGATGATGTCTATGATTTATAACTGGCCAGCTCACGAGGTATTGCATTATTTTTTCATTTTCCTTTCGTTCATTATTGGAAATAGTCTTTTACCTTATATTCTTCCCTTCTAATTAATTACATTGTGACATTTTGAACTATTGAAAGATCTCCTTGAATCGTCTTACTTTTAACGCTGAATTTAGTCAATTTCCGTTCCTGGAGTGATAAACAGATATTCAGTTGGCTTGGAATTGATATTCTGTTCTATTGTAGTTTAGTATAAGAAAACTATCAGATAAGGTTTTTAAAATTTGAATATTAGGAAAGGACCCGGTAATTTTAGAATGCAACATGTGTTTCTGTTACAGTTTGTATTGGTCAGTTTAATTTATCCAAGAACGCAATATGGTTTTCTTTGTTACAGTTTGTATGGATCCAGATTAATTTATCAAAAAATATTTTGTTTGGTTTGTCATTGACGATTTTTGTTTTTTCTATAATATAAAGGTTCTCATAATTTCTTGAATTTTTCACAAATATTTCCTCTTATGAGAAGCTAGTGTAATAGAAAAGTGAGAAAAGATGCAATAAATACTCATTGTGTAATTAATACGCCTACTTTAGGAGATGTTTGTGAAAAATCAGGAAAAGTTAGGGGAGGTTGGAGTATTTGGCTATATTTTTTCTTTTATTGAAATGGAGACTCTTTTATAATTAAAATTGATACTGATTTTTAAGTTTGTATAGAATTTTCAAAAATTTTGGTCTTGTATCTCTAATTGTGGTTACCAATCACCGTGTGTTTGGCAAGACAAATAAACTACCATCTAGCTTATTTGACCTTATAGGTTTATTTGGATAAGGTAGAGTTGTTTGCTAAAGGAGCTTATTGCATTAGTTAGTAACATTTTTTAAACACTAATTTATGTAGCATTTAAGCTTAAATTTCCTAGTTTATTTTATTTTTTTAATTTTCATGTTTGTTATCTTATTAAAATTCTTCTTTATCCTTCTTATGTGCAAAAATCCTTAACATTTTCACTAATTATCATCGAATATTTTTTTTATAAAATAAACTCATCACAGTTGTAATATAAATCAATTTAATTATCTCATTTCCTTAAATAAAAATATTTAAAAATGAGAATAACATTAAAAAGACATTATATTAACTTTTAAGATGTTAAATTATTTGAAAGGAACTAAAATACGAGAAGTGAGTGATAACTATTTGAAAACACATGGTTCTCAAATTTCAAGTTGTGGCCAAGTAATTAATATGTTTTTTTTTATATTATTTTATGCTTATCAGCCAATTCAAAGGTTAGTTCTGCCAAACATTTTCCTAAAGCCTAAACAAATATATAAGATTTCAGCTAACTTATCTATTATGTTAGCCAAACAAAAACCCTTGCCACGACTTTGGTTGGTTCATTAAGTGACAAAATTGGCTTGCAGTTGTTCATTCATTATGTTTGGTTATCATTTTTTTTGCTCCTGTTGCAGGTAGACATGATTGTCTTAACAGATGGAAGTCGAATTCTTGGCTTAGGCGACCTTGGAGTTCAGGGAATTGGAATTCCCATAGGTAAACTTGATGTGTATGTCGCTGCTGCTGGTATCAACCCACAAAGAGTATGCTTCTTCTTTTATCTTTCTCAAACTACTTTTTCATTCCAGTTTCCTTGCTGTTTGTGTTTCATTGTTAGCTGGTATACATCTGATCGTCACTCATGGATGTTATGTTGGCGGCCTAGGCTTGTGCTAAGAGTATGCTAGGATAGATACAATTTCATTAGTGTGGGCAATTTTATCATGTCTAGTTACATGTGACATCTAGAAATTACATGACAATGAGCTCATGATGTTCTGACTTCACTAAAATTATTAATGTAGAATGATATGTCATTTGATTTCTTTTATTTGAGTACTAATTGATAAATTCTCTCTCATTACCTCACCACATGTTTTTCCAACTGCAGATACTTCCAGTTATGTTGGACGTTGGCACCAATAATCAAAAGCTACTTGAAGACCGCCTTTGTGAGTAAATTCTGTTATTTTCGATTTTTTGAGTACTTTATAGCTTTTATTTTCGTCGTTAATTTATTTGCAAACAAGGATGGAGCCAGAAATTTCAAAATGGGAGGACCAATTTTTTTTTTTTTTCATTTAGAACCAGGAATGACTTTTTAAGTTTCCATATCTAAGACCAGGATTAATACACTAACTGGAATACGGTTTCAGATCCTAGGCATAAAATTGCCTAACAAGGATGAACGATTCAGACTCATCAATCATCACCTTTTATACTATTACTATAATAGAAACTTTGGAAGCTTTAAAAGCTTCAGAATTAACCTACCTTGCTTTTCACCTTGCACATATGTGCTCATCTCACTTTAGAGTTTTAACACTCTGATTATGCAAAGCTTATCCAGAAATTAGAACAGTTATAAAAGAATAAATTGCCTTAGGGCAGTCATTTATGCCATTAAGTTGTCTCTAACTTCAACTCTGGAAAGGAACCAATCAATTAGATACAACTTTTTATGTTTTGAGCTTTGGATGTGTTCTTGAATATTTTATCATTGATTGTAATTTTTTCTCAAAATGGAAGGATCCGACCAAAAGCTAGCATTCTAATTAGTTTTTCTTATCAGTATTCGAATTTATCATATTGTTGATATCAGAAGGAATTGGCTTTTTTGACATTTTCACATGGCAGATTTAGGACTACGTCAACCAAGGTTGGAAGGTGAAGAGTATCTATCAATTGTAGATGAATTCATGGAAGCAGTTCATGCTCGATGGCCCAAGGCTATTGTGCAGGTAGGTCTCTTTATTTTTTCTCCTTTCCCCATTGATACGTGTTTGTTTTTATTTATTCTAGCAAATATTCTTTTATCAATTTTGTAATTAGGTTTTGCGTTAATTATGTCAGTTTGAGGACTTCCAAATGAAGTGGGCTTTTGAAACCCTGGAAAGATATCAGAAAAGGTTTTGCATGTTTAATGATGATATACAGGTGAGAAAGTAATGTTAATTTAGAAAATGTTGAATGTATAACCTAACAGTGCATTATTTAAGTATCTGCTGAATGTTCAAATTTACTTCATGTCCTGTAGGGTACTGCTGGTGTTGCACTTGCTGGATTATTGGGAACTGTAAGAGCCCAAGGCCTACCATTGACCGACTTTGTGAACCAAAAGATAGTTGTGGTTGGAGCTGGGAGGTAATTCACTTGGGAAATTGATTACGACGAACATCATATTTTCCATTTTCTTTTGTTGATTGTTGTCTATTACACTCCTTCGTTATAGCTACTTTCTGCCTCAAGCTTGTGTTTTTCCTGGATTGCAGTGCTGGGCTTGGGGTTCTAAAAATGGCCATAAAGGCAGTTGCAAAGATATCTGGGTGCAGTGATTTAGCTGCCAAAAGCCAATTCTATTTGATCGATAAAGATGTATGCTTTCTTGAACTTTACTAGCATTGTTAGTTCTTCAAGTCACATAATTGTTTTTACTTATCCACAATAAAATTTCCCTTTCAGTTGCGATTCTGAATGAACTCATTCAATCTAAACATTTTTTTTCACCATATTCTCTGTCTTGATTTGTCTTTGCATTTAATGTTGATGTGCATTAGAGAAGAATTAATAATAGTGTGCGATATATAATTTTTTATGCTACTATTTCATATTTGTATGTAGGATGTCCAGTTTATTTCATAAAAAAATTAGGTTTAGCCTGATAGCAGTGCCATTTTTTGTATGCAGGGTCTAGTCACAACAGAAAGGAACAATCTAGATCCAGCCGCTGCTCCATTTGCTAAAAATCCAAGAGACATAGAGGGGCTTAATGAGGGTGCTAGCATAATTGAAGTGGTAAATGTTACAGCACTCGTGGGAAAATTTGTTTGGCTCAAGGATCTACTTTACAACACTGAAAAGAGTTATTTTGACATAGAAGGACTAAACCTCTTCACTTTGTTAATGCTAATTTTAAAGATCATGCTTACTTTCATGTGTATCTTTTAATTCTTAAACCTATTGATATTTAGGTTAAGAAGATTAAGCCTCATGTGCTCCTTGGTTTGTCTGGTGTTGGTGGCATTTTCAATGATGAGGTATTACCTTCTACAATATAACTTCTATCATGTCACATCCCTCAATAAGTAATATTAAATAAATATATATAATAGACATCTTCGGTACTGTATGAGCTTTTCTGCTATTGAATTTCTTAATTTTAATGGTGAGATTCGACTCAGGTGCTTAAGGCAATGAGAGAATCTGTTTCAACAAAACCTGCTATCTTTGCCATGTCTAACCCCACCATGAATGGTTTGTTTGTACAAGGCTCATTAAGCACTCATAATTCCTTAATAATGTTTATGTGTTTTCATTGACTCTTTTTTTCCATGTATTATGGGGACAGCTGAGTGCACTGCCATTGATGCTTTCAAGCATGCTGGGGAACATATAGTGTTTGCGAGTGGAAGCCCTTTTGAAAATGTAGATCTTGGTAATTACCACTTTCTTTGATTTAGAAGTAACTAGTATAGTTCAGATCTTATAATTTATTGATTTAAATTCTGTGCAGGTAATGGAAAAGTGGGTCATGTAAATCAAGCAAACAATATGTACCTATTCCCAGGGTAGGGTAGATCTTCTTGGCTTGTATATTTTCGTGCATTATACCTGTCAGTTGAATTAGTGGTGTAACTTCGAGTTTAACCATTTCATTTCAGAATTGGTTTGGGAACTCTTCTGTCAGGCGCTCACCTTATAACAGATGGAATGTTGCAGGCAGCTTCTGAGTGGTATGATTTTAATTTGAAAATTGTTTCTTTATTTATTAACCAAAAGCTATTGGTGCTAACACCCGTGGAAATTTGGCAACAGTAACATGTCTTTTGACATTTATAGTCATGGCATAGGCTGCTATAATCATTGAACTGTTTGTCCTTGTCTTATGTGTTGCCCAACATTTTTCCTGTTTTCTACATTTCATTCCTTTGATATTCATTCTATATAGGCCTATGTCTTTATGCTCTTGTACAGGAAGAAAAAACATGTTCACTACTTGGTAGTCACATCACATGCATTTACCATAGGTTTTGAAGTACTAATTATCTTTAGTGCATTTCTTTTGGAAAGTCCCACGTTGTCAATTAGTTTTAAGTTCAAATCTGACAATTTTTGTAACATATGATGAGAATATCATGAAAATTATATTACTATTTTCATTTGATTAAATTGCAATTGCATCCTTTTCAATTTTCCCAGTTCTGAAGAGATGTCAGTTGATGCTTGTTTTAAATAAATTACTGACATACTGATATCCTTACAGCCTTGCTTCATACATGGCCGAGGAAGATACCTTAAGCGGAATTTTATATCCATCTGTTGACAGGTAATGTTCCTTTTTCTTTCTCTTGATATCTTTCACATTTCATTTTCTTCTGGCTTTGCTTTTCATGTTGCCTTTTGTAATGACCAAAACAAATGAAATTGTAAAAATTTTATAACTTAAAACTTTGATCTGGTGAAAGCTATTATCAAGGATTCAGATGCCGAGTTTGGCACCAATATCTAACAATATATATAAGTGTTGATCCACACTTCTCTCGTCAAAGGTGTTCTCACTCATTTCCTAAATATAAAAGCTTCTGACAGTAACAATGTTTAAAAGTTTTTATACACTCGTTTTTTTCATAAGAATAAATGGTCTGCTTGATTTGGTTGTTTGTTTCGAAACTAAAAAATGTCATGAACTGATATGATGACCCTCTCTTATTAATGCGACTTGCTTGCTGCAGCATACGAGATGTTACAGCCGAGGTTGGGGCTGCTGTGCTTCGAGCTGCAGTTGAAGAAGAACTGGCAGAAGGACATGGTGATGTGGGGCCCAGAGAACTTTCCCATATGTCAAAAGTATGAAAAGTTTCATCCTTTACGATATACTAAGAGCATGCCTAGAAAAGTTTTTCTTCTCTTCTATTTCAGCAGTTTTGAAGAAAAACAACTGTCTGGAAACAAATTCTAAAACTACTGATGGATGGATTATATCAATAAGTTTTGCATGCTACCAGCCTAGACTGTATTGAGATCTGAACATTGCAAAATTTAACAAGCATTGGCTGCATTTCTAACTGGTGGTTAATGTTGCAGGATGAGACTGTGGAGTACGTCCGAAGTAATATGTGGTATCCTGTGTATTCTCCTCTTGTTCACGAGAAATGATTTCCTATCAGTATGTGTAATTTTTGGAGGACCTTTGCAATTCATGTCTCAGAGTGCTGCAGCCAAGCCTTTTCTATCTATGGTTTCTATTCTTATGTTCTTTGTTCATGCTTATTTACTACTAGCAGCCTTGAGTATTGGATGGCAAATAGCGAAAAGAGGAAATATGTCTCATTAGTTTCTGTCATGAATTGTTGTATTAGTATTGAACTTTAACTTTACTAAGTTCAGTATGTATCGTAGCTTTTATGTTGGAGACATGTATTAATAGTTATGTTGTGTGTAATGTTGATGACTGCTGCGGTGGGTGGTTTCTTGTTAACACTAATGTAACATTTTTTTGTATAATAATGACACATGTTTCATTTCTTACCCTTTTATTTGAAACTACCAGTTAGAAATATGTATTTTTTATTTATGATTATTTCACTTAGTCTATAGTTTTTAATAAATATTATCTGTTACAAGAGAATCTTGAAAGATTATGGTAGAGAATAATATGTTTTTAGTATTTCTTTTTCCTGTTTTAAATATATTGGGAGTAGTAACCATGCTAAATGTTCAATCGAAATTTAACTTAGAGTGAGTAAACAATGAAAAGATTGTATAAAACAGGTAAGGACTAGCAAAAAAACCGAAGACAGTAAATAAATCTGACACCACATGGTGAAATATATGTAGTAAAATAGGCTTTAAAACAACAAAAAGATTTCCCGAGGCGTGAGTGATCACTGTCCGTAAGGACTTATCCACGGTGTATTGCACAAGTCTCCCAGGATACAACAGGAACTTCCCGGTAATTTTTGAAGATCAGAACTAGCAAGTTTTTCTTTAAAAGAGTAATACCCAAATAGAACCCAAAAATATATAATAATAAAATAATGAGGAGAGAGAAATTGAAAATGGGAAAATGGAGAAGGAAGAAGATGGTGAACGGAGGGTTTGAAGAAGATGAAGAAGTGAGTGTGTGAGTTGCTTTTCTGAAGGAGGGGAACCCTTATTTATATAGGGAAAAAAGTAACAACCCCAAACGACCACTACCCACATTCCAGCATCCATTGGTGGCACTATTCCAGGTTCCAACGGCACAACTTCTTCAACCTTCGAAAATCCAGCAATGTGGAGGTGCAAAACTTCCAAGTCGTTCGACACGATCCAAGGTGGGAAGGGCAACGTTTTCTTTTCAAACTTAGAGTCATTCTCCGCTTCACTCTGCTTCCGAGATTTCCTCCAACAGAAGCATCAAAAGATTAAGGTTTATGTTCATCTCTGTTTTCTAGTTTTTTATTTTGCAAAACTGATTTTGTTTACAACAATCCCCCACATTTTGCAAAAAATAAAACATAGAGATAAAGAAGAAAAAAAAAGAATATTTTGGGTTCATCTAAGATGTAATGCGTCAGATCTAGTATAGCAAGCTATATAAACTAGTCTTAGATTGATGAACGTAACACATAGTGTAGTTGGTATAACAAGCTATATGAACCAAGACACTTAGTATGTGTTAGAGGTTTATCAATCACAATACACCCCCACATTACTTGCTGTTATCGCTGCGTTGCGCTACTAGGCCATGCGCGTGCCCGATATTCATGAGTGTTATAGAGATCTTGCCAAGATCTCATGCAAGCGGCCCCACTTAACACTCATATAGGTGATTTCATCATGTGTATGCTGTAAATCATACACCACCCATAAGGGATATGAAAATCATTAAAACTTTGTAAATCATTAAAACTCTTTTACCTCTGAATTTTAACCACAAAGTTTATCCTCTCGATAATGCAGTATCTATCACTTTCACACACACCATAGGAATGGACAAAATTGATTTAAAATCAATATTAGTGCTAGCAGAACTAACAAGTGACTTGTTTTTACCCATATGAACCTTATTCATGGGATCTCCAATCACAAA
>Ga0123341_1007214_pt1 | contig 10113 bp, 8 predicted proteins | sample Turbeapinknodule_FD_89959 | JGI IMG/M metagenome (GOLD analysis project Ga0123341, IMG submission 89959) | Root nodule microbial communities of legume samples collected from Mexico - Turtle bean Mexico pink nodule | ecosystem: Host-associated > Plants > Roots > Nodule | place: Mexico: Nepantla...
CATATCCTAAATTATTTAATGTTATTCTTAGATAAAAATCTAAAATTAATAAATTTTTACGTTTTCTAAAATCTTAAATAAATAAAAATCCTAAATTATTTTATTCCCCACTTAAATAATAATCTCAAATAAATAAAATTTCTAAAATTAATTATTCGTATATGCTCATGTTTATTTGTTATATACTGCAGGGATTTCATCATGTTGTGCATGACCTTCTTAATTATTGATCTTCACCCGACTCGTGGTCGGAATCCCTTCCAGTTATACTGCAGAGATTTCATCATGCAGTGCATGACCTTCTTAATTATCGATCTTCACTCGACTCGTGGTCGGAATCCCTTCCAGTTATACTGCAGGGATTTCATCATGCAGGCAATGACCTTCTTAATTATTGATCTTCGCCCGACTCGTGGTCGGAATCCCTCTAGTTATACTGCAGGGAATTCATCATGCAGTGCATGACCTTCTTAATTATTGATCTTCGCCCGACTCGTGGTCGGAATCCCTTCCAGTTATACTGCAGAGATTTCATCATGCAGTGCATGACCTTCTTAATTATTGATCTTCACCCGACTCGTGGTCGGAATCCCTTCCAGTTATACTGCAAGAATTTCATCATGCAGTGCATGGCCTTCTTAATTATTGATCTTTTCCCGACTCGTGGTTGGAATCCCTTCCAGTTATACTGCAAGAATTTCATCATGTAGTGCATGGCCTTCTTAATTATTGCTCTTTGCCCGACTCGTGGTCGGAATCCCTTCCAGATATACTGCAGGCATTTCATCATGCACTGCATGACCTTTTTAATTATTGATTTTCGCCCGACTCGTGGTCGGAATCCCTTCCAGTTGTGCTGGAGGATTTTCATCATACAGTGCATGACCTTTTTAAAATATCTCTCCACTGACCATATACGGATGTATTAAATCATCTATCATATCAAATCACATCATTTATATCTCTTCAAAATAACATGATCATATCATGATAGATCTTATGTAAGTTTTATATCATAACATCAATTTCAAAACATAACATCATCACAAATCTTTATGTAAAAAACATAAGTTTAGAAGATAACACCATCATAAGTTTAGAACATAAATTTTTACCGCTACCATACTGTCCGACCTCCTTTTGATCAAAGATTCTCCGAACGATCCTGACCGCATACCCCTTATAAAGGCTTCCACGAACAATCGTTTATTCGGCTGAGGAATCTGTACCATCACCTCGCTGAATCGACCCAAGAATTGCTTTATAGACTCCTTCTTTGCTTGCTTTACTTAAAATAAATCTGCTACCTCCAAAGGTTTCGCTTTGTTTGCTGAAAAATGAGATATAAATATTCTCGAGAATACTTTGAACGAAGTTACTGACCTTTCCGGTAAACTGCTAAACCAATCCAGCATCGTTCCTACCAGCGTACCTGCGAACATCTTACACCTCAGGGCGTCTGTCCCTCCACATATCAGATCTGGGTTCTAAAGATTTTTAAATGGGCTCTTAGGTCTTGCTTTCCCGCAAACACACTTATTTTGGGAAAACATAATCCGTTGAGGTTTGCTCTCTCAGAATTTCTTCTGAAAAGGGCTGAAAATCCCAATCAACATCATTCCCTTCTTCCGATTGGACTATCAACTATTGATCCAAACGGTGTTCAAGTTCTTCATTCCTTCTCTGTAAACGATCCTGAACTCTCAGTGATTCTTCCAACGTTTCCCTTGCTTGGATGCTTTCCCTTCTCATCTCCTCCTGGACTCTTCTGAATTCCTCCGCTTGTTCCTTGTTTTGTTTCCTCATAGTTTCCATCATGTCCATCAATATTTGAGTCGCATCAGACACCGTTCCATTATCTTTTACTCTCAAATCACTCATTCTTATCGATGTTTAATAGTGGCACAGGAAAATTTTACCTGCCCCACGGTGGGCGCCAAATGTTCTAGCCAAGACAATAATCTTATCTACATTCAAGAGAATATGAAATGGGGTCTAGGCTATGCCATCCCAACAATTAGTCTTCAACTGTCCCTTATAATTTTCTTTATAGGGGCCCTATTTATCGCCAAAAATTAAGGGCTGCTGCCTTGAGGAATAGAAAACTACAACTCCCTACTAAAGCCTTAGATTTTTATCACCACTAACATTCACATTACGTTGTTGCTTCTCTTCTTATGGGACTGAGTTACTAACTTCTCTATATGGATTGTTTCTCCTTTCAACTCTAACTTCCAATGTTTTTTTATCTTCACCTTTGATCTTAGGGTTGGAAATGTACTTCTCGATTTTCAAATCCCCATTACTTTTAGTGATTTTTAAATTACTTTCCACGATTTCATTTAAATTTCAATATTAACGTGGATTAAATTTATTAAATTTTTAAATCATAAATATTTAACATTACCAGCTAATATATCAAGAGGGCATTGCAAAATAAAATTATATTAAATTTATAGAAAGCACACAATAGTTTATTCATAACATAAGTCTAGAGAAATGTAATCCTAACACACTACCTCCACAAAGCCTCTTCATAGCACTTCCACAAGTGATCATAGCACTTCCACAAGTGATCATAGCAGTGATTGGACCAAATATCTTCTCTGAAATATCAATTGAACATGCTTTTTGATCAACATATACCTACACAATGAAATATTCAAGTTATTAACTCAACATCATCACCATCCTAAACATGATGTTATTGCAACTCAAAACATTAGTAAAAAAATTAAGATTAATTACCTTGTACCGAGTGAGCATTCTATTTTTTTGATAAGTTTTGAGATTCCCACTTGAAGTCTGAATTAGATATGGTCCAGGAAGAATCAGCCTTAGATTCATAGTGGCAATTGCTTCCTGCATCCAACATTTTTTGAACTTGCATTCAACACAATTTAAAAAATTCTGAAAATACCCTTTATTTTGGAAATGAAAATCAAAAAATTGAAAATAATGTATTTCGAAAAAGTAGATCCAGAAAAGATTATTGTGTTGCAGATACAAAAATTCAGAAGAAAAAAATTAAAAATCCGGAAGAGATTATTGTGTTTAAAAATAGGAGGTCCGAAATGTATTTTATATATATCTCAATTTTTAAGGATATTTTCGTCTTTCCCTATAATTCGGTGCAAGAATTGGCATTCATAGTTCATGCATACAGCAGTCCATGATAAAGGAAAGATATCCAAAACGTGCATACATATATGTTCCCTAGTACTATCCAAAACCACGAGTTGATGGACTCGGGTTGAGTGGACCCTGACGAGTTCGCGGCAAACTCGGCGGTTTTCACGAGGAAGCGGTCGGAGGGGGAGCGAGGGAGATGAGACTGCGGCTTAAGGATAACTTTGAAGGTGGCGAAGGATAAAGGGAGAATGAGTCCACTCGGTCGGTTGACTAGAAAATTTTTTGGCGATGAGGTTTGGATCTTGAAGACCACTGGTAAGGTTGGGTTTAGAGAGAGAAGTCGCACCGTGGCTCAGCATTTGCAGTTGAGTGCGAACTCTATGCTCGCACACTTCCACCAGTGCCTCCTCCATCTATCAAAGCTCGATTTTCTCTGCGGGATTGGGATTGGGCTTGGTAGTTGGTGAGTGAAGTATAGATGGAGGAATGAAAATGAGAGGAAAATGAGAGTCACGTGACACTGTGATGTAAACCTAACGTCCCTCAACGTGTTGCGTTTTAACTTTTTTCTAACGAATTCACCTTCAATAAAGCCCACTTTAACAGTCAGGAGTGCGCTAAAAACCGCTGCACTGCTACTCCTCTGACACGTGTTATAGTCATGCTTTGTAACACGGGGAATTCGGTGCACAGAGGTCTTTTATAAGACATTTATTCTTCTTCTTCTTCTTCTTCTTCTTCTTCTTCTTCTTTGATCGAGCAAGTTTGGCGGTCGATCTCAGCAGGGGATGCCGATCCTAGATGTTGTACAAGAACTTTGTCAATATTTTGATGAAAACGCCTCGTTAAAACCTCCCTGGTAGGGTAAGGAAAGAGTGCGTGACTTTATTGATTTTAGCTGTAGTAGAATTTGAGGTGCGTGGCATTCCACGTTCTCGGTACAATTTTGCCCGAAAGCCATTCCAAATTATAAACCCCCACTTGTGCAACTTCTCGGACTCGGAAAGGTCCCTCCCAGTTGGATGAGAATTTTCCTTCATTTTTTCTCGCATCGCTGCGCATTCTCCAGACGAGGTCGCCCTTCTGAAAACTCCTTGGCTGGACCTTTGTGTTGTACCGTCTGGATCTCGGCCAGAATGTACTCGGCCCGTTTGTTGGTGATGCACTTCAGTAGGGGGGTCGAGTAACCTCTCCGGTACAAATCTTCGTTGATCATGGTATACCGGGCACATTGTTGCTTCATCGCCTTTTCTTAGTCGGCCTTGCATGTGCCGGTCGTTAGGTACTAGATGACGGGTGTCATCCAGTTGTCGGCCTCGGCCTCTTCTATAGCCAGACAGTCGGCCTCAACCTCAGTCACACTGGGTGTCTCAGCCATATTTGTATGACTGACCTCTGGTGGCTCTTCTTCTTGGTAACCGACAGCTTGGACAGGATGTCGGCCCTTTTGTTGTCCTCCCTCGGTATGTGTTCCAAGGGTGCTTTGCTAAAGCGGGCGATGCTATTTTTGGCCGCGTGGTAGTACTGCTGCAGCAGAGGCTCTTTAACTTCGAACTCCCTATTGACTTGGCCGACCATCACTCGGGAGTCGCTTTTGCATGTGACTTCACATGCTCCCATGTGGTAGGCTAGGTTCAGCCTAGCGAGCAAGGCCTCGTACTCGGCCTGGTTGTTGGTCGCCCGGAATTCGAATTAGAGGGTTTTTTCCAGGAAGAGGTCGCCCGACCCCTCCAGGACGACTCTAGCTCCACAGACTGTTTTATTTGAGGAGTCGTCCACATAGAGCGTCCACCCGCCCGAGAGGGTGGGTAGTGGTGTTAGCTCAGCCGAGAAGTCGGTCAGGCATTGAGACTTGATGGCACCCCTCGGTTCGTAGCGTATGTCGAACTCGGAGAGTTCGACTGACCATCCTATCATCCTCCCTGCAAGGTCCGGCTTAGACAAAATTTTAAAAATAGGGTAGTCGGTTCTTACAGTTATTGAGTGATTTTGGAAGTAGGGGCGCATCCGTCTTGCTGTGAGGACTAGGGCGAGGGTCACCTTCTCTATCATCTGGTACCTGGTCTCGACCGAGTGGAGGGTTTGGCTGATGAAGTACACCGGTCGTTCCTCGCCCTCAGTCTCTTGTACCAAGGCAGCGCTGACTGCTTCCTCCGAGACTACCAGATACACAAGGATCGGGTGGTCGGGTCTCAGCTTCTGGATGACGGCCGGGAATGTGAGGAACTCCTTGAACTGTTTGAAGATTTCCTCGCATTGGTCGTCCCAGGCGAATTTTTTGCCCTTTCAGAGCAGCTGGACCATCGGCCTCGTCCTCTCGGCCAAGCGGGGGACGAACCAGGAGAGGGCGGTCAGCCGTCCTAGGAGTTGTTGTACCTCTTTCACATTGTTCAGACTTCTCATGTTGAGTATGGCCTGGCATTTGTCGGGGTTGGCCTCTATTCCTCGGTGGGTGAGCATGAAGCCTAGGAACTTCCCTCCCTCAACCCCAAAGGTACATTTTTCGGGGTTGAGCTTAATGTTGACTCCCCTTAAGGCCCTGAAGACCTCGTCCAGGTCCTTCAGATGTTGATCGAATGAGTCGGACTTCACGACTATGTCGTCCACGTACACTTCTACTGCCCGGCCAATTAGGCCTTTGAAGATTTTGTCCATGAGGCGCTGGTAGGTCGCCCCTGCGTTCTTAAGGCCAAATGGCATGACCTCGTAATAGTAGTTGGCGTCGGTCGTCATGAAGGCCTTTTTTTCCTTGTCCCTGGGGTGCATGCTTATCTGGTTATAGCCAGAGTAAGCGTCCAGGAAGTTCATAATCCTGTGGCCGGCCGCCCCGTCCACTAGTCGGTCAATGTTCGGGAGAGGGTAGATGTCCTTCGGACATGCGCTGTTGATGTTTCTGTAGTCGACGCACATCCTCCAGTTACCGTTTGGTTTGGTGACCATGACGACGTTGGCCAGCCATGTCGTGTATCGGGCCTCCCTTATGAAGCCGGCCGACAGGAGCTTGTCGGCCTCCTCCTTCGCCGCGAGTCGCTTTTCGTCACCCAAGTCCCTTAAAGGCTCCACCCAGAGGCTCTCGGCGTAGCACTCTCGTGCTTCTTTCTGGTCTACATGGACCGTGAGAATGTCCCCTGTCCTCGAAGGGAATTTCATTGCGAGGTGAGGGGTTGATACTATGGCCATCAGCCAGTTGATGGATGGTCGGCCAAGGAGGATGTTGTAGGAGGTGTTGGCGTTGATGACCAGGTATCGAATTTTGATGGTCCTGGTGTTCTTCCCTCTCCGAAGGTGGTATACAACTCGATGTAACCCTTGGTACCTACCCTCTCGCCCGAGAATCCTACCACGTGGTCGTCGTATGGCATCATCTCGGCCTCGGCTATCCTCATGGCCTTCAAAGTTTTCCAGTAGAGGATGTCTACCGAACTTCCTTGGTCCACAAGGGTCTTCCGTATGGTGAATCGATCTATATCGACCGCTATCACCATTGGGTCGTCCTGCTGGCGGTAGTCTACGCCCTTAAAGTCCTCGTCCGTGAACGTGATGGGTGGCATCCTCGGTCGGAATGCCACCGCGTTTACCTGGTGTACTGCCCGGAGGTGCTTCTTCCGAGCGTTGTTCGTGCTTCCTCCCCCGACGAAGCCGCCGGCTATAGTGTTGATAACCTCTCGGTTACCTCTCCTATCGGCCTCCCTGGGGGGTCGTCCCTTCGAGGGGGGTCGTCCCTCGCGGGTTATCGGTCACCTCTGTTGTCTTGGTCATTTCGGCCGTGTTGAGGTGACCTCGTCCACCTGAGTGGATCCGCCCGGCGGGGTGGGTCTCGACCATTCCTGACGAAACGGCGGAGATGTCCATCCTGGATAAGTTCCTCGATCTTATCCTTAAGGGCCTGACACTCCTCGGTTGAGTGTCTGGTGTTTTGGTGGTACCGACACTGCTTCCTCCGGTCGGCATTATTTGGGCTGACCACCTTCCTTCGAGGAGGGATCAACTCGGCGTTGAGGGCCTCGTCCAGAATCCTCCCCCTCTCGGTCGTCAGGGGTGTGTACCTTGAGAACCGGATTGGCCGGTCTCGGTTGTCCCGGCGTTGATCATTTCTTTGATTTGGCCGCGCTTGGCAGTCCCTTTCTTCCTTGCTTCTCTCCCCACCGTTCTCGGCACGGGCCTGGTTGCGGAATTCTCTTAGCTCTTCCAGTTGCATGTACTTAGCAGCTCTCTTTCTCAGCTCGTCCAGGCTGTCGGCCGACTGCATGCACAGGTTGTCGGCAAAGGGCCCCGGACGCAGGGCCGTCAGCATGTGATGCATGGCAACGTCCGGCTTAGATTTCGGATGCTCATTGCCACTTTACTGAACCTATCCACAAAAGTTCTCAGTGACTCTCCCTTCTCCTGGCGGATGCCTACCAGGGCGATGGAGGTTAGGTGGTGCGGCTGGCTGGTCGCAAACTGAGTTTCAAACTTTGCTACGAGCGTGGCAAAGCTATCGATGGAGTTGGGTGAGAGCTTGGTGAACCAACTAAGGGTTGCTCCTTTCAAAGATGTGGGAAACACTCGGCACAACACAGCATCGTCCGAGGTGTATAGACTCATATGGGTGGTGTAGGCGTCCATATGCTCGTCCGGGTCGGTCGACCCGTCGTACCGGTCTCGGTTGAAACCCTTCCACTTCTCAGGTAGTGGGATTTCAATGATGGTGTTGGTGAAGGGATGTCGGCGGTTCGGGTCGGCCGTTAGGGTCGTCCGGGTGGACCTGATTAGGCATGACTCGTCGCCCATCTCGGTCTCTCGGGGAGGGGGTCGGCCTCTCGTCCCCTCGGCCACATCTGGGTCTAGGGGAGAGGTGTAGGACTTGTCGACAACGTTTGTCGATATGACAGAGGGTCCTCCCTCTCCCAGCTTCTTTTTCATTTCTTCGTTCTCCCTTCGGAGAACTTGCAGCTCCTGCTCGTTTCTTTGAGCAACCTCCTCAGTCTTCCTTTTCATCTCGGCCATCTCCCTTTGGAGAGACTGCAGCAGCATCGTCTGGTCGGCTTCGGTCATTCTCTCCATGCTTCTGGTTGAGACCATCTACTTTTTTCCTTCAGCTAGTTTCCCTCAGCCCCACGGTGGGCTCCAATTGTTCCTACTAGGGAGATGGGACCTAGAGAACTATTGAAGTCTTCTTCTCCTTCCTTCGGTCGGTCAGGCAACTGGATGGTGAGCTGGGATTCTTCTCGTCCTCCTGCTTCTCCTTCGGCACTCAGTCTCGAGTGAACACCGGATGGTGGGGGTACCTGCAAGGGCACTCCGACGCTCAAGTCAGTAAAGCGGGTGGTCAGCTCTCAGGTAGGTGAACAGTAATAAATGACATACCTTACTCCTTAAGATGCGTGTTATTTATATTATTCTAATGGGCCTACCCTGTTGGGCCCGTTTGTCGAGGTGGATACCGCTTAGGGTTGCATTACCTAATTCTTAATGATGGATTAGCTTTACTGATCTCGGTTTGAGCGTTAATGGTGGTAAGGGTCGGCCATCGGCCAAGTTAACATGACGTGTGCCGACCATCGGCTAAGTTCCCATGGTCTTGGCCGTCTTCGGTTAGGCCTTCTAAGGTCTCAGCCAGGTAGACAGTCGGCCTCGTCATCTCGACCAGGTCCCTCAGGTCTCGGCCGGCTTTCCTTTAGTTTCGGTCAGGTTGACCTGGTCTCGGGCAGGGAGGACAGGGGTCGGCCTCGCCCATACCGATACAGCTTAAGAATTGTAGGAGAATAATGGACTTTCCGCACTGAATTGTATGTACAGCCTGTGTATCTCTCCACGTCCTGCTCTACCTTTCCTAACAGCCTGTGTATCTCTCCACGTCCTGCTCTACCTTTCCTAACATAGAGGAGATTTAGTCTTAACAAATGACTATGGAAAATAAAAATTCTAACTTTTAGTTGGTGGCCTGTAGGTAAAATGTTATTATAGTATCATAAGTTGACTTGTAAAAGGCATATTTAGCATAGAAACTGAAGTATTATTATTAGAATTCAATGATCATGGGATTACATTTCAGCTGTATTCCCATTTAAATATTTTTCACCAATACTTTTAGATAAACGAAATAATATTCGTAAGTAATAATAATGCATACCATGTCGCAAGATTAAAATTCTTAACATTTTATAGAAAACTACTATGCGACATTGAGTTTGTCAACATTTCATTTATTATCAAATTAAGAATAATATAAACAAGGATTATTTTAATTAAAAATTGATTTAATACAAATAATACCTATACATAATTCCAAGTATAATTGATTAAGAATACATGTCTAATCAATTACAATGACATACATAAATTTGTTATGTTGTGGGAGTAATTGATGAATAACTCAAATATAATCGATGAATTAGCTAAACCTAATAATTAACTACAAATACAAGTCTAATCAATTACAACTAAAAATATATTCTATTAAGTTGGAGGAGATAACTGATTAAGAGTTTAAATGTAATAGGTTAAAGACTTAATATCAAACTATGTTATGTAGATTATCAGCCCAACAATGCAAAACATTCTTAACCCATGTATTTGAGTATTTTTTTTTTTTAATATTTTCCAATGCAGATAATTTCTTAGCCCTGCATGCTTAACCCATCCAAATAAAGCATTAAAGACAAAATTCATCACATAAAGAATTTCTTTAATTAAAGACGAGCAGAGTTCTTAACAGATTCAATCTATCAGCAAAATGGTTTCCAATTTTTTTTTATCATCATTTCATTCCTATGAAAAATATAATAATACTTTTAAAAATTTTAAAGGCCAATTCAGTGTTAAATCAGAGGTTTAAGTGTATATCTGAAAAAAAAAGGTGTAAGATGACATAATTTTTGAAGAAATAATTTTGCGATGTAATTTTTTTTCAAAAGATATGAACAAAATAAAATTGGTACTTTTGTGGATTTGCCTTCACTAAACTAAGAGGATTACAATTTTTAAAATATATTACTC
>Ga0123341_1007216_pt1 | contig 10112 bp, 11 predicted proteins | sample Turbeapinknodule_FD_89959 | JGI IMG/M metagenome (GOLD analysis project Ga0123341, IMG submission 89959) | Root nodule microbial communities of legume samples collected from Mexico - Turtle bean Mexico pink nodule | ecosystem: Host-associated > Plants > Roots > Nodule | place: Mexico: Nepantla...
TAATTAATTAAAATCTACACAAAAATAACGCATATTTCATTTTTAAATTTTTTTATACACAAGGGTGAATTTGTAATCTTATATTTTCACGATTAAAAATAATTAAATATACCCTCACAATCATCACATCACTCATATACTATACAAGCCAGACCTCGGTCATCGGCCTGAGAGAGAGACATCGGACATCGGTTGACTCATAGCAATAGCGAGCCACGTAAGCTGGGTCCCACAAAAAGCATGAGTTAACACTCAGATACCAGAAAAGACCTAAGTCACAAGAGGGTCATGCATGGGGTGTGTATGGTACATTCGGGTACGACACAAGCAAGTGTTCCCTGGAGGCGCTAAGGCTTGTTAAGGTTAGGGTTTCCAGGGAAAGACTGCATGCATGGCACGTGAATACTTAAGGCACCAAAAGAAAAGATGATGCCGCAGCGCTGCTACATGAGTAGGTACCCTGGCGGCTACGCTGTTAGGTCTATGCACTCCAGAAAAAGGAAGTCCTATGCGCTAGATTACGCTAAGATTGTGTAATAGCGATGTAAGGACATTCTCCCAGGAACCCTAAGCCCACCAAGAGACGTGGGAACAACACAAAAGTAACCCTAGACACAACCTATAAAAAGGGTGGTAAGAACCCTAACAAGGTACGTCGTTTCTAAGACTGAAACTATTGTCACACACATTACTGTTTCTTTAGCCCTTACTGACTTGAGCGTCAGAGTGCAAACGGTCGTAAGGGCACCATTTGTCTTTACAGGTGAAGCGTTCTTCTAACCAGGGAAGTTCAATTCCAAACGGAGGCAAGCAGGGCCAAAAGGTGTCGTTCGAGTCAACCCGCAACCAAGTCAACCGGCGAGAACATTTGGCGCCCACCGTTGAGCCCGATAAAACTAGGTCCCATTCACAATCGTGTTGAGAGCCACCAACAACATGAGGAGCACCAGGTAAGGATCCGCTGCGTCCTTAGGAGGGGTCAATGTCACCATGCCACAACTCATGGAGACCATACACGCCCTTCAAGAGGCGGTAGCAACGTCCAGAGTCGACCAAGATCGCTTCCAGGTTGATCTGGCCGCATCACAAGCGAATAATGAAGAGTTGCGCAGAACCAATGTGGAATTGCGCATGAATTTGCAGAATGTAGGAGAACACATCGTGGATGAGCGAGCCCCACCGTTGCCAGTAAGGGCTCACCCTATGCCATTCTCTCAGGTGATCATGGACGCTGTGATACCAGCTATGTTCATGGGCCCGAAGGTCACTTTTACAAGTGTAGAGGACCCAGAGGCGCATATCAAGGTGTTCCACACCCAGTTGATGCTTTCAGGAGGCTCCGACGCTGTGTACTGTAAGCTATTCATGAGCACGCTGGCAGAAGCAGTGTTGGACTGGTTTGTCAGCCTTCCTGACGAACATATTACCTCATTTGATCAATTCACAAGGCTATTCAGAGAAAAATAAATTGTCAACCGGGCTCCCCCTCCAATCTCTTACGATCTCTTTGACGTAAGGCAATACCAGGGAGAGTCATTAAAAGAATTTTTAAACAGGTTCTGAGTACAAGTGGTGAAACTACACACCAAGGATGAAGCCATGACGGTGCACGCCTTCACCAAAGGAATGCTGTCAGGACCCTTCTGCGACTCGGTGATAAGGTGTTTCTCAAAGACATTTTGCGAGATCAGGCGTCGAGCTGTGGCACAGATCGTCGCGGAGGATCGGGTCACAGAAAAACGCGGTAGCGTTGGCCTTGTCCGACTCTGGGGAATAGGTCGTCCTTAACCCATGAGGGTACATGAGGCCACGACGAAGAAGAAGGCCCAAGGAGCCCAACCACCGTACAAAGCAAGGAAGTCCCAAACTAGGGCACGAACGAGAGAGAACACCCCACCCAGACACAATTTTTGGGTGGAACTGAAGGATCTGATCACCATCCTCGATGTGCCCAACAAATTAAAGCCGCCACCAAAGAATGATAAGAGGCTAGGGCCCAGTAAAAACGCTTGGTGCGAATTCCACCAAGCCCTTGGCCACAAGCTACACAATTGTCTGGCATTGGGATTCCTGTTGGATGAATTGGTAAGAGGATCTTTCTTGAAGGACTACCTACAAGAGTCGCAGGGGGCCTTGACGACAGCGCCCCCAACAGGAGATCATAGGTACGAGGTGCCTATACATGGAGAAATCAACACCATCGCGGGAGGATTCTCTAGAGGAGGTTGTACCGCCTCCCAGCGTAAGAAGTACGCCAGAGGAGTGATGACAGTGGAAGGGCAGAGGTCGGATCAGACGCCCGAGCCCGACCTCGTCTTCACCAGGATCGACTTGCAGGATGTGGTCTCACATGACAATGACCCCATGGTGATCTCAGCAGTTACAGCAAGCAGAAAGGTACCGCGTCCTAGTAGATCAAGGAAGCTCGACCGACGTGATGTTCTGGTCGACTTTCAACAAATTGCAGTTGTCTCCTAACCAATTGATGCCTTACGTGGGATGTCTGTATGGTTTCGCTGGAGACCAGGTGGAAGCGCGGGGCACATAGAGTTGAGGACGACCTTAACAGACGGCACAGCGTCCCGCACCGCTAATATCAGGTATTTTGTCGTTAACGCTCCTTTGGCCTATAACATTATTTTGGGCAGACCTGCTTTGAACAGGATAGGAGTAGTGGCCTCGTCGAGGCATATGAAGATGAAGTTGCCTTCCCTTGAAGGAGCCGTAATCACCATGAAGTCTGATTAGAAGGAGGTCAAGAGGTGTTACGAGAACAACCTCAAGACAAAGAGAGGAGTGTGCTTAGTCACCACCCAACTTCCAAGGGAAGAAGGGGTCACCCGACTCGAGATCGCCAGGGAGAGACGACCCGAGCCTGCAGAGGAGGTGCTGGAGAGGGAGATCGAGGGTAAGAAGTTCAAGCTTGGCAGATCTTTGGGCCAAGAAGCACAGGACCAGATTGCCAAGGTCATAGTGCCGCATATGGTTGCTTTCGCATGGTCAACCTCAGGCATGCATGACATCAACCCCGATTTCCTATGCCACCGCCTCACCATGGACCCAAAGGTCTAACCTGTGTGTCAGAGACGAAGAAAGTTCATTGACGATAGCCAACATGTCATCAGAGAGGAGACCCAGAAACTGTTGAACGTTGGCCACATTAGGGAGATACAATACCTAGAGTGGCTGGCGAACGTAGAGTTGGTCAAGAAGGCCAGCGGGAAGTGGAGGATGTGTGTGGACTTCATGGATCTTAATAAAGCCTGTCCAAAGGACTCCTACCTGCTGCCCAGCATCGACGCCCTGGTAGACAATGCCTCGGGGTGTAGACTCCTTAGCTTCCTGGATGCTTTCTCGGGGTACAACCAGATTCGCATGCATCCTAGGGACGAATGCAAGACGACATTCATGACAGAGCTCTCCTGCTACTGCTACAAAGTGATGCCCTTCGGGCTCAAGAATGCAGGGACGACCTACCAGCGATTGATGGACAGAGTACTTGCGCCCATGATAGGGTGGAATGTCCAGGCATACGTGGACGACATGGTGGTCACCTCCCAGGTGAAAGACCAACATGTCGTCGATTTGGAAAAGCTATTTACAACAATAGCTAGATACAAGTTGAAGTTGAACCCCGAAAATTGTGTGTTTGGGGTGGAGGCAGGCAAGTTCTTAGGGTTCCTACTCACTGAGCTTGGATAAAAGCGAACCTAGAGAAGTGCGCTGCAATCATAGCTATGCGTAGCCCGATCTCGGTGAAGGAAGTGCAACAGTTGGCAGGGCGGATGGACGCTCTGTTCAGATTTGTGTCAGCAAAGGGAGATGAGGAGCATTTCTATTTCCAATGCCTCAAGAGAAATATCAGATTCATCTGGACCAAGGAGTGTGAGGAGTCATTCCTCAAATGGAAGGAGTACTTGGCCAGCCCCCCAGTATTGTGCAAGCCACAGCCAGGCACACCACTTCGAGTGTATTTCGCAGTCACAAATTGGGCTATCAGTTCGGTTTTGGTCCAGGAGCAGGATTAGGTACAAAAACCAATATACTTTGTAAGCAAGGTGTTGCAAGGGCCTGAGGTCAGATATCAAGCCATAGAGAAGGTTGTTTTGGCCGTAGTGTTTTTAGCGTGGAGACTTCGCCACTATTTCCAGAGCTTCACTGTGATTCTGATGACAGACCTGCCCATTCGTAAGGTCTTACAAAAGCCTGATGTGGCAGGAAGAATGGTGCGTTGGGCAGTGGAGTTATCAGAGTTTGATGTGCAGTATGAACCCAGGGGCCCTATCAAAGGCCATGTTTATGTTGTCTTCGTAGTAGAGCTCTCTTTAGCAGCCACACACCAAGAAGGAGCAGATTTCAAATGGGTCCTCTTCATAGATGGGTCCTCTAACCAACAGGGAAGTGGGGCTGGTGTCATCTTGGAAGGACCAAATGGGTTGCTGAACAAGCAGGCCCTGCGGTTCGCTTTCAAGGCCAACAATAACTAGGTGGAGTATGAGGCCCTAATAGCTGGAATGCTGCTAGCGAAGGAGATGGGGGCGAAGAGTTTGTTAGCAAAGAGTGACTCCCTGTTGGTAACATGGTAGGTTACAAGAGAGTACCAGGTCAAGGACCCCCAGATGGCCGCATACTTGTAGTATGTTTAGATCTTGAAAGAGACTTTTGCGGTGTTCGAGTTAGTCCATGTCCCTCGAGAGTAGAATGCCCGAGCTGACTTGCTAGCAAAGCTCATCAGCTCAGGAAATGAGGGCAGGCAAAGGACAGTCATATAGGAGACCCTGAGGACACCTCGAACCACCACAAACGACGCAGCGGAAGTCCAACAGATAAGCACCTCGAGAGGTGTTAAGAGGAGTCATTGATCGTTGGCTCAAGAAACCCTAAAAACGCCCAGAATAAGCACATACGCGTTACCAGGGGAAGATTCAACACAAGTTTGCCTAGTTGAAGGAGGCGAAACCTGGATAACGCCTTACCAGCGCTACTTGGCTGATGGGGTACTCCCGATGGAACCCACAGAGGCCAGAGTAGTCAAGAAGAATTCGAGCAGATACACCCTTATCGACGGGAATGTGTTCAGACATGGTTTCACTCACCCCACCTTGATATGTGTAAGTGGTGAGCAGTGCACGCGCATTATGGCAGAACTTCGCAAAGGGATATGCGGGAGTCACATCGGTGGCCGAGCTCTTTCGTCGATGGCTGTTCGCGCAGGATATTATTGGCCAAGCATGAGGAAGGACTGCACGAGGTACACACAACGCTGCAAGCAGTGCCAGCAACATGCTGACTGGCACAAGGCGCCCCCATAAGAGTTGAGGTCGATCTATAGCCCATGGTCATTCCATAGCTAGGGGATTGACATTCTGGGGCCATTTCCCTTAGCGGTGCGACAGATGAAGTACCTCGTGGTTGCCATTGAGTACTTCACAAAGTGGGTAGAGGCTGAACCAGTGGCGCAGATCACAACCCACAAGGTCCAACACTTTGTGTGGAAGAATATAGTATGCCACTTTGGAGTCCCAAAACGGTAGGTGTCCGATAATGACACCCAATTCGCCAGCCAACAATTGGGCAAGTTGTGCACAAAGCTGGGCATAAAGCAGGTGTTCGCATCAGTCGAACACCCCCAGACGAACGGGCAGGTCGAGTCTGCCAACCGAGTTCTGCTCAGAGGTCTGAAGAGAAGGCTAGAAAAAGCAAAAGGGGGTATGGTTACCACTTGTGTGGGCTTACCACACCACTCCCCAGTCCACTACCAAAGAGACACCCTTTAGCTTGTGTATGGTTCAGAAGCGATGATTCTTATAGAGATCCAGGAGAGCTCACCACGTTTCCAGAACTTCGTGGCTCAAGCATCCAACGAAGAGAGAAAGGTGAACCTGGATCTACTGGATGAAGTCAGGGAAGAAGCGAGGATCAAGGCCGAAGCCTTGAAGAGAAAGGTAGAGTACAGGTACAACTCCAAGTTGAGACCTCGGCAGTTCCAGGTCGTTGACCTGGTGATGCGGAAAGCCCACCCATACCAGTTAGAAAACAAGTTATCTCCCAAGTGGACTGGTCCCTTCAGTGTGACAGAGGCCCTTGGGAATGGAGCATACAGGCTCAAGACTTTAGAAGGTGGAGCAATCCCTCGTACGTGGAACGTAACCAACCTTAAGTTTTATTTCAGTTAAGATTATTGCATTGTACACAGTTTTAGGGGACATTGTTTTTCCCTTACAAGGGTTTTTTAATGAGGTCACCCAATAAAATTCCAGTTATTCAGTTAAAGAGAAATATTTTGTACAGTGTAGTAATGAACCTCTCCCTTGGTTTGTTATGCCAAGAATGAGAATAGTATGGTTCTTAGTGAGCCTCCCTCTTGTGTGAGTTCACCAAGGCTGAGAACAGTATGGTTCACCAGATAAAATCCTCCCCTACCTTAGTACAGTTAGGACGAGGTCAGCGAAACGAACCTCTCCTTTGGTTTGATACACCGAGATCGGGAATAGTATGGTTCTTAGTGAGCCTCTCTCTTGTGTGAGTTCACCAAGGCCTCAGCTAGCATCCTTCTCTTCTCCGCGTTCAGCACCATGCCTACACAAGAAAACAACAATGCAAAAGAAGTAAACCAACACAGTATGCAAGTAGATAAGAAAGAGTAGAGTTAAACAAGATACCTGTATAACTCTTGAGGGCCTTAGGGCTGAACTCGAGCTTGAGCAGCTCCACCGTGTTAAATGGAGCTTGAAGACCAGAAAGGAGGTTGTACACCTCTCGTTCTTGAGGAGGTAGGTCCTCGAGGCACCTGGGCTTCTGGAGATTGGGCTTCTCCACCTAGTAAAAGAGGAAACCCGTCCAAGAGAGTGGGGTCTCTCCTGTTACACCGTACTTTAAAGAAGTGCTTCTTGAAGCCCTTATAGGACTGTTGGAAGAGCGTCAGCAGCACCCTCCCAAAGCTAATCCACAGCTTCTAGCCCGGGCTCTTCGCTTCGAAGAAATACAGGAACACGTCCACTGATGGCGTATGGCCAAGGCAGTGGCACAGGATAGCGAAGGACCTCATGAACGCCCAGTTGTTAGGGTGCAGTTGGGTGGGGCAAACGTTCACCTCAGTAAGAAGGGCTCGTTCGAACGGGGTGAAGGGGAGGCGCAGGCCAAGTCTTCGAAAGACAGTGGAGTAGATGAAGTAGAAAGTCCTTCAGGGTCCGATGACTCGTCACAACACACAGGCTCACCTACCATACAGGGCACCATCCTCACGTATTTATCGTGGTTTTTGCCAAAGACACGAGACTTATGAAAGGTTTGCTTCTTTCTATAGGCAACTATCTCGTGAGGGAAGTAAAACTGGAGATTTCCTTTAAAAGGGCATCAGGTGCCCAACGATACAAAGACCTATAATCAGAGGTAGAAGGAGGTGGGATTGGTGTCGAGGGTGGAGTTGAGGTTGGAGATGAAGTTGGGGTAGAGTTTGGGGTTGAGCCCGAAGAAGGGTTCCGTTGAGCCATATTAAATAAGAGAGCTAAAAAAAGAAGAAAAACGAAGCTTTAGAGGAAGAAGATGGCACGACTCTGAAAACTAGAAAAACAGAGAATACCCGAATGAAGAACATAAAACATAAAATGCAGAAATATAAGCAGTCCTAGAACAGTTATAGCATGATATGAACGTCGAAATCATCAAGCAGGGGCAATCGGGGAGTAAAAATCATACCTTTGAATAAGTTAGGGTTCGAAGGTTGAAAGGTTCGAAGAGGAAGAGAGAGCGTTTTTTAGAGTATGAAATGCTTGAGAAATGGTAAGTAATGAAACAGTGAAGCAGCGTAAGGGTTTTGAAAGGTTTAACAAATAGAAGAAGTGCAAGCGGCAATGGGCATTAATCGTTGATCTTGCCATGTGTACGTTGTTTAAAACAGTATGGTGAGACCTCACTTCGGTGCACTGTTCACGTTCAGTCACCCCAGTGCCACGTAGGTTGCCGCGGGCGATCACTTAAAGCTTCTTCGCTGAAACAAGTTACAACTCAAGACTGGGGGGCTTGTGTATAGGCTAGACCTCGATCATCGGCCTTAGAGAGAGACATCGGACATCGGTGGACTGATAGCAATAGCGGGCCACGTAAGTTGGGTCCCACAAACAGTATGAGTTAACACGAAGTTAACACCCAGATACCAGAAAAGACCTAAGTCACGAGAGGGTCATGCATGGAGTGTGTATGGTACATTCGGGAACGACACAAACAAGTGTTCCCTCGAGGCGCTAAGGCCTGTTAGGGTTAGGGTTTCTAGGGAAAGACTGCTTGCATGGCACGTGAATACTTAGTGAACCAAAAGAACAAATGACGCTGCAACGCTGGTATATGAGTAGGTACCCTGGCGGCTACGCTGTTAGGTCTATGCACTCAAGAAATGGGAAGTCCTATGAACCAGATTACGCTAAGATTGTGTAATAGCGGCACAAGGACATTCTCCCAGGAACCTTAAGCCTACCAAGAGACGTGGGAACAACACAAAAGTAACCCTAGACACAACCTATAAAAAAGGGTGATAAGAATCCTAGCAAGGTACGTCGTTTCTAAGACTGAAACTGCTTTCAACACATTACTGTTTCTTTAGCCCTTACTGACTTGAGCGTTGAAGTGCAAACGACCGTAAGGGCACCATTTGTCTTTACAGGTGAAGCGTTCTACTAACCAGGGAAGTTCGATTCCAGACGAAGACAGGCGGGGCCAGAAGCTGTCGTTCGAGTAAACCGGCAACGAAGTCAGTTGGCGAGAACATATACCTTGATAAACTTTCCTCACAATTTCACTATAACATACCTCACTCCAAACACAAACTTTCTTCTCAAACTAACACTTCTACTTCTCAATTCAAACACAAGATTAAAGTGTGTGAATAATCTCTTCCAACTATTGTGGCTGACTTGTCATCGACAAATAATAATAGTAGACTAAGTTTTTAGAAACACACAATACAAGAAAATTATTAAATAAAAACTAATTTTAGGGACCAAAATAATTAGTCACTATATTGATTAAATTAGAGACCGTCTTATAAACTAAATATTATTGGTATCTAAATTAGTTTCTATTATCAATAAGAATTTATAAAGTAGATTCTAAATTGATATCTAATCATTAACTATCAAGGTTGTAGCTACTAACTACTTATGGTCTAAATTAGTCTCTATTAGTCTTTTAGAAATGAATTTAGAATCTAAAATATTAGTAGCTAAAAACCTTGATAGTTAATTTAGATACCAATTTAAAAATAATTTTGTAAAATTTTATTAATAATAGAAATCACTTTAGATCCTAATAACTTTTTAGTCTCTAAGACAATATCTAATTTAGTCAATATAGTAACTAATTATTTTTTGTCTCTAATTTTGGATACTATTCAATGATTTTACTCTACTGACATTTCTCAGAGTTGAAATAATATAATTTTAATCATGTGTTAAAATTAATTCTAATTCTCACATAAACGAAATTATAATTAATAATAGGCTTAATTATAATTAATAATAGACTTAATTATATTTTTATATTAAGGGGTAAAAATCAATTTATTCTCCTATATTTTAAAAAAGTTTAACTCTAACTCTTTTTAAAAAAATCAATTAGTTCTCAACTTTTTAAAAATAATTGAATGTGGTGGTCCATCAAAATTTCTTAAACGATCATCAAAAACAAATATAATTCTATGTATAGTGGCAAAGGTATATATGTTTTAACGTGAACAATCTAAAATCTAATGGAAGGAATCACATTTAATATTTTAAAAACATTTGAGACGATATTGATTTTTTTTTTAAAGTCTCCAGACTTAAGAGCTTAAAGATAATTAAATATTGATAATAACTAATTATAATTAATTTTGTGAGTGGTTGACTGTTTGAAAACATTTATAGTTTAATTTTACGTTTTCAGTTTCAGAATACAATCGAAGTTTCAATTGAATTTTAGCTGAAACTTTAAAAACATATAAAATTAATTAATTCAATTTTGAAATAAATGTAGGTCTTCTTTTACAATTACAATCAATAAAGTTAATTCATATACTAAGAATAGATGTATGTTAAACCTTAAAAAAATCATTAAATAGAAATTAATTTTATAAATAA
>Ga0123341_1007217_pt1 | contig 10112 bp, 5 predicted proteins | sample Turbeapinknodule_FD_89959 | JGI IMG/M metagenome (GOLD analysis project Ga0123341, IMG submission 89959) | Root nodule microbial communities of legume samples collected from Mexico - Turtle bean Mexico pink nodule | ecosystem: Host-associated > Plants > Roots > Nodule | place: Mexico: Nepantla...
TATATATATATATATATAAATAAATAATAGAATCACATATTTTTAACCATAAGAATTTAAGAATTAATTGAAATAACTACAAACACATGCCCACTGATTTATGCGAAATTATTTAGTTCAATTACGACAAGATTATGTTTAGTAAAAGTTATATGTAATAAAATACTCACATTCATCCCTTTCTTTTTCTTTTCATTATATTCTTCTTCTTTCTGTCTCAAAAGTAGAAAACAAAATAAACTTGGACCTTATTTGAAATGTTGCATCTACTTAACTTCTCTTACATTGTAAATATAAACCCTTTTGGTTTTTCTTTTCATCAACATTAAAAAAGATAAAAAAAAATGTTTTTTTCTTTCTTTATTTAAGAAACGAGGTTTCTTTTCTTTTGTTTTTTTGTTATGATTTTTGTTGAAGAAGAGATTGGGTGTGAGGGCAAGTTGGGAGGGAGGAAGAAGTTAAGTATGATGGAGAATGGACAAAATGCATTTGAGAAGCAGAGGAAGAAGATAAATGTTGAGATGAAGATTGAAGATTAACACTAAGTTCACCATAGAAACAATTTGAATCACTTTAAAATTTAAAAGAATAAATTATTCTTTTTTAAAGTAACACCAAACTAAATAGAAAATAAAGATTAATGTAAAATTTAACCTTTTTTATATTCTAGTACTTTTTTTCTCATAATTTTCTTTTAGGTATATCCCATCAGAAAGATTTCAGAAACCACTGGCAAGGGTGGTTGAGATTGAGATTAATATATTATTGTGATGTTTTCAATGTAAATTATTTTAGTAAGCAATATGGAAGACACGACAACAATCGTTGCCACCGAAGTTATATGTTAATCCCTTTATTCCAATCAATTATTTCTCAACTAATATCAGATCTTCCTTGTTTTTATGTCGTGCCCAGATGTTCATAGACGATGCTACAATAACTTAATTCACAAATTGTGTGTTTATAATGTGACAAATTACATGATTAATATATTACTTGTTAACAGGAGAGAGAATGACTGGAAAACATCATTTTTTATATTACTCTTAATGCATCATGCGGAATACGAATATACGCCCAATTTAAACTTAAACAATAATGATATTTCTAATTTAAGAATCATAAACTTTAAGTTTTTTAAGACATCAGTGTGTTCATGCAAATTGCACCAAAAATAATATGAAATCTCTTTTCAAGTAAATGGATGACAAACTCACTGAGAACATCTGAAACGCCTGTAGAGTTTGGAAGAAGTGATCCAGTAATAACATAGCATGTTACATCAAAGCTCAGAATTTACACTCTAGTTCCTTCCTCCAAGTTATGCCATTACGCAAACCACTAAACCCTAAACCCATTTTTTTATTTAGTGAACTTGTTTTGACAGTAAAATGCAGCAGTGCAAGCAAGAACACCCGCAATAAGAAATGAAGACTTCCCTATTTGACGTAATAAAGTGCGACTAGTGTAAGCCCATATCCATCGAGATAAAAAATGCAGCCCACGGGTATTTTTGAACTTCTGGATTGAAAAATCCTGAAGTAGATACAGAGTGTTTTGTCAGTTCCATGAAAGAATAACGGCCAATCTCATAAGTCATTATCCTCAGATATTATACAAGGGCTATTTTGCATAGAGTTCCCGTATCTAGGGCCATTTCAACACAAACATATTTTTCTCCAAAAAACTGCAATTGATGTAATTGATCGGCAGTCACCGAACCAATCAGTGCAGCTCTTCATGATTATAGTTTACCCACATTGTCAACAAATGTAATCAAGCTGGAATTGTAAGTTTCCAGAGAAAAATCCTGCACATTCTCACAAAAATTGTCTAAGTTTCATTCAATGTGGAACACTTATCAAATTATGTTTAACAATTTTCTCAAGACACAAGGTAAAACTGCAATTCAATGAATCGTGCACTCTTCTGCCACCCAAACTAATCAATCGCATAAGAAAAACAAAATAAATATTGATATGCCGGGGGAAGTAATTAAAGCCAAAGTTAGAAGCAGTGTAAAATCTGATTTCCCTTACTAAAATCCGACATTATAGAAAAACATTATCTTCCATATTAGAAATAGTAGTCAAGGTTTTGTTATTTTCTTCTGTCTATATTGATCAGAGCTATTTTCTTCACATTATTAGAAAGTCACATGAGAAAGGGGTAAAGGATGAAAACAACTGAAAAAAGTACATACAACATCACATCACATGCATATCAAACCTGTCAGCCAGTATGTGATTTTCTTTTGTAAGAAACAGTAATATATTGTTACATCTCAGCTCAATGCTAGGAAGTATGGAATATAATAGTAAATCAAACAAATGAAATGACTGGCATGCATCCTAACGTAATATAATGCATACAGTGTAACAAACATATGCTATGCATTTTGAAAAACTTCATGAGACGAATATGAACATAAATTTGCTGATGCATAAAATAAAAGGAAAATGTTCTCTTAGTTTTATAAAGAAAAATACAAAAGAAAAAGGTGCAACACCAATGTGCTACTGTTTGTATTAATTTCTGGGATAAAGAAAAAACAGCAGAACAAGGAAGCAACCTGATCGAGTTTTTTGTACTGCATAAGCTAATATTTTTATTGAATAAGACTCAATATTTATACACACTTAAATAACAGAACAAAAGATCATGCTCCATGACAGGAGCGGAGCTAGAATATTTTTAGTGGGGTAGCTGAAGATATAAAATATTATCAATATAGTTTTTTAATCTTTTATTGTTTGAAATTATGTTAAACAATAATCATTTTATAAATTTAGAAGCCTTATAATAATTCAATACATAGGATCATATAGACAATTTTATATGTTATGTAAAATATTGATTAAAAAAAGTAAATCAAACTTCAAAATTTTGTAGACAATTACCCACAAGTTTTACAAATTCTAACATGTTTGTTCATTTGTAAAAGTAATTTTTATTGGACAACACAACTAGAAATTTTTTTGCAAAGTACACTACAATACTTATACTTATTTTGACAGTATCTAGAGGCATAATCTAAAAAATTACAGTCTTATTTGAGTAGTGTAATAATACTCCCAGAGAATGTGAAAAAAATAAAAAAACTCGGGGAAGAGACTTCAAGGAGAGACGCAGAGCATGTGGTAAATATAAAAATACCAACAACTAAGCAAATAAAGCTGACTAGGACTGCAATCCTAGGCAGACACAAAGGATTTTTCACCAACAGATAATAAATATTCTCAAATTAATACGAGTGAGTTTAAATCTTGAAGCATATCAGTCATTACCTTTGGTAACTTGTGTTGTTGAGCTAGATGATCCACATGGAGCCTCACATTTGATGATGCAGCAATCCAGGCACGACGATCAACATCAGAATACACATATTCTACAATGTCAAACAAAGTTTTTGCTCCACCTTCAATTGCTTTCAGAATATTAGCTTCTCTACTTCTGCGATTCCTGAAAATAATGATAACAATCCACATAGTTGTCGACTTTGACATAAAATATCAACATTAACTTGTCTAGTCAAGGGAAGGAACTAATAGATTATTTGTACTTTAGATATCCACACAGCATCTGTTTTGGCCAGACATTAACTCTCCCATGCATTGGTATTAAAGCGTGCGGGGAAAGCTCCAGAAATTTGTATGTGGTTTGAAAGTACTCCTACAAATGACAGTTTATGTTGAGCAAAAGGACATCTAAAAAACAGATATTATTAAATTTATATTCTTTGTTATGTCATCTCCAACGCAAGGGTCATACTATTGTATCTTATTTTACAAATGGTCTTACTCCAAGTCTTCAACATTTTTATTAGAGAATCTCAGTCTATAATATAATAACTATATAACATGCATTTCCAACATGGCATCTTTTTGCACTTACAGACATATTTCCACCAGCTCTTATGTCCAAGACAGCACTTCCCTGACTGAAACCAAGTAAATTAATAGTTTAATAGAGTAATTATAAAAAGAACTTCAATATAAAGTAAGTAGGTCTTTCAAAATAATTGTAATCGCAGATAGGAAATGAGATGGCTTCAGCTTAGTATAAAATAACACATTCAGTATCTCAAACCATTTCCTTGTTTGCATCAAAACTAAGTAGACAATGTACTCCTCATCAATTCTTGACAAGAGGATTTTGGTGAAGGTAACTCTAGAAAATTGATTCTCCTATATCAGTCCTATCATATCTGGGTCTCCCTGTACCTTTGTGTCTTTAATAAATTAACTAACTAGAACGAAAAGGAGTAAAGTTTGAAAGTAGATAGTCTACTCTTTGTTGACTCCTAGACAACAAATGAGCTAACTTCAACCGTCTCATAAGCTCAGAAAGTTCACCAACTAGTGTTATATCCAATATTTTGCTTTTTTTTTATCAAATAATAAATGTAATTAGTAATTAGAAACCTGCACAGACAACCTCCATGCACTTCAAAAATGGCATCATGACTCTAAAAGTAAAATACTTTACTACAATTTCAAGTATCTACAAAACATAAGTCCACAGCCCAACTAAGAAATTATTCCAATTAACATTCAAATGTAATAAAAGTTTCACAACCATCCAAATATGTGTAAAAAACATAAAACATATATGAAATTTGAAAGTGTATCAATTCCATCCATGATAATTAAAATTTCTTTACTTAGTATCTATTATCTTGTATGGAATCTTACCCCAAACAATGATCACCAACAATCAAGGAATGAGAATTTGCATGAAGCAGTGCCATATGGCCATCTGTATGTCCCTGAGCCGAACATAATTTTCAGATTTTGCAGAAAAAAGAACCAACTTTATGTAAAACAAGTGTGTTCTAACCATACTCACAACTTCAATACAAACTCAGTTAAGAATTAAAGTGATATTTAATTTAGCTTGAGTCGAAAAATGTTACCAATACTCAAAAGGCTTTTCATTTACAACTTCATCCTTAAGGCAAAAACAAACGGCTCTAAAAGCAAGGAAAAAGCACAGGTTCACTATTTTAAGAAATTATCTATTGCAAATAAGGGATTATTAGGATAAAAATATCCTAATATCTCCACGATAATTAGGAAAAAGTATCCTTAGAATCTTCATATTTATTTGTGAATCGTGTCCCAACTGCTGATCGAAAAACTTCAACAATCTTGGACTGACTACAAACAAAAGCACAGTCACAAACAAATGTCACTGCCACATCTGATCACCCACATTATCATTGAAGACACCAACAAAAAAGAGTGTGCTGCTGTAAGGACCAAAGCCTTGTCTGCCAAGGCAAACATGGTAGAAGACAAATCAGCTCCAAAAAGGTATGAGGAAAAACCTGATCACAAAAAGAAATATAAGTTTTCTCATCCCAATGAAACTAACCCCACCTTCAAGAAGAAGGGAAATTGCTTTATCTGTGGAAAGTCACTCACCATGCACCTCAGTGCAGACATAGGGCCAAAAATGACAATCCTCCTAAGACCAATATAGTCGAAGGGGAAGATATCATTGTTGCAGTCGTTTCACAAGTGAACCTTGTGACCAATGTGAGTAAATGAGTGGTAGACTTTGGAGCTACCAAACACATTTGTACAAACAGGAAAGTGTTTACCTTAGGGGATGAAGAAGAACAAGTTTATCTCGATGATTCGAGGACAACTCCTGTCCTAAGAAAAGGAAAGGTTCTTCTAAAGCTTACATTTGGTAAAACTCTGGCTTTAAGTGGTGTACTACATGTGCCATCGATTAGAGTTAATTTGATCTCTATAGCATTGCTGGGCAAAGTTGGGGTTAAAGTGTCATTTGAATATGACAAGACTGTTATGACAAAAAATAATGTTTTTGCGGAGAAGGGATATTGTGATCGAGACATATACATATACAGCAGCTCATAATCCACTACAAGATGATACGACTCAACATATTAAAATTGACAAACCCTTCATCAAAGATAATCTTGACAGAGAACTCTAGCTAGCAGACATCTTCACTAAGGGACTTCCTAGAGAAAAATTCCAAGATTTTGTAGGTAAGTTGGGAATGATTGATATTCAATTACCAACTTGAGAGGAAGTGTTGAAAATAAAAGATTATTAGAATAAAAATATCTAAATATCTCCAATAGTAATTAGGAAAATATCTCATTAGATTCTTCACATTTATTCCATCAGAATTTTTTCCCTTTTTTAAGATAACGTAGTTAGCATAATTTGTATTAATAATATATAATTTTATTTCCTTCATTATTCAAGTTTATCTTCATAAATGCTTAACTTCTCAAATACACACCTGAATGATTTTTTATGTACATCTCATACAAATCTTTTGTGAAAGTTTATTAGGTAATGTTAAAATAGTGGGTGTGCCATTATCCCACTCATGCATCTTAAACAAAATTTTCAAATTTTGGTAGAACATAAGATCTAGAAAAGATATTTCAAATCAAACTAGGATTATGCATGTGAAAAATACCGGCGCATAAATAGTGCTCAATCTCTGACCACCAATGACAATATTTTCATCCCCTCTAACTGAGGTATAGCCAAGTGACCAATCATCTGTTATCATGAAATGTAAGTTTAATAGAACTGTATATCAGTTGTCATATACACACATATGAATAACATTAATTGTGAATAGACTCCAATATGCAACAGGAGAACGTCTATAGCAGCGTCATATAAGCTCAAAATATCCATGAAAGTGATGGAAAATTATGGAGAAAGATAACTCACTTTTAGTCAATCTGCAACCAAAATTTGGAAGCATATTGATATAGTTGTTAGGAAAGTATCAAACCAAAACTGATAAGATGTTGAAATCCTTTGAAAACAAGTGCTGTGTACATAAAGAAATTAGCTCAAATTAGGTGGAAATCGCATATTAGTCGATTTGATTCAAATTTAGGTTTAATGATTTGGATTGATTATTTAGCACTCATTAGATTTTTAGAGGGAGAAGTTCTATTATTCTAAGCAATGGAAATGGAGAAGGAAAGGGGAAACTAGTAAAGTAAAATGAACTAAATTTATGTGTGGCATGTTCCCCCCCAACCAATTTTAAACGAGTTGCAAATCATTTTTTTAAAATGAGTTGAAAATCATTTTTTTAGAATGAGTTGAAAAACATTTTTTTTAAAATGAGTTGGGAATTGATTTCTTAATCAAATCAAATCTATTTTTAATGATTCCAAACAATCTGTTTGAATTCAGATCTAATTGTAAGAAAATAAGATCCAACACACCAAAAATATTGCAATCAGATGTACTGCTTCTGCTCTCTTGTCCTGAAATTTTCACTAACTTTATCTAGACCCTGATGGCATAAAACTACACCAAGCATGCCCTTTAGTCTCACCAAACATATAAATAGCAATAAAAACAATTATCTACTCACAAGTACTAATCAAGTTGATACCAAAAGTTAGGGTTTTGAACCTTTAATGTGACCATTTTAAAGTTCATATGAAAGTCATGATTGATAAGTCTTTACTCAAAACCAAGGTTTTTATGAAATTTCAACGTAGATATAGAATATCTTTTGCATCACCATGGATGTATGTACTTTAGTTCCTAGTTGTGTAAATTTATTTTATCTGTTTTAGTTTTAAATCTATTGAGTTAGGCTATTATTTGGATAAATTTTTCCACATGTTCCTTCAGGAAAAGAAAATAAGAAGGTCAAATACATTTTGTTTCTTCTTCCATAATCAAACTAAATTTATGTACTAGAGCTTTTGGAGAAGTTAAATGAAAGTGTTTCTATATCAGTTTAGGGGCATAAGTTGATTTTTTTAACTTATAGAGAAGCTTAATTCACTTTACCTCCTTATTTTCTTTTCCTGTAAGTGCTTAAGGAAAAATTTATCCAAATATGGCCTTAATCTAAAACTAGAAAAATACGTGTTTGCAAACTGTATGCATGCATGAACATTATTGAAATGAAAATAGCAATATAACCTCTGCTTATACGATGCATGGTTTTTTCATGGGCTACCAAAATAGCTTCAGGATTGCACTTCTGGATAACTGAGAGACCTATCATAAAGGATGAAAAAATATATTTGAAATGTAAGTTTCTGAATTACAAGAGTATGTCCATTACAGTCAACAATGGCATACCAGAAGAGATTTACAAGTAATGATTTTTACATGGTGGATTTTAGTGCAGAACTAACATTCATAAGATTATATCTTTTGCTGCTTCTTGGTTCTCATTTAGCTTTAAGGTCTAACGATGTACAAACAAAGGACTATTTATCATTGCTACCTCACCATTCACCGACTATTAATCTACTTTAAAAAGCAGAAGTCAATAAAGTTAAATAGAGACTCACCATCTACATGATCATGATGATGATGAGTGACAAAGACCACTAGTCGTCTTGGCAAAGCATTAACAACTTTCTCTAGCTGATAATTACAGAGTGACATGTTAAGATTTAATTGATGAGGACCAAATTTCAAAAGTCAACTAAGAAATTAACCAATAATAGAAGGTATATAGGGGAGGGGAATGAAGCATCACACACATATCTCGAGGTGAATTCCTCAAAAATAACATCACTTGCATTAGAGTAGAAAAAGTTTGCAGTCATTAAATTCAAACAAATGACTTATTTCTGCTTTTGCCATCAATAATAAGTAACATCAAACTAAATTCAGAAACAGTCAACTCAGTAGGATCAAGTATGAAGAAACTATGAACTGAAATGCACATACCATGAAAATGGAATTGAAAACAGGATAAAAGATGAACTAAAGGCCATATGCTATGGATTACATGCACAAGCGGGATGTAATGTGGAAGTATACCTCTCCATGGAACTCAGATAGGCATCCTGGATCAACTATGAGTGCATCTCCACTTGCAATAAAATTATTTTCTTCGGAATTATTTGGAAAATTTTCAGGTGCAAACACCACCAAATTTGTCGTGTGAAAAGGCTTTAATGTCCTACTTCTCATAGGTATAATGATAACACCAGGTGGGTACTCCTGAAAGAAACCAAACTTCATTTTGCACCAGATTATAAACATAATGACTTTGAAGGATAAAAAACAAGCTTCCTCTTTCTCCTTTCTTTGTACAGAAATATCCAGATGCAGCTATGTTCTTGGACTAAAAAGTATTGAGTTGCTGAAAATTAACAGTATGTGTTACTCATTTGGAGAATGCTTTTGTCCATTTAACCCAAAAGCACTTAACAAAGTGAATGAGCAGATTTGCCAGAGAAGATATAGAAAGGCAGTGAAAATCTAGTAAACAAACCATATGCTAAATCTCAATGCTAGAGCCTTGCCTCAACATTAAAAACAAATCCAAAAAGTAATTTGCAGAGTGGGGTCTGGAGTGTGTTATTGATGCAATAAGACATGACAGCATTTGGAAAGTTATATATCGACAAAGATTATTGCTACCTGAGATTTGATTTAACAAAATCTTCCGAAATAGCCACTGAAAACAAGTGGTTTACAGTTTATTTAAATTCTTGCCCTATTTTAATAAAAGTAAAGCTTCTCCAGTATCGCAGCTTCCAGATTTATTTAAAAATTGTACTTCCCAATACATAATAATAATATATGCTCCCACCAAGGAAATGGAGGAAATTTAAAGAAAGAAAACCTGATGGTTTATGGCTGGTGGGACTTTCCACTTTGTAGAGAAAGATGATTCATTTATAAGACCAAGAACAATCAATGGTCCAACCCGATCTCCACTTGGTTTCACTTGCTGAATCCAGTTAAGACAGCTTCGGATAGTCATCCATCTATATGAATCTGCATAGGTTTATAAATATCCAGAATTAACGTTATTGATATATTATGATATTGAAATTTAAAAATGAACAAAACAAGATAGATTAACGGTGCTTGAAAGTATACATTAGCATTAGAGAATGGGTTGTGATTCATTCAAACTAGCTAGATTGCTTACAGAGAAAACATTTTCTCTATGATGCACGGATACTATACGAATATAGGATGTGACATGTATCCAACATGGAGATTCGTCTCATCTTAAAAAATACACAGGATATACGATAAGTTCACATACGTTTAAAGTATGTATTTACGCATATATATATATATATATATATATATATATATATATATATA
>Ga0123341_1007218_pt1 | contig 10112 bp, 3 predicted proteins | sample Turbeapinknodule_FD_89959 | JGI IMG/M metagenome (GOLD analysis project Ga0123341, IMG submission 89959) | Root nodule microbial communities of legume samples collected from Mexico - Turtle bean Mexico pink nodule | ecosystem: Host-associated > Plants > Roots > Nodule | place: Mexico: Nepantla...
AAATGGGATCCGTTAAAAAAATTACAAATTTAGGCAAATCATGTCGAATTGGCACGACTTCATATGCACAAATCGTGTCAACTTGGCACGACTTTTGCCATGTCATACTGAAGTCGACTTCTGCCACGCCATATATTTTTATTTTTTTAAAATTTTATTGTTTATATATTGGGTAGTAAGTTATGTAATGTTAAAAATTAATTTGATACATAATTTTGTAAGAGTGTTAGTTTTAAGGAACAAAAATAATCGTGTATGGATCATGTTTGACGGTAATGTAATACAATAACTTGATTATTTGATTAATTAAAAAATGAAGAAAATTGTTATTGAATTTGGAAATAAATAGATAAATGAAAATTATTGTATTTGAAAAATAAATAGAGAATTATTGTTGTGAATTTGCAAAATAAATAGCTTGAGAAGTAATGATTTTACAGAACACGTAATGATGAGAGGAAATTAATTAGAACTAAACAAATTAGTAGATTCATTACGAGATATAAAATAAAAATATAAAGTTGAATTATAAGTAAATTATTTATGGGAAGACGTGCCACAATGTGGTCTTCGTATTTGTCGTTGAGGTCTTCGTGGAAGAAGATCATCAGCGATATGTTCATCATCATTGTTATTGGCTTCATTATGAGATGCTGGTGAGGGAATTGTGGGTCGATAGTGCATGGATGACGTTGGATTATGTGCAGAAAGAGAGGTGAATGCCGAAGTTCCAAATATATTTGGTGGAGTGGAAAAAGTACCCGAAGGAAAAGGTAAAAAGTTATACGTGTAAGGAATCTGATGGTGTGGAGAATGAAGTAAGAGGTGGCGAAGATGATCCATACACGTTTATCTATGTATTTATTCATTCAATTCAAACATGATCTATACACGATTATCCAATATTTTGTTCCTTAAATTTAACACTCTTATAAAATTATGTATCAAATTAATTTTTAACATTACATAACTTACTACCCAATATATAAACATTAAAAATTAAAAAAAAATTATGACATGGCAGAAGTCGTGTCAAGTTGGCACGACTTCAATATGACATGACAGAGTCGTGTCAAATTGGGACGATTTGTGCATATGAAGTTGTGCCGAATTGGCACGACTTGCTTAAATTTGTAATTTCTTTTAAACGGACCCCATTTTGGTAAAAAGCAAAAAAAATAACCCTAGAATGGTCAAAAACCCTTTAAACTCACTTATGGTTAATGTTCTCGTCGAGATGAGGTCTGTCGGGATCCGAGTGAGTTCCGAGTGATCTCCCTTCAAGCTCTAAAGATTCAACTGTCAAGGAAAGAGGGGGTTCCACCTGCAAAAAATACTCTCACTGGTTTCTCCAGGTTTTAATGTGGCATATTATAGTATCTTTTCATAAAATCTGAATAATCAAGAGTATTCTGTAATATAATTGGAGCATTTATGCAATCTGACCAATGACATTGTGCAAGTAAATCAGAGCATTCAAAGAGGTCGGGATATTGTGCAACTACTATAAATTATACGAAAAACAATAAACAAAAAAAAAAGATTAATAAAAACATATATTTAACTATTTATATATTTTGATATTTAAAACTAATCATAAATTGATTAATGAGTTTTTTAATATTTTTAAATACTAAAATATGACTACTGACCTCAACTCTGTTAAGATGACATCACTAATCATTAAGGTCAAACATCAAATTCGAGGTATTGTCCGCTTTGAAGCTCGAAACTTCGTCAGATTTTGTTCTTAAAAGGCTTCTCATAGGGTTAAGGGAGGAGGGTGTATTTAAGTTGCCCTTGATCTCGACTCTTAGGCGATGTGAGACTATTGGGAGTACTGAAACATGCCCCCCAGTCGAGGACCAAGGGAATGAAAATTCCTCTTAGGAACCACTTTTCAATTCCCACAAATTGCGCCAATGTTCCGACCTCAAGTCTATTGATATGACATCACTAGGGTTAATCACCGTATTTGAGGTATTGTTTGTTTTGGAGTTCAGAGCTTCATCACGATTTTTTCCTTAAAATGCGTTTTAGATAGTTAAGGGAGGATGGTGTATTTAAATTGTCCTATAGAATAAATGGGAAGCTCGTAACACTTTCCAAATTTATACATAAGCTGACTGAGAAGTCCAAACCATTTTTTTGGTTGTTAAAGGAACCACTAAGTTTGATTGGAATAGGAGGAGATGTTTCTCCAAATTAAGCAAGACATTGCTTCGCTACCTACCTTGGTAAGTCCTCCACAACATTACTCTCTTATTCTTTACTTGATAGTATCATACTCGGTGGTATGCTCGGTCAAGAAACAATGTCTTGCTTATTTCACCAACTAAACTCTAAGTCAACTGAAGAAAGATATCCATTTATCGAGAAGCTTATTCTCACTTTAGTCTTTTCATCTGAATTATAAGACATTATTTAATAAGCTTTAACATGTTATTCACACCAATTATCCTCTCAAACAGATATTTCAAAAAATTCAAATATATTAACAGAATAACCGACCTTTCCATATATAAAAAAAATCACATTTATTACTTATAATCATATCAATTATTCGAGATATTATACTAACTACTTAAACTTATAAATCATTCTAGAAACTTATAAATCATTCTAGAAAGTATTATCTATTCACTTAATATTTTTCATTTATTTACTATTTAGATATTATTATAGAAGCGTAAAAAGTCTCTTACTAATAAATACACTTCACTTTCATCATATAAGCTTGCGAATCCTTAAAATAAAGTAATCCATCAAATCCAATCAATTAAAATTCACCTACCGGAAGTACTTTTATTCCTTTCCGGTAAGAGCACAAAGGGATAAGAAAATGGGTGTTGTAGAAGATGTTAGGATGTAAGAATATTTGAGCCATAAAAGAAGTTAGATTACGATTTAAAATCTAGAACATATTTGAAGTAGTGGTTGTTGGATTGAAGGGTCCAAAACGTATTTTTTTAACATGGATTGAAGGTACAAGTGAATCATAGTTACCCGTTGCCATAAATTAAGAAGAAAGAAGTGAAGGATGAATCCTTACAAACTGAAATGAGAAGAAAAAGAGATTAGAAAAAAGGGAAAGTGCATGTTGGTACGTGCGGTAGTTGTTGAGTACGTAGTACAGATTTTGTGGGAAAAGGCAGCTGTGAATCTCTCTGATTGAGAGGGTAGATTCCTTTTTAGGTTAAGATTAAACTTCAAAAGCACGAAAAAAAGAAAGAGAAAGAGTATGGAAATAAAGAAAGAAAAGGACGTGTGTGGTTGTCACAGTTAACGAGAAGCGAGACCGGGTTTGTTTATAAAAAGAGGAGTGAGATTGGAAGGGCGTGTTTGCGTTTGACCTCGTAAAATAACTTCTACTTCTTCAGATTCTGCGTCTGCTTCTCATTAAATCCCAACCATAAAAACCCATTCATTACGTTTTTAGGGTGAATAGAAGAATCCGATCCAATTCCAGACCATTTCATATTCTTTTCATTTTCCTATTGCTCCCATGGGGGACATAGTCAAGCAAATATTGGCCAAACCCATCCAGCTGGCGGACCAAGTCACAAAAGCCGCCGACGAGGCCACTTCCTTCAAACAGGAATGTGCCGAGCTCAAGTCCAAGACGGACAAGCTGGCGGCGCTGCTGCGTCAGGCCGCGCGTTCCAGTTCCGAACTCTACGAGCGTCCCACGCGCCGCATCATCCACGAAACCGAACAGGTCCTCGAAAAGGCTCTAGCCCTGGTCCTCAAGTGTCGCGGCAACGCTCTCATGAAGCGCGTGTTCACCCTCAACCCCAGCGCCTCCTTCCGCAAGGTCTCCTCCCACCTTGAAAACTCCATCGGCGACATCTCCTGGCTCCTCCGTGTCTCGGCCGGGGAAGCTGGCGGCGAATACCTCGGCGGGCTCCCTCCTATAGCCGCGAACGAGCCGATCCTCTGCCTCATCTGGGAGCAGATCGCCGTCCTCCACACGGGGTCCGCGGAGGAGCGGTCGGACGCGGCGGCGTCGCTGGTCTCCTTGGCGAGCGGCAGCCAGCGGTACGGGAAGCTGATAATCGAAGAGGGCGGAGTGGGACCGCTGCTGAAGCTTCTGAAGGAAGGGAAAAGCGAAGGGCAAGAGAATGCGGCACGTGCCGTGGGTCTGCTTGGGCGTGACCCTGAGAGCGTGGAGCACATGATCCACGTGGGGGTGTGCTCGGTGCTGGCGAAGATCCTGAAAGAAGGTCCTATGAAAGTGCAAGGTGTGGTGGCATGGGCGGTGTCGGAACTCGCTGCGAATTACCCAAAGTCGCAGGACCTTTTCGCTCAGCACAAGATCGTAACCTTGCTCGTTGGCCACCTCGCTTTCGAAACCGTTGAGGAACATAGTAAGTACGCTATTGTCAGCAAGAAACCCAATTCCATCCACGCCGTCCTCGTCGCCACGACCAACTCCACCAACGCTAATATCCCAAAGGAAAATCACTACCACGACGCTGAACTTCCCACACGCATCCCGCACCCCTTTGCTGAACGACCACGAAATCTCCACAGAGTAATCACCAGCACAATCGCAATGCACGCTGCCACCAAGCAAGGAAACGAAACCAATCCGAATCAGAACAAGAGTAATGGAGTTGGTACTGATGTTCAGCTGGGCAACAACAATCAGAGTCACCAGCGAAACTATTCACATTCGGGGATTAACATGAAAGGAAGGGATCTGGAGGATCCTGGAACTAAGGCTTACATGAAGGAAATGGCAGCGAGGGCTCTCTGGCAATTGGCCAAAGGTAACTCGCCAATTTGCCGTAGCATCACCGAATCACGAGCCTTGTTGTGTTTTGCTGTTCTCCTTGAGAAAGGAACAGAGGCTGTGAAGTACAATTCGGCGATGGCGGTGATGGAGATTACAGCGGTGGCAGAGAAAGATCCGGAATTGAGGAAATCGGCGTTCAAGCCGAACTCTCCCGCTTGCAAAGCCGTGGTTGATCAAGTGGTTAAGATAATGGAGAAGGCGGATTCGGATTCAATCCTTCTGATTCCGTGCATCAAGACGATTGGAAATTTGGCGAGAACGTTCAAGGCCACAGAGACAAGGATGGTTGGGCCGTTGGTGAGGCTTCTGGACGAAAGGGAAGCCGAGGTGACAAGAGAGGCGTCGATTGCACTGGCGAAATTCGCTTGCACCGAGAATTACCTGCATGTGGATCACGCCAAGGCAATTATAAGCGCCGGCGGGGCTAAACACTTGATTCAGCTGGTCTATTTTGGAGAAGAGATGGTTCAGATTCCGGCGCTGCTTCTGCTCTCCTACATTGCAATGCACGTCCCCGACAGCGACGAACTTGCTCAGGCTGAAGTCCTCGGAGTCATTGAATGGGCCTCCAAGCAATCCTCCGTTGCCCATAACCAAATACTCGAGGCCCTTTTGCTCGATTCCAAGAGCAGATTGGAGCTTTACCAGTCCAGAGGCCCCAGAGGATCCCATCAACTACATTTACATCACTAGCAGCCAAACACCAATGCTACCTTGTTTTCATTGCAATTTGTAAAGTTTTTTCCCCCATATTCACTCATTCTTTTTTTCTTCCATCATTCTCTTCATTCTGTACACATACTCACTTACATACTTGTTTTTTCCCCATCCATCTCTTCTACTATTCCCTCTGTTACTTACTCTCCATAGATCTCAATCTGAGGTTCAATTCTAAGCTGAACATAACTGTAATGTAAGGTGGTCACGTAAGAGAAATTATGAGTGGTTTTGAATTATTATCATTACGCTCTCTCCTACTTTTCTCATAATTAAGTATTTTTCTTTTATAATTAAGTGTTAACTGAGACCAACACAACTGTTGAAGCAACACTAGAACATTTCACTTTTTGAGGTAATTTTTTACCTGAAAGTAGATTGAAAAGTGTTGCAGGTTTTGTTGGCTGTGGTAGTTTACTATTCTTGGCTGGCTAGAGCGTATGGAAAAAGAGTGAAGAGAGAATAATTGATGAGTTTGAATGATTGGTCCTCTTTTGGGGTGAATAGAAAGTAGGGAATAAATAGATGGTGGTCCAAAGTGTCCAACGCTAGAGCTGGACCTGTTCAACCCATTTCTATCATCGCACTGTATTTTGACAAGAATAAAATATTGCTAACTTCCAATATTGACTGGACTTTGGAAAGTGGAACCAAGAATTAGACCTGCCCAGAGATTGTATATACTTCCATCGTCGATCACTGCAAGTTCCGAGCAGCTTCTCAACAACATAGATTTAAATTTAAACTAATTTTAACTAGTCAAACAAAAGATCTATTGATACATATGCCTCACCAAGGTAATACCCATTGAAGACAATGGTCAAATCCTAGCTTGAAAAAGTGTCAGCTCAAACCACGCATATAGGTATTGGACATTATTGAACCAGGGATTTCTCTGGCCAGTGTCTTTGATCAGTATTAACCGTTCAATAACTGCCGCTATAGACTACAGAACAAAAAAGAAACATAAGGTTTGGGTGAAAAAAAAAATTCTAAATTACAAAATCCAATCCATAATTATCCAAATCCATATTAGTTTTAATCCAATGATTTATTTCAAATCCAAATTCATATTTTTGGATTTTAAATCCAATCCATATTTTTGGATCTTAAATCCAATCCATTTAATTGGATATGAATTAAATATAGATTGGATACATTTTTGGATTATCCAAATTGCATTTTGGGTTAGATTTTGACTTGGCCCAATCCAGGTTGAGCCAAGACAATTCAGGCCCAGGTTCAGCAAAGTCGGTCCAAGTCCATGTCGAGCTGAGTCGTCCGAGCCGATATCCAGACGACCGGGGCAGGGCTGATGTCGAGTCGAGTGGCCCATGCCGATGTCGAGCTGAGCAGGCCAAGGCTGATATTGAGCCAAGCGGGCCTGAGCCGATGCCGAGCTGAGCAGTCTCAGGCCCATGTTGAGTCGAGCAGGCCTGGGACGAAGTCGAGACGATATCGAGTCGTCCAGGCCCAGACTGAGCGGGCCCAGATCGAAGTCGAGCTGAACGGGCCCAAGCCGAAGTCGAGCCGAGCAGGCCCAGGTCGATGTCGAATCGTCCAAGCCCGACCCGATGTTGAGCCAAGCAGGCCCGAGTCGATGTCGAGTCGAGCGGGCCCGGGTCAATGTCGAGTCGAGTGGGCCCAGACCGATGTTTAGTCGTTCGGGCCCAGGCTGATGTTGATTCGTCTGTGCCCTGGTCGATGTCGAGTCGTTCGGACTTGGGTCGATGTCGAGCCGTTCGGGTCCGGACCGATGTCGAGCCGAGCAGGCCCAGGTTGATGTGGAGTCGTCCGGGCCCGGGCCGATGTGGAGTCGTCCGAGCCCGGGTCGATGTCGAGCCGTTTGGGCCCAGGCCGATGTCGAGTCTTCCGAACCTGGGCTGATGTCGAGTCGTCCAGGCCTAGGCCGATGTCAAGCCGAGTTGGTTTGCGTCCAGGTTGAGTCGGCTTAGGCCCAGTTCGAGCCAAGTTAGTGTGTGTCCATATCAAAATGAATTTAATGTAATTGACAAAGTGGATTTAGTCTAATTAACAAAGTGGATTTAATCTAGATTTAATCCCTTTTAAATTGATTTTAAAAAAATCCAAATAAATTTGATCTAGTTAAAATAGATATGAATTTTAAATCCACTTCATTTATTTGAATTTGGATTTAAATTGGATTTTGTGAGGACACTATTTTTTTTTTATCTACAATCCCTTTCTCTTTCTTTTTTAGAACTTAATTTACATAATAACTTTTTATTCTCTTTCTCAAACATGTTATTAACACTGTGTTTGATGTCCACCTACAAGAAGAAAAAAAATTAAAAAGTTAATAGAAGAAAGAAAGTAAATTGTATGAAAATTAACTTTTGGAATAATTTCACAAAAATACTTTTCTAAACATTTAAAAAAGTATTTTTCTAGAACTGCTGTCAGAAGTACCTTCTTTCTGAAACGAATACAAAAATCAAGCTATTTGTATGCATACTGAATGAAGAATTTAACAAAAATATTTTGTACAAAAAAATAAATTCAATAAAATCACATTGAAACAAAATTAAGGTAAAAGATGTGTATCTTCAATAGAGAGAAAATAGAAAATTGGTAAGCATCAAGAGAAACAATCAGAATTGGGGGAATACAATAAGGTTTAGAGTTCATACCTTTGTTGGACAAAACATTTTAGAGTTTCAAAAATAATAAAGGAAAGTGGTGTGAATATTCATTAGGGGAGTGTAATTAGTAAAAGCCCAGATATAACCCATTTCATGTGTAAACTCGGTTCAAAACAGTGTTTTCTGTGTGATAACTTTTCAATTTTTTTATATACATTTTTAGAATTTTTTTTTTCCGGAATAGTATCTGGGATTTTTATTATTTTTTTGGGTGCAGTTCTTCATTCACCTAGAATTCTTTTTTAAACAAAAAACGTAAAAGCGTTGGAAATTTGGTTTTCGAAAAACCGAATTCCCTTATGCTTTAGTGAATAGGTCTATTCCGGAAAATAAAGAAAGGTGTCCACCTGTATAATTTTTTTAACATTTTTAAGGTTTGCGATAAATTCAATAGCTTCAAGGCTATTAGTTATAGAATTTTGAAAAAAGAATATACATAATTATAAATTTCAATGCTGAAATAATAAACAAAAATTATTACTTTAGAAATTGTTCTCGAACGGGTGTAGGGGTTTAGAGAACGATTGCTCAGCTCCTCCCTTCGGTGGGTCGTTGTCACTCTCAACTTCCTGCTTCGCTTTTCTCCTCTCAGTCGTCTGGTCTAACAGTTTGGGATGAAATCTGCAGAAGGCACTCCGACGATCAAGTCAGTCAGGGTGTCGACACTTGATTGTCAGAGTACTGTGGATAACAACGTACCTGATTCTTGGAATCTGTGCTATTTATATTACCTTAATGGGCCTTCATTGGTGGGCCGGATTAGGAGGTTGGTTCATGTTTAGGGTTGTGCTAAACAACTCTTAATTATGGATTAACCCTGCTGACTTGGTCAACCCATGGCTCGTTGTCATGGGTCGATCGGCCACGTGACCTTCTTATTGTGGTCGAGTGGTTGAGTTCCTAACCGACTCATTGAGTGTTTCGGTCGTGCCAGTACACTTGCCCCCAGGCTCAAGAGCTGATGCAGTTGAAGAGTCTGAGAATTGGGTGTCGTTCGGTGGTATGATGATGGTTGATGTGACCAAAGGCGACGCCTGAGCGAGTGATGTGATGAGGGGTTTTTTGGGCGCCAAACGACGTGGATCGTTGGATGAAGCAGATCCAATGGTTGAGATTTTTGTGACGTTTGGGCTTCCGAGACGTCCTCGGGCTATAAATAGAGGCTGTCAACAGTGGCTTCTCACGCTTCCTGATTCACATTGTGCTCCGAGACCCGAACGACTGTTATCGATTTGTGTTGCTTTCTTCGTTCATCCAAGGTTAGTGATGTCTTCTCATTCTCGTCCTACATCTTCTTCTTCGGTCGCTTCCTCTCCTCTTCTCGAACCCCCTTCATCCTCATCTTCTTCGTCCACTTCCTCCTCTAACAAAATTCTTTCGGTCTAGGTTTCGACGCAGCCGGCCAGCAGGTTTCCTCTGTCTTGGACTAGGAATCCTACAAAGGTAAAGGATTGACCTCGTCCGGCCAACCCGAGTGTTGGCGAGCGGGATATTTTTGCTCTCTTTGATAGCCTCCCTAGAAAACTCCTCGCTCGGTCACTGATGTCCTTGTACACAGAGTCCGATCGAGAAACGACCTTTGAGGGTATGTTAACACCTTTAGACCTTCAGTCGTTTCTTTAAATTTTGACTAACACTTTGTCTTTTGTTACAACAATAGCAAAAAGAGAAGTTCCACAGGCGGTCGGCATGTTGAAGGCATTTAAAGACCGTGTGAAGGAGAAGAAGGGGCGTTGCAGACCGAGGCCCGAGAAGGGCCTTTCCAGAAAAACCCTAATAAGAGGGCACGAGTTCATAGATTGTGTGTAAGTGATGAGCATATATTTATTCACACTCACTAGCCTTATTCATAGATTATTGGACTATAATAATAAATAAATCCATTGTTTTAATTAATATTCTTATAATTGGATTTATTTGGGCCTTAACTATTA
>Ga0123341_1007219_pt1 | contig 10111 bp, 5 predicted proteins | sample Turbeapinknodule_FD_89959 | JGI IMG/M metagenome (GOLD analysis project Ga0123341, IMG submission 89959) | Root nodule microbial communities of legume samples collected from Mexico - Turtle bean Mexico pink nodule | ecosystem: Host-associated > Plants > Roots > Nodule | place: Mexico: Nepantla...
AATTAGTATTATGTGCCTAAGTCTTACATAAAGTAATATCAGATTCTCAATAGAGTATTTAAGTGTTTTAGGTTTCTCACCTTAATAAGTAGCTTTTGAGGTTAGATTTTCCAACTGCTTGTGTACTTATCAATAACCTAACAGAAACTTCTAAAATACACAAATTTGAGAAACCAAGCATTCAGTTCTTCACTTTCAGATACCAAAAGCATATATTTCATTTCATTTGATCCATCAAACTTAATGATGTTCATAATAGCAGAAATCTATCTTTGCTTCAATACCACTTTGTAAGCCTAACTCAACCTTATAAAACCAGCTCAACCCTATAAAATCAGCTCACGACGTTGAGGTTTGCACTCACTTATATACAAAGAAAGGCTATAATCTCTAGTCGATGTGGGATCTCCAACATACCCCTCACGTCGCCGAGACTGCTAACTCATGCGTGAAACTATATATTATGGGCGGTCCGATAATGATGGCACGATAAGCTCAACACACACACTCGCTATAATAGACTCGAAATTACTCTGATACCATATTACGAAGTAGACTTTAAACCTAACTCAACCCCATAAAGTATATAATCATTTATTCCGATACATGTTCAAAATTACCTTATGTCAATTGCCATACAAAATTACCTTATGTCAATTGCCATAATTGCATTGCCTCTTACTTGGTGGAAGAAAATCATTTGGTGAAAATTCCTAAAAAGTGTGAAAGAGGATTCGTAGTGTCCAATTTTAAATTTAGGCAACTCAAGAAAAAAAATAATACCCTGATTACAGATCTGACATGTTGTATTCCCTTTCTTATTGCACCATCTCTGCATACAATTCCTATTAGCAAACTCACCAACATATCTTACATTACATGGAACAGAAAATTGCTTTCAATAAAACACTTGAACTAATTCAACAAGCCATTTCATTGAGACAAGTGAAAACACTGCAAAAAAAGGGTTCTTAAAAGAAGGGTACCAGTCCATGCAACATGGCTTTATGGGAACAAGAGATAATGTCATTTACTTGTAAAACATTCATCACCACTCTTCTACTCTTAGACAAGGAATCACATATAAATTATAATATCTATCACAAATAGTTCAATTTGTTTATAAGACTACAAAATTTGAATTTTATAAGACTCATAGTTTACCAACTGTAATGCATTTCCTTTTATCCAATCATTAGTGTCTTCTCTATAATAAAAATAAATTTAAAAAAAAAACAATTAAATTAAAAGGTTGTTCTTTTATGTAGAATTTCTATGAACTGAAAAAAATCCTATATTAGTACTGAAGTTATACTTCTTATAATAATTGTTGTAAAAAAAATATATTATTGTACTGGTAGGGTTCACACGATCAAGATTTTGATTCGGCTAGTCTAGATCGACCTACATGATCAACCATGAAATTGATTAATGATGTAACATTTGCTAATCTACTTTTATCAGGCTCATTAATAATAAATGGTTCACAATAATTATATAAATAAACACAAATCCTAAATAATCAGGTATGTAATCATCTAATACTAAATACTGAGTGTCAAGTATCAAAGTTTGACTTGAACATCAAAAATGTCTTTTGCAGGTACCATTTGAGTTCGAAGTTCAAAAAGAAGACAAGTGAAAAAACGAAAATAATAAAAATTCCTAAAAAAAAAAAAAAAATACCGATAATCTCGTTATATTAATTCCAATCCCATTAAAAAATAATTATAAATTATATATTGAAGCATGATTAAAATATAACTTTTACATAAGTAAACCTAAAATTCTATTTGGGTACACATCATTTCAAATTCATCCTGGCAAATACAATTTATCTCTTTTTATAACAAAATTAAAAAATATCCATTTTAATAAATTTAAAATAAAATTGTACTATTTTGGTAAAAACCTTCATTCTTCTTTACACCACCAGAGAGAGTTGGTGCAGAGTAGCAGCGTAACAAAGAGAAGAAGAAGCTTCGGTCCTCGTTTCGCTGAACTTCAATCGCTTCCAATGGCGTCAAATAGCCAATCACCACCTCTCGAGATATTAGGTATTCATCAACCAACACCAACTCCAACTTCTCTCCGATTCAATCGCTTTCTCTCTCTAACTTTTCATCTTCGCATCATTCACAGTTCGAGAACCTGAAAAATTCTCTCTCTGGACCGGACCACCCTTCTCCGACGGTCAACCCGCCGTCAAGCTCGACAAAGTTAACTGCGTCAATGCCAAGTTCAGCGAGGATGGATCCAGAATCATGGTCACCAAATCTAACTCTCTGATTACTGTGTACGATTGCAGCACTGCTAAAGAGATTAGGGCTTTTGAGATTCCCAATGTCGTTGCCGCTACCTTGTCACCCTGTGGAACTTACTTGCAAACCTTTCAGAAACCTTCGGCGCCGCAGGAGAAGAACGTCACGCTGTGGAAAATCGACACCGGTGCTCCTGTTTACCAACAGTCGCAAAAGAACATGACTAAAGGCAATTGGTGTGTGAGCAATTCATTGTTTGCGTAATCCAAAATGTTATGCCCAATTTATGCTTCTAGTAGATAAACTTATCCTAAGCACTTGTAACGGGAAACAAAGAAGAAAAATTTCAGTAAGTATTTTTCTACGTTAATGCAGAGATAAAAACAAGTTTTTGGAGAAGCTAAATGGCTGAGGTTTTACCTTTCTTAATTTCTTTTCACAAAAACGCTTATTTAAGACGTGACTTATTTCCTTTGGGTAGAGGATAACACTTGGGGAATTGTTCACGGTGTTGTCCTTTTGAATGCAAATGGTTTATTGATGAATGACTAACATTCTTGTTGTGGCCTATGTTTTAATTTAACTATATCTGTGTGATATTCAGGCCTGCGATTCAGTTTAGTTCTGATGAAGCTACCGCTTGTCGGTTGGCAACTAATGAGGTTCAATTTTTTGACACTGGAGATTTTTCTAAAGGAGTTAGCATTCGGTTAAGAGTTCCGGGGGTTGCTGCTGCCGAGCTTTCTAGTTTACCGGGTTCTCATGTAGCTGCATTTGTTCCAGAATCCAAGGTTTGTGTTCCTCAGTAATGCTTATTGTAGTGACTTAGTTTATATTTCTGTGAATGAGAATTTGGTATCATTGGTCATTTGGCATGCAGTTTGTTAGGTTTCTAATATATGATATAATTCTTTATCCCAGTCATGAAAAGGATCTGATAATGCTGTTGTGTATTTATGATGCTCAGTTACTCAAGTGGTTTGAGATAACTCAAATAACTTACTACGTAGTTAACAATTTGGTCCTTTTGTACTTTCTCATTTCAGTCTCTATTGATTTAATTTGTCGTAATTGGTTTTGGATGAATACAAGGACCAATTTGAAACAAATGAATACATTCAATAGTTCAATTTATAAAATCAGTAAGTGTAGGGAGCCAAATTGAGAAATGTAGTATCTTTCAAAGACTCAGCATTTTAGATACTGATTATGCAACCTCTCCTTCTAACAAGAGCTCTATGTTTGGGCATTGTATATTCATTGGTGATAACCTGGTGTTAGAAAAGTAGAATATTAAGCCATGGCATCGACTATTTGCAAAAAGTGTAGAAGTAGAACATTGAGCTGTGGCTGTTAAACTTAAACAGTTACTTTAAGAATGTAGATCCGGGGAGGTTATGCAAATGACACTCATTTGTGATAGTCAAGCTACATTCCATCTCCTCTAATTCAGTCTTTCACAGTGACCAAACACATTGAAATAGCTCGTCATTCCTTAGAAAGAATTTATTTGGAGACATTACTGCTAGCTTTGTTAGATGACCAATTTAAAAGTGTTTTCACGAAGTTTTTTATATGTCCACATATAACTTTCGTATGATATGTAACAAACTTGGTACAAGTTAGCTATATGCTCTAGCTTGACAAAAATTGTTAGAAAGATTGTAAATAGAGTAACTATGTATTTTATGATATTATTTAATATTTAATTACAATAATTAGGGTAATTGATAATCCCTGAATTTATTGCTTTTAATATAAATAATATTTTTCTGTGTCATCAAGACATGGATTCCAATACATCTCTCTCATCTCTCTTCCTCTAAAAATTATTTTTAATATATCAACATTCACACAAAGAAATTATTGATAATTGCATTTTCCTGGGTTTGTTAGATCTATTGGTAGCCTAAGAATGACTGAGGTCTCTATCTATGAAAATATGTGCTCCTAGAGACATTTTATTATTGGAAATCTAATCTGATTTTATTTGCTTATGGAATCTTCCATATTCCTTCTGTCCCATTGATAGTCAATATGGATGAAATAAAAAAAAGGTGTAGAGTACAGATTTCTATCCTATGTGGCAAGCATATAGAAATAATGATTATTTATCACACCCTTTTGATTTTGATGCTTATGTTATGAAGTTCTACCTTGTAGGGGATTCCTGCTAGTGTACAGATATTTGCTAGTGGAAGTGCATCTCAAAGTCAACCTGTTGCTCGACGTAGCTTTTTCCGATGTTCAACCACCCAACTTAAATGGAATCACGGCTCCACTGGGCTTCTAGTGGTGGTGCAGTCAGATGTTGACAAAACTAATCAGAGTTACTATGGAGAATCAAAATTATGCTATTTGACTACAGACGGAATGCATGAAGGACTTGTGCCTCTCCGTATGTTCTTTCTGCTTGGAAAATAACTGATAATTGGATAATCTCTATACTAAGTATAACATTCTATTTTTTAAAAACAAATTGACAGGGAAAGAGGGGCCTATTCATGATGCTCAGTGGTCATATTCTGGCTTGGAATTTGCTGTTGTGTATGGATGTATCCTTTTCTCTGTGGTATATACAATATTATGATAGGCAGCATGTACTAAAGTTCCCACTATTTGATATTTGCTGAAGAGCAGCTAGCATGGAATATTAGGGGCAAGGTTTGATACGTTATACACAAATAGTACTTATGGCAAAGTCATTAACCCATCTTGGAGACAGACCATTATTTTTGGATGATTATATATCTATGCTAGGTAATGCTTTTGAAAAATATACTAGAGCTGCTTCTTTCTATCTTTTTATTTCAAAGACCTAATCCCTCTATATATGGATTTTGATAAGCCATAATACAACAAACTGGACAATATGTTTCCTGCTTAGTTTTTTATGCCTTATGATTCGTACCATTTTTAAGAAATAAGATGGTGGGTATTTTGGGTACATGTATTAATGACTTTTTAATGGTTCTTTATGGATCCCTCGAATGTATTTTTCCTTAACCTGTTTTAGTCATGCCTGCTAAAGCAACTCTGTTCGACAAGAAGTGCAATCCTCTTCTAGAGCTTGGAATTGGTCCTTACAACACTATTCGTTGGAACCCAAAAGGGAAATGTATCCTTGGCTGGTGAATTGATATTCTCTGCATTTAGTCAAATAAATTTTAATCACTTATCAGATGGAATATTTCTTTCTTTCTGGTTTAAATTTTTAAAGAGCCCCCGAGGGTTGTGGTAACAGTTGAAATTTGAAGTGGTTCAATATTCTTATGACAAGTATCTAAATTTGGGTTCCTTGATTGTTAACTTCCAGTTTTGTGTTTGGCTGGCTTTGGTAACTTGCCTGGTGATATGGTATGTTCCGACTGTTTGAATCATTATGCTCTGTTCTGATTTTTCCTTTCCGTGGAAAAGGTCTGATGTGTGTTTAGCTTATCTAGGATGTTGAAAAACAAATTGTCTTACTACCACTTCTAGAGTATAAGAATCAATTAAGGGTGTGTTTGGGTAAACAACTTCAATAACATCTGAATTCCTGGGGACTTGTACCATATATTTGACCGTGAAACATATTGGAATAAGCTAAAATATAAGTTACAATAATAAAATTATTGAGAGGCACTATTTTGATAAATTAACTAAGCTCTTCTAGACATCCCTTAAAAGTGTTTTGTTCTCTTTCTCTCAAGTGAATCCCGTTCTTATTACTCCATTTTTTCAATGTTTATTAACATGAGGTTCTTCTTTTTAGTGCACCTCTTTTCAATTTATTTTGAAGAAATATTCACTCTGATTTTGGTAGCTTTGAAAAAAAGTGATTATTTCCAAATAGTGGTGGTTCCCACAGATGCACATTGCATTTTTGTATTTAGTTATTAAAACAATAATTGAAATGAAAAAGAAATCACAAGTATCTGCTGTACTTCCATATGATTTGGGCTCAAATTCATACAAGATTGCAAACACATGCTTTGTATATGGACTTCATTTGTTTTTCATGCTTATGTGCTAGGTATTCTGGGATTACATAGATAAAAAGCAACTTGGAACCACTAAGGCTGAATGGTCTGTGACTAGTGAATGGTCTCCAGATGGGTGCTATTTCATGACAGCTACAACAGCTCCAAGGCTTCAAGTTGACAATGGGTATGTATTGTTTGTGCCATTAGCAGGACCTTGAATTTCTCAATGCCTAAAATATGCATTATTTTGTTGTTAGTTTAAAGATGTCATCATTATTGGCCCGTTTATCCGTTTCCATTGATTTGATCATATATAGTCAATGATTAATTTGAACAACACTAATACGTTTATCGGGCAATAATTCAGATGATTTTTAGGAGGGCATTTTACTTATTGTTAAATGTTGGTTTCCACCTTTTTGGTGATCATGATCTTATTGACAAAGATCTTATTAACAAGATCTTATTGATTCTTCTATTGAAGGATCAAGATTTTTCACTACAATGGGTCATTGTACTTCAAGAAGATGTTTGACAAATTATACCAGGTCAGCAGTGTCTTTTTCTTTTGCTGATCAATTTGTTTTTCTTAGCACCTTTTCACAGATGTTACTGAATTGCATGCAAACTATTTGCAGGCTGATTGGAAACCAGAGTCACCCAGTAAGTTTGGTGATATTGCTGAATTAATTAAGTCTCTAAATTTGGTACAACTTGAAGATAAAAAACCAGCAGGTTCGTACCATGCTTATAACATTTCGTTTAGTTATTATGAGCTATATTATTTGTTATTTGAAAGACCATTACCTAATTGCAGATCTAGGACCACCAAAGTCAACCCAGACTTCAGTAAGAGCCTCTTCTGCCAATCCCCCAGCACAAAAACCTGCTGCATATCGTCCACCGCATGCTAAGGGTGCAGCTGCTATTCAGGCACAGGTACACAATCTATGATCTGTCACTGTTTCTATTTTTAATTGTCAATATAAATTTTCAGGAATACTTAAGCATCGTATAAATTTATAGTTGCGAAGTGTTCTGAGTGTTAACTCAAATTTTCCTGTATATCCATGTTTATGCATCTTGCCTTGAACTCTTGGAGTTGACTGGTCTTTACTAATGCCAAAATTATTTGTATATTTTCAGTTATTCGGAGAGACTCCTGCAGAGTAAGTACCTTTCCTGCACCCCCTCTTCCTTTGTTTTATTCTTAAGTTCATATGATTTATATTCTGTTACGAATGGCTCTTTGTTGACTAATTTAGACCACTGAGCAAGAATGCATCACGAAACAAGAAAAAGAGGGAAAAACAGAAGGAGAAAAAGGCTGCTTCTGATGCCAGCTCTTGTTAATGGAATCAATGTTCTTCCTGAAGCATTCTAAATTGCTCTGCTACTAATGCACTCGCCCACCTCGAAATTTGAGGCTTCAGGTTTTGGTTTACTAGATTTAATTGGATCACATCTCTGGCAGTGAACTTTGGAAAGTTTTGGTTTGCACAGATTTTGAGGTGATTGAAGTCGTTTTGTAGGTTTGTGCTTTCATTAGTTTCTAGTTGGGATATAAAAGGTGGAAGAAGATAAATCTCATTTTCTCTTCCCTAAAGAAGTATTTATTGTGAGAGAAGTGAAATTATACGTAGGTCACATTCTTTTGTTTCCTGTTGGGATATAGAAGGTGAAAGTTGAAGATAAATATATTTTTCTTCTGATGAAATATGCATTTGCTGCAAGAGAAATAGAATTATAAGTAGGATGCTGCAGGATTATAAATGCTTACAAAGTACTAATGGAAATAGCTAGGGAAACTTTTTAAGTTTTTAGTTTTGATTTATGTTCAGAATTTCATCTAAATAATCTGTGTAGTAGTAGGAGTTAAGGGTAAAAGTTTTAGTCTCAAGTTAAAAGTAGGTCATTGCATTCTTCACTCCCACAATTTGAAGGTGCACACCATGGTGTTGGTAAAAGACTAAAGTGTCCTTGCTTCAGATTTATAAAATGCTTTTCGGATTGTAAATTTTAAAATGGATTTTTGGATTCAAAATATATTGCATAACCCGAAATTAATTTAAATTAATTTTTTTTATAAAAGTAAGTTTATTAATAATTGATGTCATATCTGGGTACGGTTTTTTTCTGTCTTATAAAACTATTAAATCATGGGCATTTCTTCTTACACCCCGTGTTTTCTTCATGTACTTCATTAACATTAAAAATCATTACTATTACCTTCTTATAAGAAAAGTTATGCAATCTTGGATCCGGAAGTCACTTATGGATTGTAATTTTACATTTCATAAGTAGTTTTTTAAGGAAGAGACGTGTAATCCAAAATAGATTTTGGAATGATTTTTGGAAAGGCTTTCTCATTGCATAATTTATAATAGACTTTTGAAAATTATGTGATTTTTTTTTATTCGCAATATGGACTCTTGAATAAAAGTGTAGAAAGTAGGATAAGATTTTATAAATTTTGGTAGAGGATAGTCTTGATTTATATAAAATTTTTGAAAAAATATTCTGAAATAATTTTTGTCTGGTAAAAATTTCAGATCAAAAGATTCAATGAATAAGGCGTAGTAAGTCCCAAACCGAAAGTGAACAAAACCAGTTTTCCAAAAAAAAAAACGTCATGATTTTTCTTCCCTATATCTCCTTTTTGTAATTTGAATATGGACGTGTCTCCTTAGCTGGGTGTAGAAAACATATGAAAGTAGTGAAATTTTTTGGAATTTTTCAACACTATATGGACCCAAAATAAAATTGCAGAAAGTAGGGCAAAATTTCACAAATTTTGGTAGAGGTAGCCTTGATTTGCAGAAATTTTCTGAAAAATTCTCCCGAAATAACTTTTTGTGAAAATTCCACGTAAGAATATAGACTGAATTTGGAACAAAACGCGATAAATTTCACCTCAAATGGATGACTATTCACCTAGGAAAAACTTCAAACAGTTTCACTGAAAATTGAACTATCCTTTCAACCATAGCGGTGATGAATAAAAAATTTATTGCAAATCTTGTGGGACGAATTTAGGGCTCAAATTTGAGGCAAAACTCAATACATACAATGAAAGATGTCTAGTAAAAATTTCAGACCAAAAGACCCAAGGAATAAGGTGTAATAAGTCTCAGACCGAGAGTGAACAAAACAAGTTTTCCGAAAAATAAACGTCCTGATTTTTTTTCCCTAAATCTCCTTTGTGTGATTTGGTTATGGACTTGCCTGCTTAGCTGGGTGCAGAAAACATATGAAAGTACTTGTGTGAATTTTTTCGAAATTTTTTGACACAATATTGACCCATAATAAAATTGCAAAAAGTAGGGCAAAATTTCACAAATTTTGGTAGAGGATAGCCTTGATTTGCACAAATTTTCCGAAAAATTCTTCCCAAATAACTTTTTGTTGAAATTCCACTAAAGAATCTCGACTGAATTTTGCACAAAACGTGACAAATTTCACGTCAAACAGATGAGTATTCACCTAGGAAAAAACTTAAATAGTTTCACACACAAACAAACCTTCCTTTCAACGCTGGCATTGATGCATAAAAAATTTATTGCAAATCTTGTGGGAGGAATTTGGGGCTCAAATCTTAGCCAAAACTCAATACACACAATGACGAATGTCTGATAAAAATTTCAGACCAAAAGACCCAATAAATAAGGCGTAGTAAGTCCCAAACCGAAAGTGAACAAAACAGGTTTTCAAAAAAAAAAAACGTTCTGACTTTTCTTCCCTATATTTCCTTTTTGTAATTTGAATATGGACGTGTCTCCTTAGATGGGTGCAGAAAACATATGGAAGTAGTTGTGTTAATTTTTTCGGAATTTTTCAACACAATATGGACCCAAAATAAAATTGGAGAAAGTAGGGCAAAATTTC
>Ga0123341_1007221_pt1 | contig 10111 bp, 5 predicted proteins | sample Turbeapinknodule_FD_89959 | JGI IMG/M metagenome (GOLD analysis project Ga0123341, IMG submission 89959) | Root nodule microbial communities of legume samples collected from Mexico - Turtle bean Mexico pink nodule | ecosystem: Host-associated > Plants > Roots > Nodule | place: Mexico: Nepantla...
AATAAAATAAATAAATGATAATATACAATGTGAAATGACGTTCTCAATGCAAGATGATTGTGTTTACTCTTCTTCCAGTGGCCCTTGAGACGTTTTAGAGCTAGAATTCAGAAGAAGAAGAAATGTATAATATATGCATCAAAAGAAAAGAAAGAACATGCTATCTTACACTTTTTCACTAATTGACATTTTCACTATTTGTTGCTTAAAATGGAGCATGTTCAAGATTGAAATGTCTAATGTCTGTAGTTAATACCTTTCAATAATTTTATGTTGTCTAATTTAGTGGTGGCATGTCAAGTTTTGAATTGAAGTTACTTGGACTCATTCACACAGCAGAATAAAAGCCTAGTGGAACAATTTGTACAACGTTTGTTGATCAAATCAGTTAGTCAAAGTGTGACCAGGTCACACAGTTTAGGACCAAAGTATGACCAGATTTGATCTCATTCTCAAAACAAAGGCTTAGAAAGTCACTTTTTCGTTTTTTTTAAACATGTTTTTAAAAGTACCCTATACCTTTGGGACTACATAATTTCCCCTGACTAAAGGCATGAGAATGTCGTGCAAAAATATTATGCCATGTGTGAAAAAACGAGTCAACAAAGACTTCCATCAACATGAGACGCGTTTAGACTTTATTTATATCCCATGTGCGGTGAAGTCAACAATGGTTGTTCATTTCAGTAATTTAATTATTCAAACCATTGTATCTTCGATAAAAATAATAACAATACGCAGTACTCTGGTTTATTTCTAGCGCAGCGTTTTTATTTTCACGTTCGTTGAAATAACCAGTTGAAGTAATTCTAGATAAATATCTAGACAACTATTATCACTCAAAATCTAGCGCTGAATTCAAAAATTCATTTTGAGATAAAACAATTCGAAAAATAACTTTATATTATATAAAAATGTAAAAAAACTACATTGAATTTCAAACATAATTTTATCCAAAATCAACTCTATCTTTCACTCCTTCAAAACCACAGAAGCATATAACAGCAATATGATAAATCAGTTTGTTCAAAATCATTTTTGTGGCTCATCCAAAAACCGCACTTAACCAATTTGATAAAATCAATTTTATTTTCAGCTAATCCAAAAAGCACAAGCATCAATATATAAAAGACTAGGTGGTAACCCCATACATATCGAAATGATTAATGAAGCAGGTGGTGATATGATTACCTGAAGTTACTTCATCAAACAGAACAAAGTCTGTACAAGTTGATAGATACAAAGTTCTGGTGCCCACAATAAATGAGTTGGGCGGTATGATGTCTATATATGTGCAAGTACATATACAAAATACATAACAAAATATGAATTCTGTTCAAAAATAAATTAAGGCACTAGGCAGGAAGAGAAAGAGATGTTTGATTTCATTGGTTCTATACATCCTTCCTTCCATGAGTCAAAGCCTCTGATTTGCATATGGGGCAGACATTTTTCACCACCAACCATTTCCTTAAGCAATCTGCATGATATTCATGCTCACATCGAAGAACTCCAATCTTCTCCTGGTTCTTGAATTCTTCCTGTGAAATAATAGTCCAATTAGTGGGGGGTGATTAATTAGTACATGAAATAGAGCACAAGGTTATACTATGAAATATCAATGTCTTAAAATAACAGATGAAATGTGTTTCTAAATGTTCATACCTGACATATTATACAAGAATCTGTTTCCTGATCATCACAAGCTTCCTCCTCCAGATTAATACCAGCAGCATTTGTTGAATAAGATTTTGTTTTCAATTGATTTGTAATTGTTTCCTCTGCTAAACCGGTGCTAACATTGCCAATCCTCTCACCCAATGCAAGGAGATCCTGTCATGTGTTTCAAGTGTAAATTATTTACAATTGTCTACAACCTCTAAACTTTGGTATCCTATACTAACACAGACGCATTCATTGACAGGAAAATACAATACCAATCTTTGTATACTTACCTCATAAGACATATCCTCTATGTCCAAGCGCATATCTCTGTGATGATCAACTAAATTTCCCACTTCATCAATTAAAGCAACATCCTACACAAGTTTTAATTGACAAGAAAATCAATATATTTATAATGTATAAAAAGTATTATTCTTTCTACACAGCATTAGAGTTAAATAGAAAGTATTAAGAGACAGGAAATATTACATCAACTTGGAGGAAGCCCACAGGTGGAAGACTTCGATGTTCAAGAGTTGTTTCAGGCACAGCCCCTCTATGAGGTCGGTAAATCCGGAGGCCAGCTGATGGTGCAGGGCCAACATGCCTGGGACCTAACTCAAAACCAGGCTGTGCTGGGATAGCAACACCACGTGAAGGATTTATTGGAACTCTAAATGATGCTGCACTTACTGCAGGGTGAAAGTTGATATTGTGGCCTCTTACTCCTTGCATAGGCAGTGCTGGGTGATGATAATTGTGGTGCTGTTGGTTGACAGGAAGAGGGTGAGGAAACCTGAGGCCATTTCGGCTTCCAGCTGGATCATGATATCTCTGCAAGCCCATACTTGCACTATCTAATGAACCTCCATTTACAGTAGGTCCTGAAAATAATATGGAGACAGTCAGACAGCCTAAACTCATAACCAAACCAACACAACAAATTCAAAGAAAAATTTGAGCACTTCGTTTGGCCCTTAATTGACAGGATGGGAGACAACACATACACACAAAAACACCAATGCATTAACTCCGGTCTTAGGCACAAACTGAGAGTTATTAAAACAAGATTTCTCATAAATTTATTGCCTGATTGAAAAACAACATTCAAGAAGCTGTAATTAACACTTTTTCATGATGAAACCTGAAAGAGCTTTGCAAATTATACACTAACAGAACATCCAAGTAATGAACTAATGATAGTAAATCACTAAAGGAAGAACCACAGAACACATGAAGAGGGCAAAATTACCTTGTACATAAGGCATTGGAAGCGACTGATTCCAGGGTGTAGTATGGCCATCATTATTGTTACCGTTCATCTGCTGGTCCAACCACGGAGGAGCAGCTGGCTGAAAGTGCTGTCCTAAATAATTTCCATGAATCAAATGATTATGGTCATGCACCATAATGGACTCACCTGCCCTGCTCCATGCACTACCATGTGGTCCTACTTCCACAAGTGAAGGGATGCGGAATGAAAATGGTGCAGCATCCATCATAGCAACACCATCAGTAGTGTGTCTTGCATTAGGAGGAGCAATTGAAGAGCTAGATGATGCATTAAAATATTGGTAATTTCCTCTCATCCCTTCAGCAACTTTCCTTTTGTAAGGACCTCTAACATCATCCATGAAACCAGAACTTCTTCCAAAATTATCTGAAGAAACCCCAGCAACTGCAAATGTACTTGAACCAGGCAACTGATCAGAGGCTCTGTGATTTAGAGGCAGAGGGAAAACGCCAGCACCAGAAGAAGGATTAATGCCAGAATAATATAAGTTGGCTGCAGCTGGCACACCCATATCAAGATTATGGGGATGCTGAATGCCATTGTATTGTGTAACCCCATACACCCTAGCATTGTCATAAGCATCTGGCAGAAAGTGAGAATCAACATTAGTTGTGTTCCCAGAAGCTCTCACCATTGCATGCATATTATTCGGCTGCGAGATGTTTGTGGTTCCTCTAGTAAGGATACAGGGCTCAGAATGATGATAGCCTCGTCTCTGTTGATCCATCTCTGAATCCGTTATTTGATCCATAATGTAGAGATTTCTGGATGCAAATTAATCCTAATATTCCAAGCAGAGTGAATGAAACCAGTCAGAAACACATAAGGGAAACAAAAGACTAAACCAAATCTATATGTAACAAAGCAAATATTCAGCCCAAGATAAAAATGTTTTCAAATTCAAATATTCCATATCAACATTATGGAATTTTTTTTCAGCATTCCCCCTATATGGTTATATTTTTCCTGATTTAATTTTTCTTAATTTGAAAAGGTTGTCAAATGAAGTAAGTAGGGGTGTCCAAAAAAACACCCGTCCAATACATGGGTACATTCATATAATAACACCAATTTCCTTCAATTACACAGAAGTTGCATATTTTCACTTCTGTGTGTCACATGCATGCATCATACAATAAGAACGCAGACACAAACACTCTATGCATAGCAAGGAAATCGGTATTAGGTAAGTTAATAATGGACATGTAACATGCAGCTTCGTCCTTCAAGAGAGAGCAAACTGGTGGATAAACATGGCAACTCCAACACACAAAAACACCACACAAAAGTATCATTCCCAGTTAAAAACTACCCAAGCCCTGTAGAATTCCTTCAGGTGTGCTAAAAAATGACTCTGTAAATGAATTAAAATACATGCAATTTGAAGACCTTGTAATCATTATGTGAAGTTCAAAGTAAAGAATTCTTCAACCCCTATGAGAAGGTAAGAACAATTATGAGCATACATGATCAAAATCCTCAGACCAAAAGATTAAAAAAAAATCTTTCTTTGACGACTTCAAAGGGTCACAACCCAACAAGAAAGTACTTGACCCATATCAACCTCCCAAATTCATCACCGACCAAACAACAGCAAAAGAACAGATAACAAACCGTACCTTATTATCATCAAAACAAGAGCTTGCTGCTTCTAAGTTTCAGAGATCAATATAACTTATGGAACACCCCCAAAATCAACTCTGTTGAAAATTCACACAAAGATTAAGGTTTTTTTTTAATTCTTTTTTCAAAAAGACAAATTTACAAAGAAAAAATGTCAGAAACTAAAATCGGGTGAATGTGATCACAACCCAAGAATGCAAGTTCCTTCCTTTCATCAGAGAACAAAAATGACACAAATTTAACCCTAAGTAACAGCAAAAGGGGCACGAAACTTGGGGTAAGAAAATTGAACAATTGATTTTAAGAGAATTGAATTACCAGAGCGAGAATTCGAGGGGAGCGAAAATGATTAGAACCGGTGATGGAAGGATCGGATAGAGGAAGGGAAGAGAGAGAAAGAGCAAGAGGGGTTAAGAGAGAGAAAGAAAATGAATATGGAGGAGGAGAGGATCGTGCCTTTCATTGGAGAGAAAATTTCATCATCCCTTTTGTAATAACAAAAAACATATTAATGCTATTTTTTTTCTTTTTTTTTCTTTTTGTCTTTATTATATAGCAGTTTTGTAAGGAAGAAAATCAAAATCTAATTAGGGACACTTCCATTAAACTTTTAGGTTATCAAAATAATATATAGGATATCTATATATAAATTCTTTATGTTATTATTTTGATATAATTTATTATATATAATTATTCTTTCTATAGTTATTATATATAATTATTTTTATTAAATTAATTATGATTTCTTATATGTTGATTGTATAAAAAACTTATATTGACCATATATAAAAATATTAGAAAAACTACTAACTGTTGTTTGAATTTAATCTATACATGTTAGAGAAATAAAAAAGGTTTAGACTGTTACGTAAGTAAAAAGCATAATAAACATGATTATAAAGTAATTATTAAAAAAACAAAAAATTAGAGTATATATTAATTTATAGTTAAATCATTATATAGAACCTCTTAATAACTTACATAAGCAAAATATCTATTATATAATGCTAGTGATTTGTATGATAATATAAAAAATAATCTATATTACCCTGTAAACTTTTTAACTGAAGTATATTTTTTTACAGCATTGAAGTATATATAATATAAGGAGTGGATTAATTTCCTTTGAATGAGTTTCTTCGATCAATAGACAACAATATTTGACATGCAAGGCAAGTAACCTCTGTGAAGGAATTAGTAAAGACATTTAATCAAACTTATCTTTCTTCTGAAAGTGAAAAAATTATTTGTCTGTGTCAAAACAATTTTTCTTTTTTCATATGAACATAAAAAATATAAATAATTAAGTTGATGACAGTAGACCCACAATCCACAAGACAAAGTGGGTGGGTTACCTAAGAAAGCTGAGTTTTGGTTTGTAATGTGATTATGATAGCAAAAATATGGAAATTGATTAATTTGTTGGTTTAATGACATTATTTATCACATAAATAATATGTAAATAATAAAGTATGTATTCATCAACTAATTATTGTATATTTGATATCTTAGGGTTTTAATAGGTTTGTTTTTGGTAAACTATCCAAAGTTCTCAACCAACTTCACCATGTGAACCATAAAAAAATGCTAGTTGATGTCTCATGTAATGTGTATGGTTGAAAACATGGCATAAGTTTAGGCATTTAGTTTTCTTCTTACATGAGTTGATACTCCTATTTGTTTGGTCATATTTTGAAATCACTTTTAAATATTTTAGAAAATGTAAGAAATTGACCATGAATTAGGTATTTTAGGTTCTCAATCTAATCATATGTGTATTGCCATTAACACACACTTCTTTTTATCATCATAACAACCCTTTTCTGGTTAATTTTTCTTTTTCTATATATAATGTCATTTTCTATAAATTTGTATCCTAAATTTTGCCACATTAACTAATATTTAACAACTCGTGTTTCTCATAAAAAAAAAATCAATGCAACATTAAAATGGTGAAAAACAATCACAAGTGTCTTTGATGATTAGATACATATATCCAATATTTTTTAAATATATTCACAAGGCATAGTTGAAAAGTATAATATAAGTGGCAAAGTATATTCTTTCTTTTATGTCATTTTACTTTATTTCTTCTAAATGACACGTGTATACAGTAAACGACACGACATCTTGAAGTGTGAACCCTCTCTCTCCAGCTACCAACAAATTATTACCATGCATTTTTTTTCTTGCTATTAAAAACATTATTAATTTCTTTGCATTAATCTATGAATGGTGTTCATTACGGTGGTGCATGGCTTATTGTTTTAATGTTTGTTTGAATTGATCATTACTTTCTTCCTTGTTTTTTCCTTATAAATCTGAATATTTTCTTACATTGCAGTAATTTGATTCTTCATTTCAACTTTCCTCATCACATACCATGTGCGGGAAATGGACTATACTATTCTCAATACCAGCAACTATTTATTATTGCTGTCGTTAGTGTTAATTTATCATAGTTACCACTTGACACGTGTTTAATACAAGAAGAAGTAAGATAGAGTGGAATTTTTTGAAATGATGAATTTTCATTCTGAATTTCTTACAATAAGACATAAATCACCGATCAGAAAGGTCTATGTCATCTCATTGTTGATATATCAAAACATATGATTATATTATAGTAAATATATTTTTTTTGTGATTAGTTTTAAAACATGTCAAAATATATGTTAACATAAAAAGTATATAAAATGTGTTGCATATAGAGAACAAATGGAATACATGCATGGAAACACGTGGATACACCATAAAAAAAGAAAAAGTTAAAAAATAACTTTTTTATTAGGATAAATACTGATATTATAATGGGAATGAATTTTAAGTACAGCATTTAACAATTGAAATTAAAAAAAAATACACATTTTAAAAAATATAAATCAAATACAATAAGAACAAGAATAATATGTATATGTAATAAATTTTTAAATAAAATATAGATAATTAATTTTTATATTACCATAGAAATAGCAAAATGTTAAGATTTAATTAAGATTAAATTATATGTTTTTCTTTACTTTCTTACCATTTATATATATACTACACTTGCACACAATTGCATATACAGCATAGAAGTCTATTTATTTAAACTTATTGTAATACTGAACAAGTAAACCTAAATAACAAAGTAAATAGAAGAATTTAAGTATAGACACTGTGTGACACAAGAAAAATTGAAAAAAAAAATGTTAATTGATTTTAGTTAGAGTTTTAAAATTTTAGTATTTTATTATTTTTAATCTTATAACATTCTATTGTTTTAAGAATGTTATGATTATTTAACTTAACATACATATAATCATATGATGTTTCTTATTTTTTTTAAGGAATAAGACTTTGGTTTCACCTATCTAGATTGAATTGAATCAATTGGTAGTCAATTATCATAAAGACATCAAGGGTAACCCTGAGTCCCAATTTGTCAATCATCATAAAGACCTTTTAAAGGGCAACCCTGAATCCAAATTTGGCAAATTTTGATTTGATGCAGAAAACAAGTGAAAAAGTTGTTGTTGATGTGGACTAATTAATACACCTGGTTAATTTAATTGTTTTTCATCTCAGCAAAGGGTATGGGGTATGGGTATGTTTCAAAAGTTTCTTTAACCACAACCTTAATTTCTCTCTCTTCTCTTTACACTTTGCTTCTTTGTTTTGTTTAGTTTGCAACTCCCAAGTGCTATATTCCCCACCTAGGAATGTTTTGACCTGCATTTTGAGGTAACATGCAATGCTTAACTTCCTTGTTCAACTTGTGTTTTTCAATATGTTTATTGTTATAAAAAAAAGTTTATAATTATGCAAAATTAAGATGAGGTATATTCCTAGCATAAACTCAAAGAAATACCAACCTTGAACTCCAATTGAAACAAAAAATTAATTGTTTTTTTTTAATTTTAGGAATAAACTCTAGGATGAGATTTGTATATGGATCAACTTCACAGTTTCTTTTCTTTGATCTATTATTGCTACATAATGAAAAGCTATGTTTGTGTGTGAATGCTTTTTGCGTTAAAGTTTTCTTCTCAAGTAAAGCTGATAAACACCTCACATTCACGCAACTCACTTGACTCAAACATTTTCCTTTGTATCAAAACTAAACAACTACTGATACAATCTTTGATCTCTTAGATAAGAGTTTTTAACAAACAATAACACTTTTAAAACATTTGTTGTTGCTCTTCTAAGGGAGGGTCTAATGTTCCAGATAGAGAATAGTGATCTATCAACCAATACATGTTAAATGTGGATCAGCAATCCTAGTTTCATCTTAGCCACTGAAAATATTTAATTCATTTTTTTAATATTATAAACTCTATTTAAAAATTACAGATAGTTAAGGATGAATCCACATTGTTTTTTCATGGTAGATTTGGCTGCAGAAAATCTATCTTTGTTAAATGGAGATATTTTTACTTATTTCCTGAGCACACTTGTTGTGTTTTAATAACAGAATACACACTTATCACATTTTTTTAATACATGTAATAATATGTTTAATTTGCATTAAGATGTTTTTTTTGTCCAGATCATTAAAAGTTTTTTTTACCATACTACTTAACGATAGGGAGAAAAAATAGAAATAAAATTAAATATTTAATTGTTTAATAAAATATAAATTAGTGAGAATTGAGAAAAAATATTATTTTTTAAAATTATATAAATTAATTGATTTGATTGGAAATAAATTGTTTTGAATAATATAATATTCATTATACTCATCTCCTTGTACAATTTTTTTTAACTCACTCCAACTATTCATATGTTAAATGAAAATATTCATTTTGCTAATAGAAGACTGCAGAAAATTTTACCAATATGTTTAATTTGCATTAAGATGTTTTTTTTGTCCTGATCATTAAAAACTTTTTTTTACCATACTACTTAACGATCAGGAGAAAAATAGAAATAAATAAATTTAACAATCAAGCCTAAAAAGACTTATCATATCTTCCAGTTATGCTAAAGATAATAGTGAGTTATATCCCTTATCACATCTATATATATTATTCCTTTTTTTTAATAGGTATTAAATAAAATAGTGATATATACAAAGTGTAGCTTATTGTTATTTATAAAGTTGATGCTTTGGCACAGTGAAAAGAAGCATGCATCAAAATGTTTCATCATTTCATGTACTTATCTGAATATGTACAGCAGAAGGTTGAAGTTGATATGAGAAAATAATTTTTTTTTACCATGGTTCAGATCTTCCCCTTTTGTGCAGTCAGTGTTTCTGTTGCTGGAACAGTGTTAGTCGTTCTTCAGCAATCACAGACTGGTGCAGTGTTCATTAAAGCAAAAGCAACTTTACATTTGCTCCATGACTTAACCAAGATGAAACAGTAAACTCCACAAATTGAGTTTTGTTACACAGAACAGATAATAACTTGATTGATGGTAAGATGAATGATGATCATGAGTGCTATGTTCACATTTAAATAAAAATGAATTAGGAGCTGAAATGTATTTCCAGTTCTTTTAGATATTATATATATATATATATATATATATATATATATATTA
>Ga0123341_1007222_pt1 | contig 10109 bp, 13 predicted proteins | sample Turbeapinknodule_FD_89959 | JGI IMG/M metagenome (GOLD analysis project Ga0123341, IMG submission 89959) | Root nodule microbial communities of legume samples collected from Mexico - Turtle bean Mexico pink nodule | ecosystem: Host-associated > Plants > Roots > Nodule | place: Mexico: Nepantla...
GATTGGTATAAGCAAATTATATACTTTTCCTAGCAATAACATTTTACAAATATAGAAATCTTCAATTGTTTTTTAAAAATGTTTTACACATCTTTCGTTATAGAAAGACGATGGCTAAACTTTATTTACAAAAAACAATTTTTGTTTTAATAAAAAATAAGATAGAATTCTAAGATAATTGAATGTGACTAATAAGTGCTTTAGTGAAATGTGACATTATTGTTTAATTTACCCAGATATTCATTACTACCAGAAATTATAATACACTAAATCTAAAGCCAAAACTCAATTCAAAAAACTGGCAAATTGAAAGAGCTCCCAAAACAAGTTATATCTTTAACCAAAATTGAAATTTTGAAACTTAATACAAAAACAAGAAAAACTACAATCTTTAACCATCATCTGACTCTTCATGCTTTCAATCGACCATAAAACTTTTGTTTCTCCTGGGTGGTCTGGAATCGGCCATGTCCAAACTTGGATGAGGTGTCTATGAACTTGAGTTTGATCTCTTCAAGTGCCACACGAGATGTCTGTTTGAGAAGGGACTGACGAAGAGTGACAACCCTCTTCTTGGGACCAACACAGCATCCCTTCACCATAATGTAATCATCCTTCACAACACCATAGTGTGGGAATCCACCCATGGGAGTAATATCCTTCTCAGTCCTGTCAAATTCTGTGATGGCAGAATGTGACTCTTCACCAGTTTTGGCAACTTTGTAGATCTTTTTGTTCAGCTCAGTTCGATGATGGTAACCATTCTGACCTGCCCTGGCAACAGTGAATGAAACACGAGCAGGGTGCCAGGCACCTATGCAAGCAACCTTCCTCAGACCTCTGTGAGTCTTGCGAGGGAGACGAGTAACTCCCCAACGAGTCACAACACCTTCGTAACCCTTACCCTTAGTCACACCAATCACATCAATCATCTCATCTTTTTGAAAAACAGCATCCACTGGGATTTGCTTCTCAAAGAAACTGTATGCGTAGTCCACTTTTTGTGCTATTGTTCCACCATTAACTTGGATCTCCATCAAATGAGCTTTCTTCTGTTTCAGACCCTTCAACTTCCTTATCTGAAGTAAAAAATAAAAACCATTACATTTCAATAATACTAAGAATACCTAGTAAATCTGGTGACAATAAAACAATATCATGCAACATTATTATGCAAAAAAAAAAAAAAACTAAACTAAGAAACACAGATTTATTATGTCAAACTTTAATTCCAACTTTAAGACTTAATTTACCTGAGTATGAGCCAGAACACGAATGACGGTTGAATACTTCTTCAATTTCTCAAGCTGAGTTTCAATATCTTTCTTTCCTTCCTCTGTTTCATACTTCTTTGTATATTTGGTAAAAGCCTTCTTTTTGGATTTGCACCAATTCTTGTAAAATCGTCTCTTGATTTCTTCACTCAGATGCTGAGCCCAAACAGTATTGAGTGTGCGCAGGCCGCGTGGAGTCTTCACATACCCCACCACTCCCACAACTACCAACGGAGGAGTTTCAATGATTGTGACAGCTTCACATGTCTCCTTCTTATGAAGTTCTACAACAGCAAAAAAAACACAAGGCAACCATTAGCATAAAAGACATACTAGTAAAAAAAATAATTCACCAAAATGCATTCAAATGGTGATATTCAAAAGAATGATAAATCAAATAAAAAAATGTGTCTTGTCTTTAAAAAGGAATCCAATATTGATATTTTTAATTAATTAGTTGACCATGGAAAAATAAAAGGGAAACAATTCAATACAACAACAGTTTCCCTTCCCACATTCATAGAATAAACAAAAAAACATGCTTACTTGATCCAGGTTTCTCAACCTCTCTAACTATGTGGGTCATTCCAGCCTTGTAACCCACAAAGGCAGTCAGCCTGCATGGTTGGCTAGGATTGTCTTTTGGGAAAGACTTCACTGCATTATCAAATACAAGGCATGTCACAAGAAGTATCAATAATACTGACATATGTGTTACATGCAGCAATTATCAACAGTTATAGCACATACAAGTGCTCACCTAGAACAGTATGTTTTAGAGAGATGATGCATCATCTATCTATCATTGAATAATAATACTAAATTTTAAAAATAAAGGATAACAGACAAACATAGACAATCTAACAAATTTTCAATAAAATTATAAAAAAAAAACACAAAACCAAAACTTAAAAACATATGAATTGAAAATATATTCTCCCAAAAGGAATAAAATCGAAACTAGTTGCAATCCTAAAATAACGTGAATTTTTATTGTACTCTCTGGATTTAAGGTATCTGTTCACAATATGTTAAATTCACATTGGAGATATCATTTCGGGTAATTGTTCACATGTTAAATTCACATCGATTCCACAACACGTAAAATAAAATCTTATCGTTTGAATTGTATGAAAATAATTTCACATTTTTTATTACTATCTATTTTCTTATAGAATAAAATAATTCAAAAACAAATCACGATTTCAAAATCAATTTTGCCCAAAATCATTTCCTTCAAAATTCAACATTGTAAATATTAAACCAAACGTTCAAAAACATCAATAGCATGTGAAAAATACCTCACTCTCCTACCAAATTAAACAAGTTAAATAGAAAAAACGGTTCAATCTACACGTGCCATACATAAATCAGAGTATCATCAAATTCCCATAGCGATGAAGAAATGCTTCCAAACCAAAGGCCTATGGCAAAATGCGTGCCAATTCTCGAGCTCATTAGTTTTCCATCCCAAAACCTTTGAAAGGAATTTGGTAAGAAGAGCCGTTTCTGAGACTCCAGCCTTGATTAATCACTTTTTTACGGAAGCAATTTTGTTCAATCATCACAAGGAAATGACAATAAACTGTTTATACGAGCACAAAAACCAAAAAACTCTTTTACCGCCAAAATATTAGTTTCAAACACTACTAGTTAATTCAGATCTGAAAATTCCTTTGCTACATCGATTAAATCTCACAGTAAACGAAAGTAACAAAAAAATAATCAGTAAATCACCCTTTCCACGATGACGAGAAGCTCGCTTCCTAGGGAGAAAGCCGAGGGAACCGTGCCTAGGGTGCTCGAACTTCCGATGCGACATCGTTTGCAAATTGAACTGTTGAATTAACTCAAAACATAAGCACTAATCAATGAAAACGAAACAATAAAAAGGAAAAAGTAGCTGCAAGATCCATTGTGAACGAATAGATAAAAGAAAATGGTTGTTTACATTCCAGAAGCTCTACAACGATAGAGAGATAGAGAAGAAATGGTGAATTAGGGTTTTTGCGAATACTCTTCACTATATATAACCTCTCAAGGCGCCGCAATGCCACATTCAACCCTAAACAACTGGGTTTCGGATCCCAACACAATGCTTTTGGACTATTGGGCTCCCCCTCGAATGGCCCAAAACTAGGTTGCTTCTTCCTGCACCCCATGTCTTCTTCTGTCACCCCGTAAATTTCAAAGTTCCATTATTACCCTTCAGAAAAAGTTAAAAACATTCACATTGACGTGGAGGTGTGGTGGCAGTTGTTGCTTGCTGAATGAAGAGGTTGTTTGCTGAGTGAAGAGAGTGTGAGTATTTGTGGGTGTGATGGATTGTGTTGGTAATTGTGATTGGTGATTTGTTGTGGTGATTTTTCATGGGATTTTTCAGGTGAGTTTTTGTGTTTTGTTCATAAACGTTAATATGTGTATTATGGTTTGGGTAGTTCGGTACATTTTTTTTATTACATAATACATAATGGTATTATATAAACAATTGTCAGTAATTTGAAACTTCTATTCGAATTTGGATTAACATATAAGTAATGCATTTATTTATTTTGAATTCTGATAGAAGTTCTAAAATACCGAATAAAGACGCACTTGTTTGTATAATATATTTATGGATTATGTAATTTTGAGTAGTACTCTGGATCTGGTGAGGAAGTTGATGTGAATGGTATGACTTTCGAATTATCCAAACCGAAAGATTTTTGTTTAATGGAAAAATACCCTATGGATTATTCCATCCGTAAGGATTTTGTTTTATAGAAAATTATCCAATCCAGAAGACTTTTTTATTGAAAATTATCTTATAGATAATCTAATCCAGGAGACTAATAGTATAGTCCATTTTTTTAATGGCATAATTCTTTAGATTTTAATGACATTCTTGACATTATAATAAAATGATAATTTACGTTTTATTAATGATTGTTGAACTATGGATGAATTGTTTACCAAAAAAAAAAAATCCGATGAAGTAGATATGATATCTGGTATGGAAGACCGTGAGTTTTGTGGTTTAACATAAATAGGTTAAAGAGGACTATGTTAGCCATTTTACAACGGATGTGGTGAAAAACATTTAATTTCATTCGTGTATAATATATTATAATTTTAAGAAATGATGTACTAATTATGTTGTAAAAATAATTTGTGTAGGTGTTTCCTTCGCGATAAGACTTACTTGAATGAGTCTATATGGTTGATAATGAACTTGATTTTGTTATTGTCATTACTAGGTATGATACAACAAATTGAAAACAAGGGAGAAAGACATATGTGTTGTTAGGTTGTGAAAGGAGAGAGGTATAAAAAGTACAAAGATGATTTAGAGATTATGTAACATGTACTAGAAAATGTCATCGTCTCTTTAAATTGTGAGGTAAACCTGATGGAAAAGGTGAATGTTGGGTACTTAAAGGTAAACCTATAACATGATTTGTACGATATATTAGTTAGTCATCTGTATGTCAGCATATTAGAAGTAAATGAACAATCTATCCTTGTTGATATGACTAAAAGCATGGTTAAGCCAACTAACATTGTACGTACTTTGAAAGAGAATAACGAAAATAATGTAACAACAATAAAACAAGTATACAGTGCAAGATACTTATACAAGAAATCAGTTAGAAGACCAAAAACTGAATTACAACAATTAATATTGTTGTTGTTAGACCGTGACAACTATCTTGATTGCAATATGTGTTATGAGTCTTCGGACATTTTAAGATTACAATATTATTTAACTATGGTTAATGATTAACCTATGATTTATTTTATTACTTCAATTTATTATGTATTTAATATTTTGTTTGATATTTTGTGTTTTTCACTAGCTGGGTTTATAGATGATACAGTTTTTACTTATATAAACATCCATAGTTTTTATCTATACTTTTTAGTAATAAAAGTATAACTTTTCTGGAAACTTGACATCAAAAGTGAAACTATAATTGTGAATAGTGGCAAGACATCATCATCACCCACTTTGTCTCAGCAAAAGCAATTCCATATTTTGGTGTAAAATATTCCACACACTATACAAAATTCATGTCACTTTTATATAATACAAAGTGATTCCCACTACACATCACATCACAACATAGATTCAATCACTGCTACCTTTATGTAAATCAATGTTGCTTTAATTTCTCAAAGATTTATACCATTATGTAAATCAATAACTACACCTTTTACCTTTAATACATAGCATGATACAGTGTTCTCAAACATGCATAACAAAAGATTCAACTGTTATTATCATGTTAAAATTGTTGACCCTTTTTATTTTCAACATGTTGCAGGTGTCTGTTCACCACAGCCTGAAAAAGAGACCAAAATCAGTATTCAAACCTTGATACGAACAACAAAGAGAAGAGGGTTGAAAAAAAATCTGCAAAATTGATACATGAAAACAGTAGTGAAAGATACCCATGTCCTTCCATCATCCAAGTAACAAACTGTGGAGAAGTGAACTTGAAAAGGGCTTGAGCTGCATGAATGCCAGGGTGCTTTATCTGCATATTTGTTACATTCTTCTGAAGATCAAAAGGGCAAGTGTCACAAAATTTTTGTTTTGGGACAGAATTGAAGATTCTACACATTGAAATGGACAAAACTTCTATGCAATTCTTTAGATGCTTTTGCTGCTGCTCTCTTATTCAATGGTGAATCCAGAATTTTTTTCAGAAAGAAAAAGAAAATGATCTATGATATTTTCACAGAAGAAAAATATTCCAAGCTTTTACAAAGTACATAATCTCATTAGTCTTAAATTTTTGTCTATGTTTAGGACTATGTTTCTGTCTTGAAATATTACTTTTTGTGTCAGAAAAAGGGTAAATATTAGAAGTTGAAATGATGAAATTAGTTCCAAATTGTTCTCTATTATATCTTTTTACATTCATTTAAGAAAATTGTTCTATGAGGGCAAAAGCAAATTATTAAACATGTTGGAGTAAAACAAATTGTCTTGTGGGGACAGTGGCCTCCAAAGTCACTATGAGCTTTCATGTAAATGTTTCTTTCTTCTATGAACTATTTAGGTGAAACTTTGAGAACAACATTGAAAGAACATAAGAAACTGCATCTAAGTCTTGTCTCAATTGAATTCTGAAGAAATGAAGATGGAGAGAAGACATACTGATAGGGGCCAAATTTTAAATTCAATAAAAGGTTGATAGTTGACTAGCATTTTTGATGCCATTCTGCTAGCTGTGTGTAACACCCTTACGCGTGGAATTCTTTTCTTCTCATATCTAACAAAAGATGAAGTCACAAAACTTCAATCAAATTATCTGCATATCAGTTTCATCTAACAACATATTTAGGTGGTATGTGACAACACATTTAGGAGTTGTAAGAGAATGTGATGCTCTTCACATTTAGGTGGTATCAAAAGGGAGAGCCATTTTCTGGTTAAAAAAATAATAAATGACATACCTCAGATGAAAACAAAACAAAAGACAAATATGATACCTTCTAAGGGCTGAGATAACTTCAGACTCATTAGGGTCATGTCTAGCAATCTTGTCAAGCTCAAGTATCAATTGGTAACAATCCTGAAAATGCATTGCAACAAAAGAAGGGAAATTAAGAGGATAAACCTTTATACATTTCATACCTTTGATTCCTTGTTTTATTCCTGAAAAGGTTAGCTACTTAGGTATGGCTACAGTTTTATAGAGGAATGAAACTGAAAATAAGACACATTAATGAACAAAAATAAAGAATTTAGTTATAACTTAATGCTTATCCATGAAGCACTATATATGTTAATGCTGCAAGAACTGTGTATTCTGAAGGAAATACATTTCATTTTGGATGTTCAATATTACAGATGATCAACCTCTATTGCCATGCAACCCCCTTGACCAAGATTTGGTTGCATTGGATGAGCTGCATCACCCAGCAAAGTCACTCTATCAATTCCCCAAGTGTTGATCATGTCCCTGTCATATATATCCCTCTGAAGAATCATATTTTCTGGTGTTTCTGATATGAGTGCAATCACTTCATTGCACCAATTACCAAAGAGATCCAAAAGTCTCTTCTTCTTACCTGCTGAAACTTGGACACATGAATTTGTTTCAAATTTTCAACTACCATAGCTATTGATACACACAACACGGGATAAACATACCTTCTGGGAAAGGGTCATTTGAAGGAGGTTCCCCATGGAAAGCATACCATTGCATCTTTCCATGGCCAACATCTGAAGCAACAAAGTACTGGTTCATGCCCAAGAACACCCGATACCTTCAAGTAATCACCAAATCAGAAACTTTAAGCAGTAGAATAGCTTATTAACATTGTCCTAACTTTATCAGTAAGAAAGAAAATATATTCATATAAACCACTTCAGGAGTGATCCACCCATATACAAAAGACTAAATCTACCGTATAACACAACACCTTCCAAACAACTACATGTCAAACCCCGCCCAACTAACAGAAACACACGTTGTCTTAACATGTTATTTGAGAATGAAGTCCCTACCCAATTGTATCAATATATGGGGGCACATAACTTGTTAATCCACTATAGCATGTGAAACCTGAGTAATTTGCTTCTTTCAGCCCAAAGAGTTTCGAACGAACCTAAGAAAAAAAAAAACAGAATAGATTGAATGGAAAAAGCAAGGAAAATAAGGAACTGATATGAAAATAAAACTGTAAGGGAAGGGTGGTATATTTTACTTCTGACCATATTCCATCTGCTCCTATTAAAATATCACCATCATGTTGCTCTCCATTTTCAAGGATCACTCTAACCTGATGTGAGTGGAAAAATTGTTAAAAATCAGAAAAACACCAACATAACATAAGTCTTAAGCAATCAGAAACTAGTTGTTCAGAGAAACTCAAACCTTGGTTGGCTCCTGAATAAAATCCACAACTTTACTTTTGTTTCTAAGTATGTTTGAGCCAACTGCATTGACTAATATATCTTGCAGTGTCATCCTACATATGACTAAGGTAAGAGGAAGCCTTTTCCTTGAAGCAGGAGTCAAAAGATCAAACAAACCGAACCTGAAATGGAAAAAAGAAAAAGTAAAGAGAGTGACAATAACACAGAATTTGTATACCAAACCACCTAAAACCTTCTGAGATGGTCATAAGCAATATATAGAAAATAAAATTGCAATGATCTAAGATCTTGCAAAAGACTTTTCAACTATAAGCCTTCAGATGGCTCAGTTAACATAATAGCTAACATGTCCCCATAATTCATGTACTACAGTGCAGTAGTTTCTTTCAATCTCATTCAAACACTTACTGACTAGAATGAAAAATGCTAGTAACAATCTTTTGAATACAAGTTTTATTGTTGACCAAAACTTATTGGAAATCACAAGATTTTGTGGTTTCTACTTCTTATGTAATCAGTATCTCTCCTGGTTTTGTAGTTTCCAATAAATTTTAACCAATAGTAGAGGGTGGTGTGCTAGAAGGAGTGTGTTAAGTGTATTTCTAGCACTCCTCAATTTAAATAGTATATGATATAGGACAAAACTTAGAGTTCTTAAGGAGCTTTTGGTATTATTCTCCTATTAGAATTGGAGTTTCACATAGCTAATCAGAGTAATCTTTTAGTACATGCATACCTTTATAACATTCATTACTAAGATGAAACTACAAACAACAGTATCTAAGTTTTGTCCAGTATTATATAGTGTATACCATTTTTTTTTTATATAAAAGTTTTCATGTTAGGCATCATTATGCAACTTGATATCTTAGCTAAAGATAGCTGAGATATAAAGATAGCTGAGATATCAAGTAACAACAACTTATTATTAAAAAAATGAAAAAACATGATAAATAATAAATAACAAGAATACCAATTAGAGACAAGAACATGATGAAACATAACAAGAAAATACCACTCTCCAGATAGACCATCAGCAAGGCCATTAGTCCTATTGGCAGTGACACAGCCAGCCTCCATTATCTGCCATGCAACACTCTGATCAATGGCTTCCAACACAGCAAGGGCACTGCTCAAGAGCTGAATTGGACCTCTGTGCCTACCTTCCCCTCTAACAGCACTCAAATCCTTCTCAAACACCTTCACTTCATACCCTTTGTTCTTTGCAGCAAGAGCCAAAACAAGGCCACCAATGCCCCCACCAGCCACCAACACTCTCAGCTTCCTCTTTTCTTCCTCCAAATTTGGAAGAACCATCCCCTTCCCACCTTCAACTCTCACTGAACACCTTCTCTCATTCAATCTCTCACTGGGGTATCCATATCTATATCTAGTGGAACCATGGTACTGAACCTGACTAGTACTAGTGCATGAACACAGAATCTGCACAGAAGCCATTGATCAGTGATGGATTGGAAGAATTCAATAACAGATGGTTGTGTGAGTGGAATTTCTGAGACTTGGAAGAACATGAACAGTATCTTCTTCTGCTTCAATTCAACAAAGTACTCTATTAACAGCCATAGTGCGCTTTGCAAGTGCTCTTTTTGGAGCTCACAAAAATTAGCCAAATTTCAACACTTGTCCAATACAAACGAAATAAGTGGAATTCTGTGAATCATAAACTATTTTCCTAATTAGTCTCTCTTCATAAAAACTTTTAAATGCTTCTTTAACATCACATTTTAATACAATGATTAGTATCAATAAGTACTTTAATTTTATGATATTTCATCAGTAACTGTGGTCATGTTAAATGATTTTTTCTTTAAGAGAAATTAATTACTCAGTTTTAAGTAAAAAAAATCATAATAATGATATTAATTATTTCTTTAAATTTGTTTAATATATTACCTTTTGATAATAACTGATAATGTTACCAGTGTTTGGAGTTATCATAAACA
>Ga0123341_1007224_pt1 | contig 10109 bp, 7 predicted proteins | sample Turbeapinknodule_FD_89959 | JGI IMG/M metagenome (GOLD analysis project Ga0123341, IMG submission 89959) | Root nodule microbial communities of legume samples collected from Mexico - Turtle bean Mexico pink nodule | ecosystem: Host-associated > Plants > Roots > Nodule | place: Mexico: Nepantla...
AATATATCGATTTTAATATTTTTCAAAATTTCAAATAATCCTAAATAAAGTATAATTTTATTTTTTTAAATAATTTCAGTGTACATTCGTATCTCATATATTTTTTTTTTAATATTTTTTTTCATTGCAATACTTTTATTATTCTCTATTAGTAGCATTCAACAGAACAATGATATCATCTGGATATGTGTGAAAAAGTTGACAAGAAGATTTGTTGTTTTTGACATTTTTCAACATGAAGATAGACTTTTTTTAGTTTTGTACTCATCTTTACATCTCGCTGTTTTGTTTTTCTGGGTTTTGTGGCTTTCAAAAAAATGAAAAAAAAAATAAGTAAACGAAGAAACAATCATCATCAGTAAAAACACCATAAAATTTACCTCAACTACCAATGTTCACCACCAATCACCACCAGCCGCCACCACTTGAAAATGAAGAAGACGTCACACTCAACATACTAAAAAGGGTATTGTTGAAATTAAAAAAAGTAAGGAGATGCAAGAAGAATTTTCCCTTCATTAAGGATTCAAATGCGGTTCGCCCCACATTAGTCTATAAAATGTGAGTCAAGTTGGTCCACATTCCACATAAGAAATATAAATTGATTTTGTTGACTCGCTCTGTATAAAGGTTAGCTCGCGAACCTGTAAACTATCTTGTATAAGGAATTTTTTTAAAAAAATATTATAGACACAAATGTATCTTAGTAAAAAATTTATTAAACATAAAAAAAATATTGCTGAACAATTGGATTATTTTGACTAGCTTTTTCAAGGATCCATGCAGCAAGTATCCTGACAATGGAGGTAAGAGTTGTACGTAGGAGGAAGAATGACATTTAGGGTTGGCTAGCTAACTACGTGTTATTTTTAGGGATTAAAATGAAATGTTAAGGTATGCAGATTGTGTGGGTTGATATGTCCCATACCTAGCTCGTGCGAGTTGCGTATCAGCATGCGAGTTAAAATAGCTGGCTCCACGTTTTTTTATCACGTCGTGGGTCAGCCCAACCACGCCAAATTGTCATCCTTACATTCCATGTATGGGTGGTCATGGATTGAATTTTTCAAAATACAATCTAGATCTAATCCACATTCAATAAAATGGATTGGATTGAAAATCCTTATCAATTTTAACTAAATCATATTTATTTGAATTTTTCAAATCCATTTAAATAGATTAAATCCATCTTAATCTAAACATGGATTGACTTAGCCGACCTGGACCCAGACCGACTTGGTTAGACCCAAACCCAAACCAACTCGGCTCGACTTGGATTCAGACCGTCTCGGCTCGACCTGCACCCGATTCGAGTATGCTCGACCTAGTACCAGGCTGACTGGACTCGATATGGGTCGGGGTCAACTCGACCTGGTACCAGGCCGACTCAGCTCAACATGGGCTCGAGCCCACTCGACTCAACATGGCCCCAGGACCACTCAGCTCAACAGGGTCCTAGACCCACTCGCTCGACATGGCCCCAAGCCCCCTCAACTTGACATGGCCCCGAGCCCACTCAACTCAACATGGCCCTGAGCCCACTTGACTCGACCAGGGCTCGAGCTCACTCAACTCGACCTGGCTTCAGACCGAATCGACTCGACCTGAGCCCAGACCAACTCGGCTCGACCTAGTCCCTCGACTCCACATGGACCCTAGGGCAATCAGCTTGATATGGGCTAGGGCCGATTTGTATCAACCTAAGCTCAGGCTGACTTAGCTTGACCTAAGCTCAAGCAGACTTCGCTTAAGCTCAGGCCGAATTGACCAAGTATCAGGCGACTGAGCTCGACTTGGGTCTGGGTCGACTGAGCTCAACCTGGGTCTGGGTCGACTGAGCTCGACCTGAGTCAGGCCGACTCGGCTCGACATGGCCCCGTACCCACTCGACTCAATATAGCCCCGGGCCCACTCGACTTGACATCGCCCAGGACCCATTTGGCTCGACATGGTCCCAAACCAATTCGGCTCGACATGACCCAGGCCAACTCGACATGGACTCGGATGGTGTCGGCTCGACATGGGCTCGGGTCAACTTAGCCTGATCTGGGTTTGGGTCAACTCAGCCCGACATGGGTTTGGGTCAACTCGGCTCGACATAGACCTAGGACGGCTCGACTCGACATGGGCTTGAGTCGACTTGGCTCGATATGGGTTTAGGCTGACTTGGGCCAAGCTGACTCGGGTCGATCCAGCTCGACCTGGGCTTGGAACAACTTGGCTCAACATGGGTCCAAGCTGACTCGGCTCGACCTTGGCCCGGGCCGACTCGGCTTGACCTGAACCTTGGCCAACTCGCTCTGCCTGAACTTGGGCCGACTGGACCAGGTACCAAGCCGACTCAGCTCAACCTGGACCTTGGTCAACTCACTCTGTTTGGATCTGGGCTGACTCGACCAGGTACCAGGCTGACTCAGTTCGACTAGCCTGGGCTGGCTTGACTTGACTTGACTTTAGTTCGGGCCGACTCGACTCGGCTCAAACTATGCACAGGCCGACAAGTCGCTTCCTAGGTTCGGGTGAATTCAATCAACTTGAGTTCAGGCCAACTCCACTCGACATGGGCTCAGATCGACTGGTCTCGATTCGGGCTCAAGTCGACTTAACTCAATTTGGGCTTGATCCCGGCTTGGGTCAACTCAACTCGACTTGAGTTCGGGTCGACTCGACTTGATCTGGTCCCGTGTCATCTTGGCTCGATCAAGGTTCGAGCGATTCGACTCAACCTAGGCCCGGATAAACTCAGCTGGACCTTGGTTCGGGCCGACTTAGCTCGACCATGGCCTGGGTTAACTTAGCTAAACTTAGGTCCAAACCAACTCAAAATCCAACTTTGGATAATCCAAAAATATATCAAATATATATCTAAGCCATATTCCAATTAAATGGATTGAACTTAAAATTCAAAAATATAAATTTAGATTTGAAATAAATCTATTTAAATAACTTAAAAATAATATGAGTTTGGATAATTATGAATTAAATTTCACAATTTAAATTTTTTCCAACCTTAATTTCATACAACTCTCCCAAGCTCCTCATCCTCATGTACAATATTCACGTTTTTTATTCTTATATTAAAAAAAAAAAACTATTGAATAACATAGGATGAGCATTAAACAAGTCTTTCGAGACTTTGGTTAAAGCAATCACAAAAATACACACAAGTGGTGTAGCCTTCTAAGGATAAGTAATGAGCTTCTTCCTGCCTTTCATAATATTTCAATGGTAACTTTAGAATTATCTATTACAAAAAAAAAATTTGGAAAGAGTTTTTTAGTATAAGTGTTTCAGAACATATGATATGTTTTTGTGGATTATCCAATCTTAAGTATGTTTCTAGAATTTGTAATTCAAAAACATGTTACAAATTTTAAAATAAAACAAAAAGGTGTTTTGAGATGACCTGTCCAAAATAGTGCATAAACAACAATTTCTCACTTTTGAATTTCTAATCTAGAAACATCAAGAATTGAGCGATCCGGAAATTTTTCAGATTAAACAATTGGAAAAGTAAAAAAAAATCACAAAACTATGTTAAGATTAACACTTTCTCTTTCTCGCGTACCTCCTTCCACACTTTCTCGTGTTCCTTCATCACCATTTCAATTCCACCAATGGTCTATTTTCATCACCGTCAATTCCTTTCAAGTGAGGGAACTCAACGATAATACGATAATGGGCTGTTTCTTCCTGCAACTCCATATATTCTTCTCCACCTCCATACATTTTTATACTTTCAAAAATAATCTGGATTATGTAATCAGAAAGTCTTTTTTTAAATTTGTAATTAGTTTCCAGATTAAATAATTCGAAAGCTTTTTTTCATATGCATGATTAGTTTCTAAATTATGTAATCCGGAAGTCTTTTTTAGCTTATGGATTACATAATCCAGAAGTCTTTTTTCAAATGTGTGTCCAGATTACATAATCCGGAAGCTACTCTATGAGGGTGGCACAAGAAGATTGAAAAAGTATTTTCGTATTGGGTATGGGGTGGCAGAAGAACCTATGGAGGTGCAGGAAGAAAGAGTCACGATAATGTCATTTTCATTAAATTTGGGCCTTTATCTTTTGTTGTGTTGTAGGGATGTTGTTCTTAAGAGATATCTTTTTGCACCCTATAAATATAAAAGTCATCACTTTATCTTTTTGTTCAATTTTCTTTTTTTAATTTTGTAGTTTAAGAACTTTTTGGATTGTGAAATCCAAAAGTCAAAAGCTTCCTCTCTGCACAATCTGAAAGTCATATTTTTTGTGCAAAAAGCTTTTAGATTGGCTAATCTTCAATGTACTTTTAACTTATAAATTACATAATTTAAAAGTTATTTTGTATTTAAAAAAAACTTTTAGATTACATAATTTTAAAGTTATTTTTTATTTTGGATTGTACAATCTTAAAGTTATTTTTTACTTTTAAATTACATAATTTAATATTTTTATATGAAAAAAATAAATTATATAATTTAAGATTGACTTTTAGATTACAGAATTCATAAATTACTCTTAAGGATAAAAAAAAAATTCATTCAAGATAGGAGCATAAAAAGACACAATTGAAGGGACATTCGATGGAGGTGCAGGAAAAAACCATGGGTTGCTAAAAGAAATCCCCTAATCTTAAAGTTTCGTTTCCACTAAATTGGGCTTATTATTCTCCTTCTTCATAACTTGGCTCTAACATTTGTTATTGTACCGGTCGACCCCGGACGACCGAGGCTACACATTAAATAATATAATATAGTAAATACGTAGTAAGGAAACGGTTACAACTAGCGTTGAATAAGTCAGAGACACTTCGAGAAGCACTTCCTTAATATCAGGAAACCACTACACATGACCTAAGGACCACTACGCATGTCTTTGACAACCGGTTACCTGGCCCACAAGAAAAAGCCCAAGTCAACTTATTAAAGGGACTTCTGAAAGGGGGAAAATGTATGTTTTTTTATGATATCCTGAGAGACTAGACAAAACACTAGCACTAACTAACTTGAGCGTCAGAGTGCAATTGCAGGTACCCCGCCGACCGGACGAGCACGCACGCGAAGGAGGAAGGACTTGAAGGATTAGGTAGCTGCTGACACGACAACAATTGTGTATCAACGTGGATCAGTATTACTCTGGCCCTGACATCCACACAGGTATAGTTATCAATAGTGTTATCTATAATTTTATTTTATAATTATCTTGCAAATGTCATTTATATATAAAATAAATTCATTGAATGATGAGACTTGAGATAAAAAGTAATTAAAATATTAAATAATAAAAAATGAGTTTATATATATAATCAATTGATATTTTGTATTAACTTTTTAAATTTATGCTTAATTTTCGCGTCTTTCTGAATGCTAAGGGTAAAACAATTGGATCAAAAGAAAAAGCCCAAATAATTTTCGGTGGCATATGAAATCAACCGATTTTAAATTGGAAAATCCTTAAACATTTCATGTTTGTAAAATTTCACGGGTTAATACTTTATGACATTTCTTACTTTGGTTGAACAGTTATTGATGTAAGATGTTCACTAGGACTTATTGTCAATTTTCTGGTTAGTATTTTAGGAAAATTGATTAAGGAAATAAAAAATATATCAAGCAGGAAAAAATTTACCAACCATGTCAAGCAAGTAAAAATTACTTATGATTTTTAAATTTTTAAATGATAGAGAGAAAGTAGTATCTTTTAAAAAGCATGGATTATACCATAAAAGTTTTACTAATTTAATTATTGGATAGTCTTTTACGAATACATTTTCATTCAAAATTATAAACCTTCGGTTGAAATTCATTTAGAAGGTGTTTATAGATTAAAAACAAAGACTATTATATTGTATGGTGTTCTTGTCTGAAAAGAGATTGAGAGAACTATTTATTGTAAAACCATAAACGGATATTGCAAAATAAACAGAAAAACAGTTTGTAAACTCATGTTGCTTGATCCTGGTCTTACGGAAATATGGAGAACGTTGTCAAAGAAAAATCAAATTCAGTTTTGAAAGTGCAACAACAAAGTGAATTTTGTTGTGGAGATGCAAAATATCTTTGATTCCTCTCCCTATATAAAGAGGGGTTTCATTCTCACTTTCACACACAACTTTACGCTTCCTTTCTTCCTCACTTTCTCTCTTCCCCTTCACTCTTTATTCATTTATTTTATTATAAATATTTTTCTGGGTTTTATTGGGTTCTTACTCTTTTAAGAGTAACTTGCTAGTTCTGATCCTCAGAATTTTTCGGGGAGTTCCTGTTGTATCTTGAGGGACTTGCGCAATACACCGTGGATAAGTTCTTACGGACAGTGATCGCTCATGCCTCGGGAAAATCAATTTTGTTAGTCTTTTGAAGCCTCATTGACTACAATCGTAAGGACTTATGGCTGACAAGACGGACAAAAGAACGTGTGAAACCATTTCCGTATGTCTCAAAAATTGAAGTCTTCACCGCTCAAAATTTCCAACGTTGGCAAGAACGTGTGTCCACCCTTTTTGGACATGTACGAAGTCGTTTTTGCACTTACAACTTCTAAACCAGACTCAAGCACAGCTGCGAAACAAGTTGATGATTGGATTCATGCAAATAAGGTATGTCGTCACACCCTACTCAGTGCGTTATTTAATGATTTGTTCGATGTCTATGCTTCTTACAAGGAAGCAAAAGATATTTGGGATTCCTTATCCTCAAATATATTGTCGAAGACGTCATCAGATAAAAATTCGTGATTCTGAAACTACTACCGCTGGGAGATGATCGAAGGCAAAGACATCAAAATCTAGATAAACGAATATCACAAGCTGCTTGAAGATATCAAAGCTGAAAACATAGCCGTGCCGAATGAATTCGTGTCTGAACTCTTGATCGAAAAGCTTCCACAATCTTGGACGAATTACAAACAACAACTGAAGCATTGACACAAACAGATGTCACTATCAGATCTGATCACCCACATCATCATCGAAGACACAAACAAGAAGGAGTGTGTTGTTGCAAAGGCCAAAGCTTTGTCTGCTAAAGCAAACGTGATAGAAGACAAACCAGCTCCAAAAAGGTACAAGAAAAAATCTGATCACAAAAAGAAATATAATAATAAATTCTCTTGTCCCAATGAAACTAACCCCACTTTCAAGAAAAAGGGTAACTGCTTTGTCTATGGAAAGCTAGGTCATCATGCACCTCAGGGTAGACATAGGACCAAAAACGACTATCCTCCTAAGACAAATATAGTTGAAGGGGAAGATACAATTGTGGCATTCGTTTCACAAGTAAATCTTGTGACAAATGTGAGCAAATGGGTGATAGACTCTGGGGCTACCAGACACATCTGTGCAAACAAAAATGTGTTTACCTCCTACACAAGTATGGGGGATGGAGAAGAACAAGTTTATCTCGGTGACTCCAGGACAACTCCTATCCTAGGAAAAGGAAAGGTTCTTCTGAAGCTCACATATGGTAAAACTCTGGCTTTGAGTGATGTGGTACATGTGTCATCAATTAGAGTTAATTTGATCTCTGTGGCAATGCTAAGCAAAGTTGGGGTTAAAGTGTCATTTGAATCTGACAAGATTGTTATGACAAAAAAACAATGTTTTGTGGGGAAGGGATATTGTGATCAAGGTCTTTTTGTATTGAACATTTCTGAAGTTATTAATGAATATGAATCTTCTGCTTATATTGTTGATTCGTATGATATATGGCATGCTAGATTATGACATGTGAATTTTTCGTATGTTATGAAATTGCAACGACTATGATTAATCAACATGCATGACAAACAAAATAGTAAATGTGATATATGTGTAGAATCTAAAATAACGAAGAAAACATGTCATTTTGTAGAATGTCAAACTAAACTTCTTAGTTTAATTCATACCGATCTCATAGACTTAAAACAAATCATGTCTAGAGGTGATAAAAATTATTTTGTAACTTTTACAGATGATTTTTCTAGATACACCAAAGTGTATTTAATTAAACATAAAGATGAAACTTTTGACATGTTCTTAACTTATAAAGCAGAAGTACGAAAATCAATTGAATAAGAAAATTAAAAGAATTAAATCAGATAGAGGTGGGGAATATGTTTTATTTAATGATTATTGTGTTAAATAAGGCATTATTCATGAAGTAACCCCACCATATTCACCTAAATCTAATGGAGTAGCTGAAAGAAAAAATATGACTCTTAAAGAAATGATGAATCTCATGCTTATTAGTTCTAATGCTCCTGATAATTTATGGGGTGAATCTCTGCTTACCGCAAGTTTTTTTGCAAAACATATGAAAACTAGTAAAACACCCTATGAGTTGTGGAAAGGTTATCAACCTAATCTGAAATACCTAAGAGTGTGAGGGTGTTTAGCTAAATTGATGTTACCTGATCCTAAGAAAAGGAAAATAGACTCTAAAACATCTGATTGCATGTTCTTAGGATATGCGGAACATAGTGTTGCCTATAGGTTTTTAGTTCTTAATAGTGATATAATTGAAAATGATCCAATAAGTTTTTTAGAAGCTATTAGTGCTCCTGATGCTAAACATTGGGATAAGGCCATTAAAAATGAGCTTGATTCAATTAAGAAAAATAATATGTGGACCTTAGTAGATCTGCCTAAAGGAGCAAAATCCATTGGTTGTAAGTGGATCTTTAAGAAGAAGTACCATCTCAATGGATCCATAGAGAAATATAAGGCAAGATTAGTAGCTAAAGGTTTTACTAAAAAACATAACATATATTACTTTGATACTTTTGCACCTGTTACTAGGATTTCATCTATCCGTGTGTTGCTAGCCTTAACATCTATCCATAAGTTAGTAATTCACCAAATGGATGTTAAAACAACCTTTCTGAATGGTGAACTAGAAGAGGAAATTTATATGACTCAACCTGAAGGATGTGTAGTTCCAAGTCAAAAGGAAAAAGTATGTAAGCTTTTAAAATCTTTATATGGTTTGAAACAAGTACCAAAACAATGACATGAAAAACTTGATAATATTTTACTTTGTGAAGGTTTTTCTACCAATGATGCTGATAAATGTGTGTATTCTAGAACTGAAAATGGTGAATGTGTCATTATATGTTTGTATGTGGATGACATGTTAATTTGTGGTACATGCAATGATATTGTTTTTAAAACAAAATTGTTTCTTGGATCTAAGTTTCAGATAAGACATGGGTGAAGCAAGTGTGATTAAAATCATAAGGAAGGGAGATAGTATATTATTATCCCAAGAAAAATACACTGAGAAACTTCTTAAGAAGTTTGGTTATTATGACTTTAAGTCAGTGAGCACATCTTATGATGTTAACTCTAAATTAAAGAAGAGCAGAGGAGAATCTATTTCTCAAACTAAGTATGCCTAGATAATTGGGAGCTTATTGCATTTAATGAGCTTTTATAGACCAGATATTGCTTATGCACTAGGTAGACTGAGTAGGTACACTCAATGTCCTAGTCAGGATCATTGGGATGCGCTTGCGAGACTCATGAAATACTTAGAGGTACAATGGATTATGCCATTGAATATAGTGGATTTCCCATTGTGATAGAAGGGTACAATGATGCTAATTGGATCTTTGATTCAGATGAGACAAAATCCACTAGTGGTTATGTATTTACACTTGGGGGTGGTGTAGTTACATGGAGATCAACCAGACAAACTATTATTGCAAGATCAACAATGGAATATGAGTTTGCTGCTCTTGAGATGGCTGGTAGTGAAGTTGAGTGATTGAAAAACTTCTTAGCAAACATTCCGTTAGGAATGAAACCAACCCCGTTTGTATCAATGCGTTGTGATTTCCAATCGGCAATAGCTATAGCTAAAAATAAAAGTTACAATGGAAAGAATAGACATATACAATTGAGACATAATTTGGTGAAACAACTGTTAAAGAGTGGAACGATTTTCTATTGACTATGTCAAGTCAAAACGGAATTTGGCAGCTCCTCTAACTAAACCTCTAGGGAGAAAAATGATTTTAATAACATCGAGGGGAATGAGACTTAAGCCACTTGCAAACAAACAAGTGATGGAAACCCAACCTTTGTGATTGGAGATCCCATGAATAAGGTTCATATGGGTAAAAATAAGTCACTTGTTAGTTCT
>Ga0123341_1007225_pt1 | contig 10108 bp, 7 predicted proteins | sample Turbeapinknodule_FD_89959 | JGI IMG/M metagenome (GOLD analysis project Ga0123341, IMG submission 89959) | Root nodule microbial communities of legume samples collected from Mexico - Turtle bean Mexico pink nodule | ecosystem: Host-associated > Plants > Roots > Nodule | place: Mexico: Nepantla...
TCATGGGATGGACTTGGGCTTTTTGGGCTTTGGCCTTCTTGGGCTTGGGCTTGGGCTTGGGCCTCATCTTTATTTTATGTCTTCTTTTAATTTTGAGAAGACTAGAAGGAAGAACTTCAAATGAGAAGGTGAATGACCTCTTCCTTCATTAATAAAAGCCTCCTTTATTTGATTCTCATCAGCTACCCCGCAGGGTTAACCTTAACTCTGCCTTTAGAGCACCCAAGCTCTGGTAGTTTCACTGACGCCGAGGTGGGTCGCATTTCCTATCCTTATCTACACACTTTTAGTTGTAGCTAATCGTGGCCTAGTACTTATGGAGAATCTTACTTAGAGGAGAGTGTACTACGTCATGGTGGATACTTAGGGTGCCTGAACTCAGATTCTTATCGAGGCAGGTCGACTTCTCGACTTAAGCTAAACAATCTTAATTTTGGCTAAACATGGTTATGGGCACTTGAACTCATAATCTTACTGAGGAAAAGTCATCCTATCTGAATTACCATGAACTTCAGAACACCTAGACTTGGAATCTTACCAAGAAAAGGTCACCTTATTTGAAAACAATTCGCCCAGATCTTCCCAAGGGTATGATTTCTTCTTGCTCTTAGAGTATCTGACTTGGGTGTCGACTCACATGCCAAGTCTACTCTTTTAATGACTTTGGTTGTAGTATCTGAATTGGGTGTTGGCTTTCATGCCAAGTCTACTCTTCAAAACCGAGGTAGGTTAGCCTACCTGCCCTCAGCCAAACAATTTTAAGCCAATTCAGGGTGCCTGGACTCATAATCTTACTGAGAAGAGACTTCCCCATCTAAATTGTAAGAGTGTCGGGTCACCTAGGCCTGGAATCTTACCAGGGGAATAGGTTGCCTCGTTTAATAATCAATCATGCACATATTGCGCTTACCCGGATAACTCACTGGTCAAGTCGCCTTATTGTGTGTTAACAAAGAATCCTGCCAAATCAATTTAAAGAACAATTTTTCATTGGGCGACCTCATTAAGAAACCCTCGTAAGGGAAAACGAGTGTCCCATTAATTATTCAAATTGTTCATAAAGACACAATATATCAACTAAAATAAAACTTGAGGTTGGTCCCATTCCACGTTCGGGGTATGGCTCCGCCCTCTAGAGTCTCGAGCCTGTAGGCTCCATTTCTGAGTACCTCTACCACGCAGAATGGGCCAGTCCATTTGGGAGATAAATTATTCTCCGACTGGTAAGGATGAGCCTTTCGCATTACTAAGTCGGTCACCTAGAACTGCGCGGGTCTAAGCTTGGTCCTTTGCTTCAACTCTACCCTTTTCTTCAAGGCTTCAGCTTTGAAGCGTGCTTGTTTATGCACCTCGTCAAGTAGGTCTAGGTTTTCCTTCCTCCCTTCGTTAGATTCTTCCATCACAAAGTTCTGGAATCATTGCAAGCTCTTCTGGATCTCTACAAGGATCATGGTGTTTGACTCATACACCGGACTAAAGGGCGACTCCTTCGTGGTGGACTGAGGAGTGGTGTGGTAGGCCCACAAGATTCAAGGCACCTCTTCTGCCCTGGTCCCCTTAGCTTTCTCCAACCTCCTCTTCAAGCCCCTGAGTAAGACTCTATTGGCGAACCCGACCTGGTCGTTCGTAAGGGGATGCTCCACCGAGGCAAACACCTGTTAGATCCCAAGCTCTGTGCGCAACTTGCTCAACTGCTAACTTGCAAACTGGGTACCGTTGTCGGACATCAAGTGTGTCAAGATCCCAAAATGACAAATGATGTTTCTACACACGAAGTGTTGAACCTTATGGGTAGTTATCTACGCAACTGGTTCAGCTTCTATCCACTTGGTGAAATACTCAATTGCCACCACTAGGTATTTGATCTACGAATCGCCAAAGGGAATAAGTCTAAGATGTCTATTCCTAAGAGTGGAAAGGTTAGGGGCTATGTATTGATCGCAACTCTTCGAGGGGTGCATGATACCAATCATCATGCTTCTGACATTGTTTGCATCGCTGCGCATACTTCATTCAGTCTTCCCTCATAGTCGCCCAATAGTACCCTGAGCGAGCAACCTTCAAAGAGAGAGATTTCTCTCCAACATGGCTTCCACAAATGCCATCGTGGAGCTCTACCATGATACGGATACACTAATCCCCACTTATACAAGTGAGGACAGGATGAGTGTAGTTGTGACGAAACAACTTTCCATCAATCAGGGTATATCTTCAATTTATTTCTTTTGATCGCCTTCACTTCTGCAGGCTCTTTCGGGAGCATCCCGTCAGAAAGATAACGTTAGTATGGTGTCATCCAAGTCTCCACTACGGCGACCTGCATGACGTCCAATGAATCCTTTCCCGATAAGGCATAAACACTTATCATGGGCACCTTCAACATTTCTTGTGTCTTGTGTCAACAATTTGTGCCCTCTTCTTTTTACTGAGCCAACCTCCACATGACTGACCTCTGCTGCCCCATCTGCAGAGGTCCTGGGTGCCTTCAAGGTCTCCTGAATAACTAACCTTTGTCGTCCTCCCTTGCCTGAGCTCATCAGTTTAGCCAGTAGTTCTGCTCGGGCATTCTGCTCCCTTGGGACATGCACTAGTTTGAACATAGGAAAGGCTTCCCTTAGGAAAGTAATGTATCTCAGGTACAAATCTATTTGTGGATCTTTGGCCTGGTACTTACCCGTGACTTGCCCGATTACTAGCAACGAGTCACTTTTCACCAACAAACTTCGAGCGCCCAATTCCTTAGTCAATAGCATCCCAACTATCAATGCTTCGTACTCGACCTGGTTATTGTTGGCCTTGAAAGCGAATCTAAAGGCTTGCTCAGTCAACAGTCCATTAGGTCCCTTCAGAATGATGCTAACACTGCTACCTTGTTGATTAGATGATCCATCTACGAAAAGGACCCACTGAAAGTCTTCACCATCCACCTGGATGGCTTTTGAGGATAATTCAACCACGAAGTCAACATATACCTGACCCTTGATGAGTCCCTTGGGTTCATATTGATCCTTCTCTTGGACAATGACCGAGCTGATTGCCCGATATGTGATTTCAAAATAGAGACGAAAGGGAGTACCTGGTACGGCTTACAAATGACAGGTGGGCTGGCTAAGTACTCCTTCAACTTGAGGAACGCCTCTTCGCATTCGCGAGTCCATGTGAAGAGGTTGCTCTTCTTTAAACACTGGAAGTAAGGGTACCCCTTATCTCCTCCTGCTGATAGGAACCGAGACAGGGTGGTCATTCATCCAGTCAACTGTTGCACTTCCTTCACAGTGGCGGGGCTCCTCATTCCTATGATGGTTGCACACTTGTCCGGGTTCGCTTTTATCCACCGTTTAGTGAGTAAGAATCAATGTTGGGCAAGGAGTATGGATCTTTAGGACATGCTTTATTTAGGTTTGTAAAATCAACGCACATTCTCCACCTTTCGTTGGCCTTCTTTACCAACACCACATTTGCTAGCCACTCAGGGTACTGGATTTCCCTTATGTGACCAACTTTCAAGAGTTTATAGGTTTCTTTTCTGATGACTAGACGTCTCTCTTTTTTGAACTTTCTTATCCTTTGTATTACTGGCTTGACTTTCTCGTCCATTGTAAGTCTATGGCATAATAAGTCAGGGTCTATTTCGGGCATATCTGCGAAAGTCCATGCAAAAGCATTTACGTGTCTCACTATCACCTCTGCGATCTGATCTTGCATCTCCTAGCCTAGTGATGAGCCGAGCTTGAACTTCTTCCCTTTAATCTCCTTTTCTTGAACCTCTCCAGCAGGCTTAGGTCGTCTTTCACTGGTGGCTTCCGCTCGGGTGATCACACCAGCTTCATGTGCCTGGGTGGTGACCATACATATCCCCCTTCTGCTTTTTAAGCTATTTTCATAGCATTTCCTCGTCGCCTTCTAGTCGGACTTGGTGACGATTATCCCTCTTTCAAGGGAGGGCAACTTCATCTTCATGTGCCTTGTCGAGGCCACTGCGCCTAACCTGTTCAAGGAGGGCCTACCCAAAAGCATGTTATAGGCCGAAACAACGTTAACAACCAAATACCTGATATTAATTGTGTGGGATGAGGTGCCATCTGAGAAGGTCGTCCTCAGTTCCACATGCCCCCGGACCTCCACCTGATCTCTAGTAAAACCGAACAAGTAGCCGTCATATGGTCTCAGCTGGTCAGGTGACAACTGTAATTTACTAAACGTTACCCAAAAATCACGTCGGTCGAGCTCCTCTGGTCAATAAGGACCCTGTGAACTCTTCTTTCCACGATGATGACCGAGATCACTACTGGATCATCCTCGTGCGTGACTACGTCTCCCATATTAGCCTTTGTAAAGCAGAGATCGGGCTTGGCTGACTGGTAAGATCCCCGCGCCTCTACTTTCAGCACCTCCCTCGCGTACTCCTTACGCTTGGAGGCGGAACATCCTCCACCTGAAAATCCTCCTGAAATAGTATTAATCCTGTCGTGGACAGGTACCTCATGTCCTTGGTCTGCTGGAGGAAGCTCGTCCTTTGACCCCTCCTAACTCCCTTCCAGGTATTCTTTCAAGAACCCATCTTTTAGCAAGCCTGCTAACTAGTAGCCTAGGGCTATACAGTGTTCCACGTCATGCCTGAACGCTTTGTGGAACTCGCACCAGACCTCCTTGCATGGTCCCAAATTCTTGTCAGACTTTGGGGGGAACTTTAGTTTTTCTGCCATTCCTGGCATAGCCAACAAATCCTTGTACATCATTTTGAATTTTGGTCGAAAAGGCAAATTATCTCTCACCTTCGTTCGAGGTTGACTCTTCCTTGGTGCGTAAGGTGCTCATCGTGCGTCTGACCTCTTCTCGTTTACAACTTCATGTACCCTCAGGGGTTGAGATCGACTGCCTTCTTTGGTCTTGGTCTGCCTTGGGTACGTGTTACTGCGCTTCACTGTTACAGCCTCTTCCGCGACGATGTGGGCAACAGCTCATCATTGGATCTCCCAGAACGTCCTTGCCTGATTTCTAATCAGCTGGTCTCTGAATGGTCCTAACATGATCCCATGCCCAAAGGCATGGACCATCAAGGCCTCATCCTGAGACTGGAGCTTTACTACGAATGCTCCAAACCTGTTCAAAAAATCCTTCAAAGGTTCTCTCTTTCTTTGCTTCACACCAAAACGGTCAAAAGGGACTGGCGGTTGAGCTTGGTTAACAATGAATTGTTCCCTGAACAATCCAGAAAATTGATCGAAAGAAGTGATGTGACTGTCCGAGAGGCTAACAAACCACTAAGCGTCGTACCCGTGAACGTGCACATAAACATCTTGCAATGCATAGTATTTGTTCCTCTCAAGATCATCATTTGGGCATTAAATGTTGTAAGATGGGCCTCAGGGTCTTCTGCACCTGTAAAAACGATCTTGGGCGTTATGAAACTGACTGGTATGACAACGTCCATAATCGCCTGTGAGAATGGCCTGGGGCGAGCCCTTCGTTGAATAGTCGAGTCTCGCTCCCCTATGGAGTGTTCGCTCAGTTGTTGTAGGTCCTTACGCAATTCGTCGTAGGCTTTGCATAACTCCTCGTTACTCACCCATGACACATCTATTTCTGCCATGAACTGGTCTTGCCTGAGCACCTGCTCGGCTCGAACCTCCGCTATGAGCCTCTCCTACTCAGCCCTGGATGTCTCTATCGCCTCCTGGAGAGCACTCACAGTCTCCATAAGTTGTTGTATGGTGGTTTTGTCACTCCCTTCAGATCTTAATGGACCTTGCCTCGTATTCCTCATCACGCCTAAGAACTTAAGTACAATTACGGTTTGGATCTGGTTTTATCGAGCCCCACGGTGGGCGCCAAATGTTCTTGTCGGTTGACCTGCTCACCGGTTAACTCGGATGACAAGCTCTAGCTTCGTCTGTCTCTTATGGAATATGTTATGCGTCTTAATGCACTGGAACGTTGCTCCGTTGAAACAGAGGGGCCCTACCTGTTGATTGCACTCCGACGATCAAGTTAGTACAGGGCTTATAAGAAACAAGAAGTAGTAAGTTTAAGTCTTAGAAACAACATACCTTAACCTTGGCTCTCAAGTCCCTTTTATAGTTTACCTCTTGTAACAACTTTCTATCACGATAATATAATCTCAACTGAAAGCATACTCAACAAAAAAATATTTTGTTCAAGGGCTCACTCTCACAGTGCTGCAACAGAACAAAATCTTTCCTCCAAGGAGTGCATAAAATAATAACAGAATAACCACCAAGGTACCAACTCATGTACCAACATCAAGGGTCCAGTCTGTTTACGTAGGCACCCTCAGCATGGCACTACGCATCATTCATGCAACCTAAACTTTACGTGCCCTAGCACACATGGGCTTAGGTTTTAAAGAAAATGTTTACTTAAACTAGACCCCCTGCACATTGAGCACACCCCTAGGTCATAAACTACCCCTCGCCTTATGCACAAAGGGTTATTCGAAAAAGGAACTAATACATACATTTGGGCCTAATCACATGGCCCACCAACTTGGCCCAAGAGCCAAGCTGACTTGTCTTTGGCATGTACTAAGGTCCAACCACCGAGCGCTGAGCTCTGAGCGCTCTAGTCCAATACAGTTCTTTTGCCATTGTAGGATAACATAATAGTAGTATGAAAAGAAGGATTTATAGATAAATATAACTCTTCCTTTCTCTTTAAGAATTAATAAAATAAACATGTAATATATAATCCATGTGTATGGTGGTAAATTTGAGGGTTTTAGTGATCACAAAAGTATCAGGTACTTGTTTGACCAGAAGGAGTTAAATACGAGACAAAGAAGATGGATGGAATTAACAAATAAGAGCAAATTAAGCATACACCCGGGAACAACAAATTCTACCAAGTGAAGGTTCAATTGACTCTAAAAGGAGGGTGACTAGAGCCCACACTCAATAAGAGAAGTATTCGAAAATTAAAAGCAGTGACTAAACAGTGGTATAGTGAGATAAGTAGACAAAGATTTATATTGGTTCACCAAACAACAAGGGTTACGTTTAGTCTCCTTAAGCAACTCGTTCAAGAGTCTTCAATAGGTATTCTTCACCTCTCTAGATATACAAGTATTCTTACACCTCTTCAGGTCCATATTTTTTCTTACACCCTTCAGTTCACCCACTATTCTTATACCTCTATAAGTCACCAAGTATTCTATACCTCTACAGGTGCCATATTGTTCTTCTCATTTAACGTGTTAAACACTTGATATAAAAACTTTTGCTTTCAGTTTTACTCGTGTCTTTAAGTCCCTTTTGTTGGGTCTATTAGTGTCTAAGTTCAAGAGGGGAGGGGTGAATTGAAGTTATAAAATTTTCGCAAACACAAACTATTTTACAGTATATCAGAAGAAAAAGAACAAATTGATTTTAGAATGAACAAATTGATTCTTCAAACCACTTTAACACCAACAAAACATATCCAGATTAGGATTAAGATCAAACAATGAAAAATAGCAACACCAGATTGGTTCACTCAAACAGTTTTGAAGAACACAAAATTTGTCGAAAGAACAATCACAAATATTCAACACAAGGCTTCAAAGACAATGAATCTTTATCAAGGCTTTAATGAAGAAAACTATTCATCCTTAAACCAATTACAAACTTATATTCAAAAGTTTTGTTTATGATTGAAGAACTTTTCCAGATCAAGAAGAACAATTTTTATTAAGCCCAGAATTAATAGATTTAATTTGAAGAAAACATATTTTGTTCTTGACAGATTAAACAAAAACCAGAAACGAGTGCAGGGATGAGAAGATCTATGCAAGCACGGTTTATACTGGTTCACTCATAAAGAGCTACATCCAGTTTCACCTCACTCTAAGGTGAAATACACTAAAAACCAATTCCAAACAATTACAACACAGCAGTTCTTGAAACCTACAAGAACATTACAACCAAAGCTGAAAAACCTTATTTCAGCACACCTTGCACTCCAAGAAACCCTATCAAAGAGTGACTAACACTTACACCTTTAACAAGAAGGAATAAAGGAAAGATAACACCTGAAAGAAGATGCAAGAACAAAATCCAGTTGTCCCTATTGCAGCAAAACAATACCAACACCTTCACCAAGATCAAGGTTTTCCTAGAACAAGTACACTTGAAGATCTCTTTGGAAAACCTTTAAAAAACTCAATTCAATCCTTCTTCTCACAGAGAAAGTGTTTAATCTCTGTCAAAATCGTGATTGCTCAACAACCTTTCATGTGAGAGAAGCTTTTCTTTATATAGAAAATAGTTTCTAACTACTTTTCAAAAAACAGTTGAAAAGTTGTTATGAAAACAACATATTCATTTTAAAAACAAACAGATTTATTTTAGGAAAACTGCCAACTCAGCTAACTGAAATAACTGACTAAGTTGTACCTTTGGTGCCCTAACAGAATTCCGAAAATCCTTTTAGCAAAACAAAAAGAAATCTATTGTTTTTCAAGCAAACAAATTTCTTTTTGTGCAGTATCCTGATTTTTGAGAAAACTCTAAAAAGCTTTTTGAAAAACTTTTAACTACTTCATGTGCTTGATCTAAGCTTGATTAGGCATCTAGGATAGGTCATGTAACAAAAGGAAACCTTACACATACACAAGCCTAAATACAAGATTATCTAAACCCATTATAACTTCAAAGCAAACTAGTTATTTTCTTGATCAAACACACACAAGGACTGAGTAGAGAAGAAGCTTCCTCCATCTTCAACACCTTTGATAATATCAGAAAACAAAATAAGTATCAATGAACATTATAATTTATAATTACTAAAACAATATCTTATAATATTTGCAAATCATTGAAACTTTTTTTTCTCAAATATTTTTATCTTTAATGCACTTTCAAATTATTTCCAAGTTAATATTAAGTTAGAACATTGTACCATAATACATTTAACCTAGATGTTATTCCACTAGACATATTTTGAAAAATCTTTGATATAGAAAATATTTATGCTTTATTTTTTGAAGACTCTACAGTAAAACACTGTTCATAGAAAAACTTACCAATACAATATTAAATCTGATTCTAATTGCTCAGTCGTATTAAAAAATGTTTTATAATCATTGTGGAATTTCTTTTCCAATCATAAAACATTAAAGCACAAGGTATTTGAGATTTTCAAGTTCTTTGTATTATGTTCTCAAATATGAAAACTTTCCAAAATCATTTAACCTTAAGCTTATTTGAAAATAATGCTTTCTATTATTTAGACATGTGAAATAAGATTTGAAAACCTGAGATAAGTGTCATAAAACATTATAAGAATGTAAAGAATAAGTATGGACATTTCTTTGGTGTAATGGTTCTTTTGTCTAGTAGAAAATGCTTGTATTGTTTTATATGTCTAATCTTTAGTGTGTATTTGATGGTTTTAGAAGCACTGTAAAAGTTCTTCTGTCTAGTAGAAAATGCTTGTATTGTTTTATATGTGTAATCTTTAGTGTGCATTTGATGGTTTTAGAAGCACTGTATAGGTGAGCATCTAACTTGATATCAAATTGTCTACCTTGTGAAGCTTTTTAGGATTATCTGATGAGATCCTCTGATGAATTCATGAGTATTGGGTTCGTTTAACGAGTCCATCTTATGTGGTGTAGTCTTGTGAGACGTCTGATTAGAACATCTTATACTATGAGATTGTCTAATGCATTTTCTTCACATTTGATCTTCTTATATGCTCAATGTTCTCCATTCCCAATGTTTTCTTTTAATATTTCAACCACTTAGGATATTTCTATAACATAGACACAAAGGTTAGATCGTCTGATGACCTTTGCTATAACAATGTCTAACATATAGACAGTGTAGGTTGTCTAACAAGCCTTTTGTTGTTGTATCGTATGATATGTTACACATATTGTATCTTGTTCATCTTCTCTAATCTTTTTGTCTTAATCTTAATTGCACATGAGTGAGCTTTGTCATACCACATTACACCTTATAGGTTTTGTTATCATCAAAACACATAGTGTTGGGTCTATTAGTGTCTAAGTTCAAGAGGGGAGGGGTGAATTGAGCTTATAAAATTTTCGCAAGAACACACAATTTTTCAGTATATCAGAGGCAAAAGAACAGATTGTTTTTACATGAAA
>Ga0123341_1007227_pt1 | contig 10107 bp, 7 predicted proteins | sample Turbeapinknodule_FD_89959 | JGI IMG/M metagenome (GOLD analysis project Ga0123341, IMG submission 89959) | Root nodule microbial communities of legume samples collected from Mexico - Turtle bean Mexico pink nodule | ecosystem: Host-associated > Plants > Roots > Nodule | place: Mexico: Nepantla...
AAACTTTTATTTAATATTTAACAACCTCACTAGAACAAGCTCTCATACTTAAATTTTAAATTCAATTCAATGTTACAAAACTAGTAAACTTTAATCTCAACTCAATTTTATAAAATTAAAGCATAGATAATTATGATTATAGTTTCAGTATTTTGGTTTTCTACTAACTATTGATTATGTTAATAAGAAATGAAGTAACTTGTTGAAGACGTAAACCATCGATTTCTTAACAATTGACTTTTACATCTATGCCATTAATAATAAAAAATGTTATCATATCAAAAGGTGGACAAATTTTTATTTGAAAGTGGATATAGTCCAAGCAAAATGATTCATCAGCAGTCTATAAAGATAGTTTGATCACTTATTAAAATTAGACAACAATAAAAAATAGTTAAAATTTTAATATAATAAATTATCTAATAGTGGTTTTATTTTAACAAGCCATCAAAGTATCATACTTATTAATTAAAAAAAAATAACATCAAAGTTGAATATAACTAATCTATAATATAATGAAAATGACTATCATTTATTAAAACTAAAATATGCAAAATGAGGACTTGTTATTGTACACCTTACACTGTAGGGATTAATCTAAAGTCTAAGAAGTTGAATTCGTTGTGAAATAGCATGTATAAAAAGCTATAGCTAGAATAATCTTGTGCATTGTTTAATATTAAACAAGGAAATTTTTAAGAGATAAGATTATATAAGCAGTTTAATATAAAATAAGCAAACCATCGATTTAATCCTCAAATCCTCTCCCATTTAATCCTTGAAAAGTTAAAAATTACTAAAGTTTGGTCAAATTCATCTTATCAATAGTTGTGCTAACCTTTATTTATATAAAATAATTTGATGTAAAATTTTAATTAAAATTGAAATAAAATTAAAATACAAATATTAAATAAGTTCTTCATCAAATAATAATCTTATATTAAAAAATTTAGCAGAACATATCTCACATTTTATATCCATATATAAAAATAATAAATCTTAATTTAAAAATAGAAATTCATAATATTAATTTTTTTTACGAGAAAAACATAATTGAACCAAAATTAAACAAATTTGTATAACATTATCCATATTTAACTTATAATTCATATAAAATACATATGTACAATATGACTAACTTTCTTTAAAAAAAATTGTTCTAATTCATATTGAAAGTAGTGAGTTTAAGTTAGTAAATTTAAGTGTGTTTGACAAATATAGGAATTTCATATTTATAAGGGATTTATTTTCGAACTGTGTATACTAAGTAATTATTGGAAAACTAATTTGAGAGGCAAAAAAAGTTGGATATTAGAAAAACAAATCCTAATATTCAAGGTTAGTTGCTTAAGTTCTCCAAAATCTCAATAATAGAATTATTATTGTCATCTATACAGTTGAATTTGATTGAGGTGACTTCCATGATTGACACCAAATGATGAACAAACATGGCGCTCAAAGGACGAGCTCAAGCCACCATTATGGCAAGTAAAGGGAAACACGCCTTCACCTGACATTTAGACTTAACACCAACATGAAGTTCCTTTCTTTACATGCTCAGTCAAACCATGGCTACTCCTCCCAGGTTGGGGACAATACATAGTCCTCCAGCCTCGAGTCGAATAGGTGAAGAGGCTTACCTAGTAAGGCCAAAAGTTTCTGGAATATTTTGACTTAGTAGGTCATTCAACCGCCACAACCTTGCACACTATTTTACGTGGTTGCACACGATTGGAAAACTGAAAAAATTGGAGATTATTTTTTTTTACATAGTCATGTTCTTAAAGTTTGAATATCGAGCAAAGAACCTAAAATCTCATATCGATACATCCCCCGGGGTTTCATAATTATTTTGTATTAAGTTTGACCAAATTTGTTCTTTTATGAACATAATCAAATGGCCATATCTTGAAAAAAATATGGCTTGACAGTTTAAAGAGATAAAAGTATTGAAAAATATGAAAGGTGTTGTAGTGGGTGTTGGACCAAGCAACGTTACCATCAATTTCAAGTTGGCTCAGATGCCTTCCATTGAGGTCGTATGAGAGAACTTGTTTACTCAGAGAGAATGTTCAAAATCTCAATTGGTATCATGGCAATTGTCTCGTTCACAAGGCTAAACAATTCCTATCTTGGCATTGATTGGGTAATTGTATGATAAGACCATAACACTTTGGAAACTTCGTCTGACCATCCACACTTTGCTACTTATAACCTTCTATTGTGCAAGATTACTTTATTAAATACCTTTGCTTGTCTATTCGTCTAAGGATGTTTGACGGATGTGAAGATTTGTTTCATACTAAGGTCACGACACATTTGTTTCACTTGATTGCTAACGAACTGAGTACCATTCTCTCATATTAAGATCATTAGAAAACATACACACAATATTCTTCCATAGGAAGCTTTGAATCTTCAAGAATGATATTATCGTTAGTGACTCTATCTCGCTCCACTTCATAAAGTACTCAACTGCCATTACCAAAAATTTGAGTTGTCGAACTGTTAATGGAAACGAACCCAAGATATCAATTCTCCATGTATGAAAAGGTCATGGTTTGATGATCAAATGCAACTCTTCCTTTGAGGGTTGATGTCAATCATCGTGTTTTTGGCGCTAGTCACATCTTGTGTATGTCATATTGTCTTCTCGCAAGATCAACAATAATAACCTGCTTTGATGGCCTTGTGGGCCAAAGCTCATCCTCCAATGTAACTTCTGCAAATCCCTTCTTGAGGTTCAGCCAATACTCGGTCGACCTTTGAAGGAGTGATGCATTTGAGCATAGGCTGGTAGTAACCATACCTGAAGAGATATCCATCAACCATAATGAAGGGACAATACTTCTCTATGTAGTATCATCCATGTGTCATCTTTAGATGTTTGCAAAACCACTACCTATTCACTTTTGCCCTCCCCGATTACTCTAGGTGTCTTCATTGTCTCCTATATCATTGATCAGTAGTTTCCTAACTTTGAAGAACTAACAAGCTTGGATAACAAATTGGCCCGAGAATTTTGATCCATGAGTACTTGGAGATTTCATACTTGCTTTAATCTCTATCAAGAACTCAATGACGTCCTTTGATCGTCAAACTGACAAACGCGGGAGTTAGAAATTTATAGAGAAACCAGAGGAGAAAGAAAAAGGTTTTATGGAAAAAAATATGATTATTTTAAAATAAAACTTGTTAACCGAATTTCTATTTAAAAAAACATTTTCAGTTTAATAATAAAATATTTAAATCTTATTTTAATTATATCACAATATTTTCTTTACTTCTTAAAAAAGTTTTAGATTAAGAGTTTAGAAGTGGATGAGCACATTCAAAACTTAATTGAGGGATAGAGTACAACTATCAAAATGGTTGAGTAAATAGATCGGCCAATTTGATTTTTTCTTAAAACTACTATAAACTATTTAATAATTTTATTATCGATTAATTCTTATAAACGTGATGGATGAATTGGATCATATAAAGGGACGATATTAAAAATACATTCCGAGAAGTAATTAGAGAGTACAAACTATTTGTTTAGAAAAAAATATATTCTGAAAAGGCTCATAAAAAGCATTTGAACATTTAAAATTAGGCTTACATTCATGAAATAGTGCAATGTTATATTAAGTATTTTACCATTATTCACCAACGACCAACCAACCTTTGGTAGTTAATTAGGATTTATAGAAACACGTGTAATGAATAATAAGTTTAATAGTTTCCACTTATTAGAAATTTTCTTTGTGGAAATCATATCTGGTGGTTGTGTTACGAGAGAAATCCGAAGCTAACTGACCAAGCTCCTTCGTTAACGCTGGTGGCCCACAGTAAAACACCCCTGCATTATAAACAACCTTAACATCATCACATAAGCAAAAGTTGATGTAAAAGCTAAAAGCACTTTCAGAAACAGAAGAAAATGATGTTTTGATGTGAGGAAGAAACTGACCAACACGAGCCCTTGGATAAGTAACTGCAATGCGTTTGTAGACACTGCGCCAATTGGGTTTGGCAAAGTGGGATTTGACACGCGTGCCAGAGACAATGTCCACGCCATTCTTAGCATGGTTCAGAGATTGCAACATGGCAATGAGAGCAGAGCGAGCATCACCCTCTTCATACACACTGGTGCAATAGTTGTGGAGTTCAATCACACCCTTGTGATCCTCTTCAGCCACCTCATTCATCACCCCTTTGAACCAGTCAAAAGAACCTTGCTCCCTTGTCACCCAATAAAAGTAAGCCCTCCTAGTGTTAAACTTGTTCACACCATTTTTTTTCTGTGGGGTTGTTCTTGCTGATTTCCCACTCTCTCCCTCCTCCATGTTCCTCCCCTCTTCCTCTTCCATGGCCTTCATGTTGTTCACTATGTCCTTCACAATACTGATCATTGGGGTGGCTCCTATTCCCAGCCCCACCAGCAACACCACCTCATATTGCTTGTAGTCTTGGGCTGGTGCTCCGTATGGACCATCAATCATAACTTTAGGGAGAGCACTGCATAACAAAAATCAAAACTACTTCTTTGTCACTATTCAATTCAAGATAAGTCCTAAGAATATCAAACACTTTCATCAACTCAAAATTAATAAATTATTTGCTTTGTGGATGAGTCCAAAATCCAAATTATTATATACAACAACTATTTGCTTCGGCCACTTGGATTACAAAAATATCCAAGCGCGTGGAGGTGGGATGGGCCATGTTGTCGGCAACAATTGTTGTTTATTGACATCCCGACAAAATAACGAAAACAAGTTCGTATCATTAAGAATGTTTCAAACGCAATTGGAATGCTAAATCCACTGCTTCGCCTTCGATTTTAACGAAAAGTTTTACATAGTTTTGGTTTACTGTATATTATTTATTTTGGTTTGACTAGGAAATAAAGGAGAATGATGAAAGGGTAAAAAAAAATTCTTGCGTTTAATTCATGCATAAAGTGTGAAAAGATAATTTGTTTTCTAAATATGTTTGACTTATGTTTAATACTAAGATAATGGTGTTTTTGTTCTTCTAAATGTTGGCTTAATTACCTGGGACTTCCATCTCCTTGCAAGTTATCAGCTCTTAGAAGTCCACTTTTGCCGTTGTCAGGTGGCTGGCAACACTGAAAGACACAAAAAAAGTACAATCCTGGCTCATCAGAAAAAAAAAATAAAAGAAAGCAATGATAAAAACAATGAAAAATAAAAAGTTTAAGTTATATTGCACCGACAAAGAAATTTATGTAACAGTGTTAGGAATAGTCAGTTTTGCGGTGTCAATTGTTGTCCAAATAACACTATCCAACAAAAATTAACCTGAATTCACCTCTGAGAACTTGACTTTGAGACTCCGGGTCCAATCACCAAGTGTTCTGATATGAACGCTAAGGTAATCATCACCAGGGGCAGAGGTTATAGAAAATGGATGCCTGAGAAAGCATATACAATGTTTAACTATGAACAACTTAGATATTGGAAAATAAGAGCATTAAATTAGATGTAGAACACAAGGGTTGCTCATGTTTCTTCAAATTCATACCATTCAAATGGAGACACAGCAGCACAATTAAGAAACATGTATTGTCCACTCCTGTATCTGAATCCCTGGGGCTTTGACATATGAAGAGTCAACACATTTCCAGGATAAACAGCCACCTTTAAATTGGGGAGTGAAAATGTAGTGAGACATACATTTTAAGAATCTTTTTATGAACCAAACTTTATAGATTAGCCAAAAGTATTTAACCATCAGACCTATATTTCTTTCATATAATGAGTTATTTCTCATTCCATGCTCACCTTTAATATTCTCACAGGCTTTATGCTTGATCTGAGTGCTCTAGTCAATCTTTCCAAGAAGTATATAATAATGGGAATAGCCAAATACATCCAGGTCTACAAAACACATAACATATTCCCAAAATGTTAATTGGAATTCAGAAAGAATTTTTAAACTGTTAAGTATAGGAAGCTCTTTACTCTAATGAAGGAAGGTGCTAACCGTTTTCTTGTACCATTCTTTGGTCAAGAAAAGTTTTATTCCGTGCACAATGAGCAGGGCATAGACAATGACAAAGAGATGATGTGAATACCAAAAGGCGTTGAAGCCAGTGAGATTATCGAGGGGCTTGGGAAGCTTGACCCTGCCTCTTCTGAACCAAGGGGTAGCTAAAGTGAAAGCTATTGCCATTAGAACAACCATTATAATCCCTGTTACTCCTTCCCATGATTTCACAAAAAACCAATAACTTGATGGTTGATCTCCAAAAAATGGTTCCATCAGCTCCCACTTCTCACTACTTGCATCAATAAGTCGAGGAAAGTCACAAGAAAGATGATAGATACCATGTATACCAACGCCAATAGCTACTGCCACAGCTATCAACTGCAAAAGAAAAAAAAAAGACTATTACAAATTTCTTTAGCTTTTGAGTTTTGAAAGCTTCCAATCCCAACAAACATTTGGACATAGTTCTCTTTTAGTCACTCTCAATTCTGAAATGAAGAACCGGAAGTAAACATTACCTTGTGGAAGTTGAGGTTGTCATCAAAAGGAACCATAATGCCAAGTTTGGTCTTGTTCCTGAGCCAGGTGATGGTGTTTCGGCAAACCGGTAACAAGATAATAGCCATGTTCAATTTAAGTGTCTCAGCAGCACCTTTGGCCATGCATACACAATGGCCCATCACCTCATATGCATCTTTTCTCCTATACTCAACAAATTTGTAGGCAAATAGACCTAACATCACAACAATCCACAATACCAATACCCAAGTTCTCTGCCAATTGTCCTGCAGGAAGTACATGGTGTTTGTATACCACCTCCTAATAGGATTTTCTTCATGTGTGGGCTTAAGCTTTAAGCTTAGCATTTGACTCAGGTACTTGCTATCTCCTCTTGTAGAATGGGTCGGTCCATGCAGCAAAAGCATCTCTAGGTCGTTTACCTGTTTTCCCAGTAACAGTCATCATATTACAAAATAAATGTGGCTACGATGAGAATGTATAGCAGTGAATACATTTTGATTCCTATTTTATGAAATAGGCTTATGTAATTACCATGATGAATCCTGTGTCATCAGGGTCAAGTTCCTCCATAATCAAAGCTGCATATTCCTCTGCCTGCTTCTGTATATTTGCCAGTTTGTTGGTAGTGGCACTAAGGCAGATAATCTGAAAACAGAATAAATCACAATCAAGGAAAATCTTATTCCGATTGGAACAAAATATCAATCAGAAAAATTTTCCCATTAAACTATGCTTAACGATTGTCAGTTGATGAGACTAAAAAATGACACTACTCTAATTCCTTAGTGGTGAATTTATGATTCCATACCTCTTTAATTTCTTCCTCGGTGATTCTTCCATCCGCATCTTTATCAACCCTGCATTAAAAATTAAACTTGGTAACACACTTCCGCATTCGCCACATACTCTTTCATTTACACTTTATATACATCAGAAAAAGCAAAGATAAGTGTATGCATGGATTGAAGTCTATAAACTTTCAAACTGAGTTTTAAAGGGAAAATTTAAAGCAAAACTCAGTTTACAATCAGACCCAATTGAAAACAAAACAAAAAGCTTTTTTAACTAAACTTTTTGAATGAAACTAAAAATCAAACATCGCCTTACATGTCAAAGAATGTCCTGAGCCTAGAATCGAAACTCTGGTCAGAAATCTGCTCCCAAAAGTCCTTCAACTGGACCTTAGTAATAGAATCACTTTGAATTTCCCTCTTCCTAGAGAGTGCATCAAAGAGCTCCACTGCAAAGGCCTCTGATTCCTTGTTCATCCCTACAATTAAAACCAAACATATCTCACTAACTACTCTATAGACCAACAACACTTGAAGCAAGAAGATGAAAAACATGAGAAATTATTAACGATCCTCAATCACCAAATGTCCATGATCACTGCAATTCTCTATGTGACGTGTAATTGATTTCTACGAGAAAGAGTTAACAAAACTCAATCATGTGTTACATGGAATTGTCAGTGACCATGAAAATGCTGACCCATGTAATAATTTCTCGAAAATCACGGTCTGATGTTCAGAAACTCAAATATATATACCTATGCACTTGGCAAAGAGAGAGCGATGCAGGTAACCATTAGTGGAAGCAGTGAGAGCATCAAATTTCTTTTCAACCTCAACCCACCCTGCACCCCCATCAGTCTTGCTGATAAACTTGAGTCCCTTGAGAGCGTGGGAAGCTGCAGATTTGGTCCTGTCATAGTGCACTCTCGCAGTTGCACCTTGCTTGGACGAGGAAGCCAAACGTTTCAGCTCCTGAGACACTTGTTGTATGCGAATGGAAGCACTTCTCACAACTGAAGCACCAAAGGACCTTTTCTTCTCCATGCCTTTACCAAGCAAAACCAGTTTCTCATCTTCCCCCTGATCGCTGTTCCCTGCAACAGGTATAACACTGTGAAGAGCCACAGAGTCTCCTTTGATATCCATAGTGACCTCAACGTAGTCTCCTTCATCTTGTTCCTGGGATATGCTGTGGCCAACGTCAGAGCCGGAAGTGGAGGCTGAAGCGTTGCTCAACTTGGAACTTCTTCTGCCTACCCTTTTGCTCAGTGGTCCACTGTGAGGTGCCCTTTCACCACCAATGAGTTCTATGTCAGAATCACGCAGATGTGAATCTGCAGAAGCTCCTCCAACCTCGTCTGTTCCCATTTTCTTATGCCTGAGTTCGAGGTTCCCAGATGCAGATTCTTATGCAAGTTAGGACAAGTGTCTTCTGAGATACCCAAGATCCTACTTCCTCCTCACATCTTCTCACTTCACACACACATGTGATAAGGTTTCTCCAATGTTTTTGCAATTTCTTGATAAAGAAGAGGTGAAGTAGGAGAATCATATGTTTTAATACTGTGTCATTCTTATTATAATCATAATAATACTAAAAGAAAGAAAGAAAAAAAAAGACACCATTGTCGTGAAAAAACAATAATTTTTTTTTTAATTTAACAAACACAAGAAAGTTTTTAATTAGCATGATGTTATGTTTGGAAATTATCATGGTTGTGAAGGTCTTTGTTGGAAATGACACACCATTAACATGAATCTCTACATAATTGTGAAAAGTGACATGAGATTTTGGTGAAATTGGTTTGTTGGAAATGAGCTAAGATGGGAGACAATAAAGGAAAATTCCAAAAGGACTTACAGTGATATGTGGCAGGCAATTAAGGATTAAACAAGTTCTGCCTCTCCAAATATTAAAACTCACTCAGACAAAGACTTTAAGAATTTAATATAATATATTATAGACCCATTAATGAAACTATAAAAAAAGAATCCTGGTATGAACACCCTCCACGTGATGATTACTATTGAAAAAATCTATATTTTTTTACTGAAATGTTAATGTGAAATATGTGCAATTCTCAAAAGTAACATTTTTCTATAAAAAAATTTTGGGATATTTCGTCTTTACCATTTACTTTCTTTGCTTATTGAAATCAAGAAAGTATGTTCTACAACTTTAAGCACTTTGTTGAAGGATAAAAGGTGACTACTTCAAATATTTATTTGCCCATTAGTTTTAATCATTCTTATTTTTCTTCTTACTATCCAATCCTGCACTAACTATTTAATTAAACAAGTGATTAATATGCTGAATAAAAGAATACAATTAACATTGAAATAATATTTGAACTGACAGATTCACTAGCCCAGTTGTTGTGGAAAAGATATTTTATAGTCAAGTGTGCTATCTATTCTTTTTAATTTAATTTTAATGTTTATAAGAGCACATTTATTTGGTATTACTGTCTTATTCCAACTATGTTTTTTTAATGTATATAAGAACATTTATAAGTATGTATTTTTCAGTTATAGTAAAATTTTGAGAACATAAAAAAGGAAATATTTAAAACTATAAGAAAAACATACATGCATAATTGAATGAATAATGAAAGTGCTTTATATTTTGAAGGAAATTAGTACATTAAAATAATTAAAAATCAATTTAAGGGTGTTTTTGTATATACATAACTGCAAGAAATATTCTTAAGAGACGTATGGCGTAGCTTTTATTTTACTAAAAGTTATTTTTTAAATTAAAAGCCTACAATAAAAGTTTAAAGTATAAAAG
>Ga0123341_1007228_pt1 | contig 10107 bp, 6 predicted proteins | sample Turbeapinknodule_FD_89959 | JGI IMG/M metagenome (GOLD analysis project Ga0123341, IMG submission 89959) | Root nodule microbial communities of legume samples collected from Mexico - Turtle bean Mexico pink nodule | ecosystem: Host-associated > Plants > Roots > Nodule | place: Mexico: Nepantla...
ATGCATCGATGTTGGGCAGTGGGTACGAATCCTTGGGGCATGCCTTGTTCAAATCTGTGAAGTCAACGCACATCCTCCACTTCCCATTCGCCTTCTTCACTAGAACTACATTGGCTAACCACTTAGGGTATTGTATCTCCCTGATGTGTCCAGCGCTGAGCAGCTTCTGTGTTTGACCTTCCTCTGGTGTCGCCGTGACTGGGGTAGCAGTGGACCCAACGAGATAATCTTTCAAAAATCCATTCTTCACGAGCTCATCCAACTGATAGCCCAGCGCCAAGCAGTTGTTAATATGGTGTCCGAATGCTTCGTGAAATTCGCACCATGATTCCTTGTGAGGTCCCAGTACCTTCTCTGACTTCACCGGTGGCCTCAACCTGTCAGCTATGTTGGGCACAACGATGAGGTCTTTAAGTTCTACCACAAAGTTGTGCCTTAGAGGTCTATTGCCCTCTCTCCTTCCTTCTGATCAACCCCTAGGTTGGGCTCTCCTTGTCTCGTAGGTGTGCCTTCTATCTTGATTCTTTCTTTCTGTAGTGGCTTCGTGGACCCTAGCAGGTTGTGCGCGCATCTACGCTCTCGGACGTGTGGGCGCAGTAGTCGTGCATTTCTCGTTTGCCTCGCCCTCAGAGGCAATGTGTTCCACCGCCCTACGCCTTATTTCAGCAAAAGTTTTGGGGCGGCTACGATTGAGCGACTTGCTGAAAGATCAAGGAAACACCCCCTTCTTGAATGCGTACACGATCATGAGTTCGTCTGTGGTAACCACTTTCACCACCTGCGCTCCGAAGCGGCTTATGTACTCTTTCAGGGTCTCCCCTTGATACTGCTTCACGTCGAATAGGTCGTATGAGACTGGGGCTGGGGCCCTGTTGGCTAAATACTACTCTCTGAATAGCTGCGAAAGTTGTGTGAAAGACGTGATGTGACCCTCTGGGAAGCTGATGAACCAGTCCATGGCCATCCCAGTCAAGGTGCTCATAAAGAGCTTGCACCTTACGGCTTCAGAACCGCCTACCAGCATTATCTGTGTGTGGAACGCAGTGAGGTATGCCTCAGGATCCTCCATCCTTGTGAATGTTACTTTGGGTCCCGTTAACGTGTTGGGGATGGCTGTCTCTAGGATTGCCTGTGAGAATGGTGTTGAGAATTCCCTGGGTGGGGTGGCGATCTCAGGTTCATCTACATCGCGCCATCCCCGGCGTAACTCCTCATTAGCGCGGTAGAGCTCATCGTTCCTCGCCTGAGATGCTGTGAGATCCGCCTGCATGCGCTCTTGCTCCGCATTCGATGCTGCCATTGCTTCCTGCAGTCCTTGCATCATGCCCATGAGTTGTCGCATGGTAATCTCCTCACTCCTAGCGCGTACAGGTCTCATGTTCGTGGCTTTCTGGAAACCTTCTTAACTTATCTAGGTTTTGAGAACTGGAACTGAAAAGACTCGTGTAGTGGGACTGATGTTTTATATTGGCCCCACGGTGGGCGCCAAATGTTCCTGCCGGTTGACCAGGGTCGTCTTTGCGCGTGGCTCGTCTTTGCGAGCTAGGGCACCTTCGTTATGCTCCGTCTGCGATACCTGAAAAGAAGTGAACAAAGGGGCGCCCTCGCGGCCGTTTGCACTCCGACGATCAAGTCAGGTAGCAAGAAACATCAAAGGGGACACACCTCCATATCAGAACACCGTAAACGAATGCTCTGAAGGTGGTCGAAAACTATACTAAATGACTAAAACTGTGTTGCCCTAATCGTCTTGTGCACACAGTGGGTGCGCCGCGAAAACAACTAGGGTTTGTGCTCTGTGTAAAGCTGTGAGAATTAGGTCAAAACTCGGATCCCCTTTCAAATGTCCCAAGGCCCCTTTTTATACACCTTTTGCATTTAAAAAGCGTTAAAGCGCATTGAAAGCGTATAAAATTAGTCCTTGGAACGTTCAAATCTTAACTGAATTAACGTGTACCTTAGCGAACTTTTAGGAAAGCCTTGATGTTTTCAGCGCTTATTGCCACGTGTTCTTCTGACTTGATCGCGACTCTTCGTGGAGGGCCCCACAACGCCGTAACCCAACTTAGGGTTAATCCATAGTGCAAACCCTCCTTTCTCGAAGTGCATTTGGCGCAAGGGGGTGACCTTCTGGGTGCCAACTCATGCGCCCCAACTTCTAGTCACTCACCTTGCGAGTGTATCTACCCTTCTCTCGTACTATGCACGTGGTTCTCCCCTGGGTGTGGCCCCTTCACGAGTTGTATCTGTCCTAGGGTCTCCCAGTGGTGGCGTGGGTACTTCACGAGCCAGGTTACCCCCTACTGGTACTAGATCTTATGGCCTTAAACCACCTTTATCTTCTCTTCATTGCTGTTCTGAGCCATCGGGGCCCGAGACTTCCTCACGGTGTTGCCCCCTCCATGGTCTTTCCTGCCCATGGGTATCGGGGGGTAACACCGTCGATGTCTTAACTTGACTATTTCTTAACTTGGTGACGCCTTAACCTGGCGATGCCTTTAGCCTGGCGACGCCTTTCTTGGACGACGCCTTTGCGAGGCGACGCCTTTCTTAGGCGACACCTTTGCGAGGTGACGCCCTAACCTGGCGATGCCCCAAGCGGTCAACCTGTTGACCTTCTTTCCCTTCTTTGGGGCCATCGAGCGGTCCCACCATGTGTTGACTTTGACTTTGACTTTTGGTCAACGCCCCGGGACGGTACAGTATCACTAGACGATGTGGATGATATGTGGTGTAGCAGTTCGGGCTTCGCGTGTATTACGTTGGAGAACTCCTGGATTTTCTTGCATCATTCAACATATTTAATGTAGTTGGTTTGCATCGCCGACCAATATTGTCCGACCCTAAGTACTTGGGTTGTCATTATTCGACTTCTTGAGTGTAAACTACATGTACCATGGTGCAATTTCTTAGTGATGTACTCGACCTGCTCCTTGGAGAGACACTTTAATAGGGGTCGAGAAAACTTCATTTGAACAATTCGTCCTTAATTAAGACGAACCATGCACACTTCTTTCCCATGACCTTCTCGTCCTTACCTTCACATTCCCTCGTCTCTATGAACCTTTTGATATGGGTCATCCAAGATTCATCGTTGGTTACCTAAAAGCATTCAACTTGCTTATTGATGCAAGGTGTTGGTAGAGCTTGTTGGATGATTGGACGGTGTTTGCTTTTGTTTTTGGTGTTGGCTAACTTCGATAGTAGGTCAACCCTAGTGTTGTGCCATCATTTAATGTGTTCAACCATGGACTTGTCAAATTCGGCCACTAACGTGGTAACCTTATGACAATACTTAAGTAGCATTGGGTCTTTGACTTGAAACTAGCCTGTTAAATGCTCGATTGTGAGATGGGAGTCACTCATGCAAATGACTTGTCGAGCGCATACATCCCATGCTATAGTAGTTTGACTATCATCGCCTCATATTCAACTTGATTATTGGAGGTTTTGAACTTGAAGCTTAATGACTGCTCCAAAAGTGTTCCTCTTGATCCTTCCAACACAATGTTGACTCCGCTCCCTTTGTTGTTTGAGGCTTTGTGCACATGGATAATCTACGCGTCATCAATAGTGTCGGGTTTGACATTCAATTATGTCGCGAAGTCGACCAAATATTGACCTTCATGGTTCGTACTTGATACCGAACTCGAAGAGTTCCACTACCCATGTTATCATCCAACCAACCAGGTCTGGCTTTGAGAGTACTATAGAAATGGGGTAATTGGTGTTGACCTTCACTTGGTGGTTTTGAAAATAAGGTCTGAGCCGTCAGATCATCGTTACTAGGGCTAAGGTCACTTTCTCAAGCAATTGATATCAGGACTCGATTGGCTGCAGTGTTAAGCTAATGAAGTAGACAAGTTGTTGTTCGTCGATGTTTTGTACCAACACCATGCATATTGCTTCCTCTAATACTGAAAGATAAACATACTAGCGGTGGTCTGTTGATGGTCATTGAATTAATGGGGTGTATGCGAAAATGCCTCTTCACTCCAAGGTGTCTTTCTTTATCAGGGTGATTATCGACCTCATTTTTTCCCTCAAGTTCGGTATGGATCTTGAAAGGAGGTTAGCTGACTGACTAACCTTTGCACCTCCTTCACGTTCTTGGGATTGTGCATCTGAATGAGGGCTCAACACTTGTCTGAATTTTTGAAGCCTAAGAATTTCCCTGCTCCATCTCGAATATACATTTTTCGGGCTTTAACTGCATGTTGTATCTCTAGAGGGCTTTGAAAACCTCTCATAAATCTACTGCGTGCCTCTCGCATGTCTCGAACTTGACCACGATGTCATTGATATAGACCTCTACGGTTTGAGAGACGAGGGCTTAGAACACTCTACCCATGAGACATTGGTATGTCGTCCATGTGTTCTTAATACCAAACAACATGACTTCATAGAAAAAATTTGTCACATCCGTCATGAACATTGTTTTGTCCTTGTCCCCTTGATGCATTTAGATCTGGTCATACCCAGAATAAGCATCAAGGAAACTAAGAAACTTGTGCTCGACCACCCCGTCTACTAGTGGATCGATGCTAGGTAGAGGGTATGTGTCTTTCATGAATGCTCTATTGAGATCTTCGCACATCTCCATTTGCCTTTTGGAAAACAGGTTTTTGCGTCCTGGTGAACACACAATCTATTCGAGATCACCTGTGGGTCCATCCCTGACATGTTAGTCATAGTCCACACAAAGAGATCATCGTTTTACTTTAAGGACCTAGATATGGCATCAACCTCATTTTTGGACAAAGAAGTCCCTAAGCGTGTGACCTCGTTGTCTTCCCAGAGTCCCATTGTCACTGTCTCTCCTTCGAGTTGGACGTGGGCCTCATCTTCGTTTCTAGGGTCCAAGTCGAGCATGGCTATGATGCTCATGGTTAGTTGCAAGGGCTCGATTTTGGGTAACATTCTGGGGTAGTCCTTTGATCAGTGTGCACAGTTACGATGTCTCCGGACGCTGAGTAGAATGTCATGGCTAAGTGGGGGGTGGAGACTATGATGCCCAACTCATTTAGGGATGGCCTCCCGAGTAAGATATTGTAGGACGTGTTCGCATCTACAACAAGGTATCAAATTTTAATGGTCCGACTATTGAGATGGTCCTCCATGAACCTGGTGTACAAATCTATGTACCCCTTGGTATCCACTTTTTTCTCCCGAGAACCCAACAATCTGGTCCTCGTAAGGGTGAATATTCGACTCTTGGATTTGCAATTTCTTGATGGTCTTCCAATAGTGGATGTCCACAGAACTTCCTTGATCTACCGGGGTCTTTATCACAACAAAGTCTTTTAGTTCTACGGTGATGACCATGGGGTCGTCTTGGAAAGGGTTCATGGCCTTGAAATAAGAATCTGTGAAGGTGATGAGAGACATCCTTCTCCTTCTTGGGATGACTACCTCATTTACAAACTGTATGATCCAAAGGTGTCACTTTCGTCCAAAGGCAGATGGGCTTCCGACCGTGAACCCTCTGACGATAGGATTTACAACCCTTCTTAATAGGGCGTCCCAACTTTTTTCAAGATCTGAACGATCATAGTGCATGGATTCTCTTTGTCTCGTCGTGGGTGGCTTCAACGATCATCATCCTCCTTATCCCGCCTTGGAGAATGATTCCTTAGTCGGGTGTTGGCATCCTTTACAAATCGTGTCAGGTGCCCAACCTATATGAGTTCCTGATGTGAGTTGATTTTAGATTGTTCCATTTTAGATGTGACACTTTACTTATGATTGAGATTTTAGCAATTATATGGTGAGAACCCAAAGAAGATTCCCATTGGACACGAACTTAACCAAGTGGTTAAGTGTGAAGGTTCACTTCTAGAGGGCAAAGGAAAAACACACTATATGGTGATGATGATGTATGGTGCAAAATTGAAAGAGCATGGAAGGAAACATAATGGGATGATAAACACCAAATGGAAAATGGAGGAAAATAAGAACATAAACATAAAGAGAAATGGTGGAATGGAAAATGAAGGAAAATGATGGAAGAAGAAAGCTTATGGTGTGGATTTGAGAAGGGACACGCCACTTGGAGGGTTACCTCCAAGATAAGTGAAAAGGGCCACCATTTAAGAGCTCTCAAACACTCAAGATAAGACCTAATGCTTAAAGGACACAATCCTCACAAACACCTCACACAATTTATGCAGAGTAACTTTTCTATTCAATTTCAATATGAAAATACATGGAGTAAGACACCCTATTTATAGGATGGGTGCCATGGAAAACAAGATGAGCAAGGATAGGATGGGAAGGTAAAAATGAGGCTGCCTTTAGGGTTTGACTAAGTCAATACCGCACCCTAGGCTAGTCCTTCTAGAAACTAGGTCAAATTCCCTTCCTAAAGGGCTATAAACAAGCTAAAATGATAACTACACCCCTCCATTATGCTAAAAGCACCTTATTCTAGCCTATCTTGCTATTTGGACCCCTCAAATGAGCCCAATTTATTTACAACTTGTTTTATTCTTAAGAAGACCAAAAGGAAGAACAATTGATGTTCAGGTCTTTCTCCATTTCTCCTTTTGGTGAGGTATGCTAGATCCTTAGTGGGGTCTTTACTTGAAATTTAAGATGACTTCTCATAGTATGAATGGTAATGTGAGTCCTTGGTCATCTCCTTGTGGGCTTGGCTTGTATCAGTTCCTCTATCTTGTCCTTCAAGAATTGACACTCTTCGATCGTATGATCAAAGTTACGATGGTATTTACACTATTTTTTGCATCAACGTTTGGGGGGTTTGGACTTTCCTGGGTGTGGGAAGGAGTTCAACACTTAACTCCTCCTCAAGGATCCATCCTCGGTCGGTATTAAGAGATATGTACTTCATAAAATTTGGGAACTTGAGTTCCCTTATTTTTTTATTGTCGTGGTTTTGGAGGATTTATATGCCTCCTTTTTCTTGGTTGGTAGTGCTGCTCAAGCTTTGTTTTGATACTCCCCCAGTTCTTCCAACTGCATGAACTTTGCATAAACTGTCGACGAATTTTTTTTAACAGTTTAAGATATAATATTTTTAATAAAATAGTTTTTTATGTAAGAGTTTATATTTACTAAAAAATTGGTGTGACTTGAACATATGACCAAATCATCAAGTTGTCTGTTGCATACTCTAAAGTATTTTCACTTTTGTAAACAAATTTTAACTCCAGTAAAAGAAATCATAAGATTTAGTTCAACTTAGAAAATGTGACAAAATATTTATCAATTACCTAAAATTTTAATTGTAAATTATAGAAACGGGTATTGTTCTAGCTAAGAGGGATGTCTCTTAACTAGAACATTTAGTTTAGCCAGAAACAGTGGTTTCCAGCTGAGTTATTGTTCTGCCTTCATTAGGCCACCTTTTCCCCCTTATATAGAGTAGTGCTATCCCCCCTTCTTCTTGTATTTGATCTTGTTTTGAGTTATATTCCCAAATTAATTACAATCCCGCATATCCAGTCAATCTCCGTAACTAATGCTTTCTCCTCTTTATCAGAAGTAAAGATCTTTTTCATTAACTCCATAGATCGGCATTAGGATCGTTTCCCACATGATTGGGCTCGATCCGCTAGCCTCAGGCATAAGCCAATGAGGCTGATAAGTTCATAACCATTATTTCCAGAGATTAACATTGAGACTGTTTCACCACATGATTGGGCTTGACCCATGACCTCACAACCCCCTAGCCTCAAGCATAAGCCAATGAGGTTGATAAGTTCATAACCATTATTTTCAGAGATCGACATTGAGATCGTTTAACCACATGATTGGGCTCAACCCATGACCTCACAACCCTCTAGCCTCAAGTGTAAGCCAATGAGACTAATAAGTTGACAAACATTAACTCCAAATATCAACATTGAGACCGTTTCACCACATGATTGGACTCGACCCATGACCTTACAATATGTAATTTAAAACTTACGAATTGGACCGAATGAGATCGACATTTCCTTTAAAAACTAGACCAAGCGAGGTCGACATTTTCTTCACCTGGTAGGTTAACATTTCCTTTACCTGTTATGGATATAATTTAAAACTTACAAACTGAACCGAATGAGATCATCATTTCCTTCACAAATTGGACCGAGCGAGGTCGACATTTCCTTTACAAACTGGACCAAGCGAGGATGACATTTCCTTCACCTGGTAGATCAACATTTCATTAACCTGCTACGGATATAATTTAAAACGTTAAAACTGAACCGAATGAGATTGACATTTCCTTCACAAACTGGGTTGGGCATGGTTGGAATTTCCTTCACCTGGCAGCTCAACATTTCCTTCACTTGCTATGGATATAATTTAAAACTTACAAACTGAACCGAATGAGATCGACATTCCCTTCACAAACTGCACCAAACGAGGTTGGCATTTCCTTCACCTGGTAGGTTGACATTTCCTTTACATGTTATGAATATAATTTAAAACTTACAAACTGGACTGAGTGAGATCGACATTTCCTTCACCTACAATGTATATTATTTAAAATTGACAAATTAGACCGAACAAGAGGTCGATACCATGTCAAGTTAAGACCTGTACGTGCTCTTCAATATTGGACTCGAACGAGGTTGAAATTTCCTTCACCTGTGATGCATGTAATTTTTTGAAAAATCACTTGGATCTAGTGAGATCGGTATTGCTTTCACAAGTTGGACCGAATGAGGTCAGACTTTCCCTCACCTGTGATGCATTTAATTCTTTTAAAACTTCACCTGGATCTAGCGAGATCGATATTGCTTTCACAAGTGGACTAAATGAGGTTGGCAAGTCCTTCACTTGCAATGTTTAAAATTGAAAAATTGGACCGAACAAGGTCGGCACCACACCAAGTTAGGACTTGTGCATGGTTTTTCTTCACATCAAGTTAAGACATGTACGCGGTCTTCAATAAATTGGACCAAACAAGGTCGACACCACACCAATTTAGGACTTGTGCACGGTTTTTCTTCATACCAAGTTAAGACCTGTACGAGGTCTTCAATAAATTGGATCGAACGAGGTCGATACCATAGCAAGTTAAACTTGTGCATGGTTTTTCTTCACGTCAAGTTAAGACCTCTAAGTGGCCTTCAATAAATTGGACCGAACGAGGTCGCACCATACCAAGTTAAGACTTGTGCATGGTTTTTCTTCGTGTCAAGTTAAGACCTACACGTGGTCTTCAATAAATTAGACCAAACGAGGTCGACAAAGTTAAGACCCATGCATGGTTTTTCTTGAAATCTATAATTTATAACTTTAACACAATATGTTAAGATGCATAAAAATATAGTGTAATTCATCATAAGTAATCATTGATTACAAATTTTAAACGAACTTCAATAACAAGTTTCAAAACTAATTAATAAAACTGAAGATTAACTATACTCCATGTTCTCGGTATAAGACCTTCATCTAACGTTTTCAAGTGATATGCTCCTTTTCCAACAACAACTTGAACCTGATAGGGTTTATCACTAGAAACATAAACATATTTAAGAAAATTTAAATTAATTAAAGTTATTTGGTTGGTTTTGGAAATTTCCATTTGTCAACCATCCCCAATTGGATAATACTTTAAAACATGAGGGATTGATATTAAAAAAGTAAAAAATATAATAAAATAGAAAAGAAACAGTGAAACACAACAAAAAAAAAAGAGTGCATAATAAACTAAAATTGAAAAGAAGATTAGCTAAATTTTTTGTTCTTGGTAGTTGGCCACCATCTAATGAATCCAAACGATATGCTTCCTTTCCTACTACTTCACAAACACAATATGGTTCCACTTAGAAATATCAACTGCACATATGATAAACAAATGATATTTATGTTCATTATGCCACATTAAAAACCTTATAAAAACAAGATGTAAAATATCTATAAGAAAAATAGTAAATAACTTAAACACAAAAGGTTGCGATATTTCACGTCCAAGATATATTGTATCCCGTTTGTTTTGTGTCATCGTCCTTTCTATCACTTCCGTTTGTTTTGGTGATGATGTCTTTGTCCATGGACTTGGGGTGGAGTTCTCCTTCTCCTATGCTCATCTTCACGGCCAAAATCATTGGAAGAAACTCTTGTTGAAGGTCTATGATGCTCATCATGAATTGA
>Ga0123341_1007230_pt1 | contig 10104 bp, 7 predicted proteins | sample Turbeapinknodule_FD_89959 | JGI IMG/M metagenome (GOLD analysis project Ga0123341, IMG submission 89959) | Root nodule microbial communities of legume samples collected from Mexico - Turtle bean Mexico pink nodule | ecosystem: Host-associated > Plants > Roots > Nodule | place: Mexico: Nepantla...
CTTGTATGTTAGTATTAAAAGTGGTGATACTATACATAATGTGACTATTCCATCCAAGAGTTTTCTATTAGTTGAAAATAATCAATATGTAAAATAAATAAATAAAAGTTATTAGAATACATTTTTTAAAACGTCACAAGAATAATTTTCTAATTTTACAACTTTTTTTTAAAATCTCACATCACAATTGTCATGTAGAAGAGTTGGTTATCAAACAAATATTTTTGTTAAAATAAAGTAATAAATTTAAAAAATAGAATATATGAAATTTCTTTATTTGAAAACTTTGATTCACTTCATGATTTGATAATGTCTTGCATCTTATAAAAATTAGGTTAATCTATTACAACAACAAACGTAATTTCCAAAAGGATGAAGCGGGTAGATTTGTAGAAGGGTAAAAAAGATTTTTGAATATGTAATCAATCTCTGCCATGTGAACGTTGTAATATGGCGCAATGGGGGAATTGATTGTCAAATAGTCATTTTTCTTGTTTTCAGTTGCAACCATTTTTTGAAATATACTAGACTTTCAATGCACCGAAAACATCAGGCTCATGTTTGCGCAATATGATGGTTGAAGGTCCGGCTTAAGACCAATCACTAGAGTTATGGCAAGGAGATACAAGAAGATTGAGACTCTGCTAATGATGGTAGAGACACCCTTTTATATATGTTCAAAGATGTCATAACCTAGTGTAATTTTTTCTAGAGTATAATTTATTTTTTTGCTAAAATTAGAATAGGAAGTTCATTTGTAATTTTTCTTAAGTGAATTAGGGTTATGGTTAGACATCTAAAACCTACCTAGGGTATAAGTAGGGCATCATTAAAGCCCACATTTACCCTAGGCTGATCATTTATACCTAATTAGGTCACATGGAGCACACTTGATTATGCTTGCCATGTGACACTAATGTGGCGCCTAAATCAAACATATAACACTTTTGAATTTCCCTTTCTTTCTTGTAAGCATTGGTCGGACCTCTATCCTATATAAAGAGGTGTTTGACTCACATTTTAATAAGACCAATTTTATGAGTGTTATGCTGCCAAATTGCTAGCCTAATCTCTCTCTTGTCTAAACCTCTCTAGGATAGACCTTTGGCCTTCTTCATCTCTTCAAGTGATATCACCCAATCAATCACTCTCCCTACTCTTCATGCACTTACAAGGAAACATAGTTTCATTTGAACTCTCCTTGATCATTGCCTCCATTAGCTTCTGCCAAGTTCTTTCAAAAATTCAAGCAAAGATGCAAACCGGATGAGGCACCTATCACACTACCATAAGGCTGAAACAATCACCAAGTGACAATGTTGTACAAACTATGAGACAGCTGCTGCACCAATCTATTTGCACAACTATTATACAGCTGCTTCACCAAAAATTCACCAGCATACCACAATTTGAATTAGATCACACAAACAACACAATGCAACAATTTACACCTAACATTGCGTCAAACACCTTGGCTGGAATTTCAACCAAACGCAAATTGCTTCACGATTAACTCTGATTGCATGTCCTGTAATTTTGTCAAACAGTTGGCGCTCACATCTAATGCACCAAACTGATATGAAATTCACAAATATTTTGCTCGCGCATCCATTCAATTGCCAATTACAATTTCATCTACCTGTAATCAATTGCCAAACACCAAATGCCATAGCGACACCATAAACAGTGAATCACACGGTGCTGGAGAAGAAATAATTTGATCCAACTATGGCGACGGTCATTAATTCACCGAAACTATTGCTTTCATTACCATATTTTCCAAAAGCGCCGACCGTGAACTGAAGTAGCTCGCTAACTTTGAACAGAGCCACCACGAAGAGAAAAGGAAAATGCATTGTTCTTATCACGCATACAAACTCCAGCAGATCTTCAATCAACGCACCAGCATAAGTTCTTCAATTCTTTTTCATATCGCAAATCATTCATTCTTCACTGCTTTAATTCTTTGATTTTCGATTCACCAAACCAACTCGATCGCGATTCAAACAGAACCACCGGAAGGAAACCATTGTTCCTATTATCTTCTCCGTTCACTCACGTTTGCACCATTTCCTTAACGATCACCAACACGCACTCAAAATCGATAGTTCCACCAACAAGTACACCTCCGAGTTGTTTCCAGAATTCACCAAAATTGATTCGCAGTGGCTTCAACCCGCTTCGAGGGAAGAAGAATAGAAGATGCATTATGATTTTCAGATCAACCTCTGCGTCAATTTCAACTTCAAACAAAAACAACAAATTCTCGTGTATTGGAATCACAGAAATTCGCAACCAAATCGCACCAGAAAAATTCAAGCACAGAATGAACTGGATGAAAACGCAACAAGAATTTTCAGGAAAATCTGAAAAACAAATCAGATTAATATTCGCACCCACATAATTACTATTTACACAACATATCTCATGAAATTTAAAAAACAGATCCAGATTACTGTTTACACCACTAGATTTCTTTTCACACATAAATTTTCGGAAATTTTTGGAAACTGAAATTTCAAGAAGATGATCATGAAAACCTAACTCTAAGAAAATTGTTAAAGATATAATAGAAATTTAATAACTCAAATATATAATAACTCAAATATAAAAATCAAAATTACTCAAGTTCTAAACTAAAATTTGAAAATTCAAAAAAATTCAACTATTGAAGTTTATGACAATTTTAGGACTAAACATGATTCTAGAAAAAAACATTTATGATCGTAAAATCAAAATCACTCAATTATAAAATAAATTATGGAAAATTTTGAAGAAGATTCAAAAATATTCAAAAGAACACATGGATAGGAACATAAGAACACATAAAAGCATATATGGTTCAAGTAAGAAGAATGAATTTGAACCGAATAAAAGACACAAAACAAAAAATCAATTGATACAAACAATCGAGACATGAAAAAAAAAATGGAAATAACGTGAAATTAAGAAAAACAATTAGAAGAAAGAGTTACTCTTACAACCATAGCTCTAGATACCAAATGATGGAAAAGGCTCTTCTTCTAGTAGTGTTCTTTATGATTTCTTCTTTGGATGAAAGATAAAGGACATTTAAGTAGCAGAAGCATTCTTAAAAACTCAAGAGGAATTTGAGTGGTTTGAGTGGAATAAAGGAAATTGTGAGAGTGAGAGGTGAGACCAACTCAAGTATAGGCTAAGTCTTGAAGGAGACTAACCTATGGATAACTTAGGAACAAGTAGAATGTCAGAAAATGAGGATAATTTCAATACTAATTTGAGTTAGAAAAATACAAGAAAGAGCACTCTTATTTATAGGAGACTTGGATGTCCAGAATAAGAAAAGTGGTTGGGAAGGCAAGTTTGAGCCCAAGTTTGTGGTTGGAGCCCAAGTTTGAGTGAAACTTGGAAGGCAAGTTTCTAACTCTAACTTGGAGCTCAAGCTTGGGCCCCTTCCCTTGAATGCCCTTCCTAGGGTTTCTCTTGGAATATTAGAAACCCAATTGAAACCCTGGTTATGGTTTAGAAAATTCCTATTCTACTTTGGCCCAAATACATACCCAAATTATTCTATGGTACTAGGTCCAATACATGGCCTATGAAAATCCTAATCTACAAAATACATTTATTTAAACTAATTAGTCTCTATTTGTCCAATCGATTCTCAGTCTTTTTGTAGTTCTTTGACCAAGATTCTAATATTCTTTTATGGTGTGGAGGTGTTCTTTGATTTACTACATGCATTTCTTCATCCTATAGTTATCCTCTTTATTAGGTCTACAAAAATATTCAAAAAAGTCTAATTAGGCTCATATGTGCTAAAAAGTCTTTAAATAAAGCTCTGGGTCTTCATCCTCCTTATTTTGTGGATTTTGTGGTTGTACGATTTCCATCTTGATCTAAACTAGGAGAGAAAGCTTAAACTTTCTACTCGTCGGTAGACGTAATCCTCCCTATTGATCAGACCCAATGATCAGTTGACCATTGAAGCACTAAACCTTTAAAGTTAGCCAAAAGTGGTTGTTTGGAAACCCAAGAGCAACAAATAAGAGAATCTAAGAGACAAACACATAAAATGGAATGGAGAAATGTAAAGGAAAATGGAATGAGAAAACTTATGATGGTAGGTGAGAAATGTCACGCCACTTGGAGGGTGATGTTCTCTAAGATGAGTGTGTTGTTCGCCACTTGAGAGCTTCTCAATCACTCAAGATAAGACCTCAAACCTAAGAGGACATAAGCCTCACTAAGAGTTTACACAATTTGTGCATAGTTTCTTTACTTCTTTCAAATTCAACTTGTAAAATACAATGGTATGCCTTCTATTTATAGTTGAAGGAGCCTTGGAAAACAAGCAAGAGGGATAGGATGGGAAAAGGGAAAAAATGGGCATCCTTAGGGTTTGACTAAGTCAAACCCGCACCCTAAGTTTGTCCTTCTAAAAACTAGGTCAATTTGTCTTCCTAAAGGGCTACGAATAAGCTAAAATGATACCTACACCCCCTATTATGCTAAAGGCACCTTATTCTAGCCTATCTTTGTTATTTGAACCCCTAAAGTGAGTCCAAATTATTTACAAACATATTCTATTTTTTAAAAACACCAAAAGGAAGAACTTCTTATATTCGATTTTATAACTTCTTCTTCTTTTGTTGATTCTTTCTCCAGACTTGGTGGGGCTTGGATTTGTATCTTGAGATGACTAATCCTTTTGGGAAGTGCTTGTTGGGTCCTTAGTTATCTGCCGGTTTGTATCAGAAGGGGACCTCATCAGCAGCAGGGGAACCTTAGGGTAAGTAGGCTTAGGGGTGGCGCGAGGCCGAGAAGGAGGGGAAGGGGAGGATGTCTTAGAAGGAGAAGCCATCTCTGCACTATTGAGAGCACACTGAGTATGTCATCATGTAAATATATAGAGGATGGGGGAAAGGGAGGCAAAAAATTTGTTGGGATAGGGAGACATGAAATTTGTTATCATAGGTGTCAATGTTTTTATTTATGTTTTAATTATTTAATAAATGGTCACAGTACAAAATAAAATATGATCATTCTCTCACAATAAATAGGTAGGCGGGGGTAAGTAGGGGTAGGGTCAGTGGACGGGGGAATGGTAGTGGGAATGTAAAGGGAAGGGGAGAGCAGAGCGAGAAAGACGGCAGGATGGGGAGGGCATCGGGTGGCAGGACCTCATCAGCAGGACTAGGAGAAGTGGCCAGTTGGACCTCATCAGCAGGGGAACCTCAAGGTAAGTAGATTTAGGGGTAGACCGAGTGGCGCGAGTCCGAGAAGTAGGGGAAGGAGAGGAATGAGGGGATGTCTTAGAAGGAGAAGCCATCTCTGCACTGTTGAAAGCACACTGAGTACGTCAACATGTAAATATATAAAGGGTGGGGAACATGGAGGGAAAAAATTTGTTGGGACAGCGTCCTACAATGGTCAATAATTAGGATAGGATAGGGTTGAACTTGTAAATCCAATTTTGACGTTGTTTTTGTACCTTACCTATAGCTACCAATTTGGTTTGTTGAAAGGTTTCTGTTAAATGATTATGGACATAGGCTACCATTTTATTGGAATAATTGTAGATATTTATGACATAGAATGAGTATTTTATGTAATGTTATATTTTTATAAATGTAATTATTGAGGCGAATTGTGAGTTCTGATTTAAGGTTTGAATATGTTGACTATAAACAACAATGTTACCAATAGTTCAATAATCAAATCACGGGTCATGAAAAATGAACATTGGTTACCATTTAATTTGAACACAGATTACCATTCAATTGTCTGTAAAAGTCGATGAAAGTAACCACATTGTACAATAATGGTATCCACTTTGTGTATTGTTGAATTGTTGTTTTCTTTGGTGAAATTCTGTCAGTATAAAATTTAGTCATTACCATTTACAAAGTAATTGAGCACTTAAGCTAATGCAGAAGTAGTTAAGTGAGTAAGGTAGTCCTTACTGTCACAACTGTTTGAGAGGGAAACCCTTTTAAAGTGAGCACTCAGAGTGACAAGGGTATCCACATTTGCCACTTAGTTAATATGTTCAGATGATGGTCTGCTATAGGGAGGTTATCAATAGTTTTTGTTATATCTTCTTAAATGACATTATAGATAGTTGATAAGTGTCAAATTTCAGTAATATTTCATATTAAAATATAGGTACTTATATATATTAATTGCTAAAAAAAAATATAAAATAACTCCTAACTTATGAAATTATACATTTTTACATATTTTGTGAATTTTATTTAATTAAGAACGATGTATTCCCAAATTTGTATTAATTTCAGGTTTCTAGAGAATAATGGAGATGACTAGGCAAAAAGAAAATGTACAAAGCTAAAAAGAGAAAGTTGGAATGCATCAACACTCACCAAAGCTGCCCAGACTCACAAAAAGCTAAGATGGCACTAGTGGATCTCGCTCAAGCGAGTTCAGTCTCGCTTGAGCGAGATAGTGCCAGAAACGTTGGTTTGTTCGACATTTTACTTGCCCAAGTGACGTTCTTTTCAATGTAATTCATCTTAGTCATTTTTTCGCTCAAACTGATGAACGATGTCCTTGCAACAAAAAAAGGTTCCTTTCCTCATCAATGATTTCGCTCTAAGGATAGGATAATCGTTGGGGCAAAAACTCTTGATGAATTAATGAAAAAATTGACTTCTCTGCCATGTATTCGCTCCAAGTAAATAATGTTATCGCTATAGCGAAATTTTTAACTATCATCGTCAATGATTTCGCTCTCACTATAGGTGAATCACTGGAGCGAAAATTTTGGAAGTTTGTAATGAAAAAAAGATAATTCATCTCAACATTCTTTTAACTCAAATGACAAGTTTTGCGGTTAAGCGAAAACACTTATGTTGTTAGGGGAAATATTTTGTTTTGAAGGTAAAGAGAATGTACTAACTGAATGTCAAGCAACAAATAAAGGAAATACATTAACGTAATTATAAATTACAAAAAGACATAGTTAACTAACCTAACATTTAGCATTACAAAAAATACAAATTTCAGCAAATTGTTGTGCATGAGGAGAACTCTGATAAGGCAATTTGGTTGGTCAAATTTTGCCTCAAAGATAATGGTGTCTCTTTCTTTCAACCTATTGAACCTACAAAAGTATTTCCATTCGGCTCCAATTTTGGTTGATTTATTTTTCCCTCCTCGAATAGAGTAACAGAGGTTAGTTTTGATTCTCAAAGATAAGTCCCAAACTCAACACCCAAATCCTCCATCCACTTACAATGTCTTTGCATTTATAAAGTTTTGTTAATATAACTCAAATATTTTTAACTGAACTAAAAAAATGAAAGACATGTCACCAGATGACTTGCTTCAGTATGATATCGGATAATGGTAAGTTGGAAATTTACAAATTGACCATTGAAAACAGTTGCTTTATCTGCTAACTATTGCTTATAATTTACCATAACCCATGGCCCGACCTCTGTCACCAAGCAAACGATACAAATTTCATAATTCAGTCCATCCATCAGTCAATCTTGGATGCATTAAGTCCTAGTTATATGTCATAATATAACAACCATGTAATATCTTATGCAAATCATTCACTTTTTTAAAAAATTAGCACCACTGCTCTTCTTATGTATATGGATGATATCGGGCTCACTAGCAATGATGCTAAGGAAATCTCTCACGTTACCAAACTTTTAGATAAGCATTTTCGAATAAAGAATGTTAGGGACGTACAGGAATTCACGTAAGTCAATGAAAATATACCTTGGATCTTATGAATGAAACTGGGATACTTGATTGCGTACCCATGCCTACTCCCATGACTCAAACCTCTCGGCTCTCCGTGCATGAAGGTATCCAGCTTTCTAAAGCAAAGTCTTCTCTCCCTATCGAAAACTCATTGGTTCTCTTTTGTATCTCACCTATACCAGATCGGACATCATATTTAGTGTCGACAATCTCAGTTAATTCTTCACTACACCTACAAAGGAACATCAACCACTACGCCAAAAAAGTATAATTAGTTACAAAAAAAAGTGACGGAGGTACTGTGGACACTAAATAGTGTCAACTAAACCTTTACTATTAAAAAAAATTCAAATAAAGTGTGGGTAAGCGTGGGTTATATTCACATAAACTTAAAAAAAAATGGTTGCATTGGTCAAACAGTCACTACTGAAAATATAAATAATAATAAAAAATTAAAATTTGAAAGTTAAGCCCATGTTATACATTTTGAAATTAAATTTAAATAGATAATAAAATTGTGAAGGTTCAGCCTAAGTAAATAATTAATTTTTTATTTATTTGAAAATTGCTCAGCTTGGGTGCGTGGAGAAAAGCCTAAACACTGGTGAGTGTAGATACAAAAGATTGAAATATACCATTGGAACTGTGTGAGTGTTGAGCAATGCGAGTTGTTGAGCAATGCGAGCTACGAGCGTGCGACCATGAGAACACGATCGTCCGTGGGACTGTGATGGTGAGTTTCGCATTTCCTTCCTTTTTCAATCTTTGTGAGTTGAAGGTTGAGTCTCCATCTCCATTCCTATGATGAATTTCTTTCTTTTTTTCAATCTCTATGAGTTGAAGGCTAAACCCTAGATTTTGCTCCATCTCAATTTCTTTCTTTCTGTGTTATATTGGTTGAGGTGTGTGTTGTGTAATTTTATTTTTGAAGGTCTAGCCCTAACGATTCCAGAATGATTCTCAACACCGTGTCCTTGATTTCAAGGGTTTGAGGGAGCTTGAGAACAGTTCTATTGTAAGAGCTTGAAGTTAAGATAATTTCTTGGAGTTCCACCGCTTGAGGTAAATCTTTTATAAGATATTTTTTACTCATTTGAGACAATGAGATGTTAGAGAATCTGTTTCACAATAATTCCAATAGTTTAAATTCATGATAGCTTTTTGGTGATTAGGTAGTTGATTGGATTGTTATACTGTGGCACAATAATTTGTAACATTGTTGTTACTTAGCTTAGCTTGGGTGTAGTTGGGTGAGGGAAGGTTGTTGTTACTTAGCTTAGCTTAGCTTGAGGTTAGCTTTGTTGTTGTCAGATTGTTTTTAAGTATAGGGAGTAAAAGAGAAAAGAAAATTATAATAATAGAAATCAAATTAGTAATTTTATAATCTTTGAAGACTTCTTGCCATGCTTTTTTTGTACTAATGTTCATGAACAATATGGGAGTCTTCCACACTTGGAGGTCAATGCATATTCCTTGGATAATATGAAGGAGGAACTTGCATACTAGGATATTTTGGTGTCTTTGTCAATTCGAGCTGTTTTTTTCTAAGCACGTATTGATGTGAATTTATTATTTTATTTGGGATGTAAACTGCTAGTGGTGATTTACTAATGAATTAGTGCATTAAGTATGTCACTAGATCTTTTTGAAAATTCTGGATCCATTAATTTGTCCTAACATTTTTATTATTTGTCACCTACTTTTTTTTATATATGCGCCATGTTTAGAAAACCTCCAGAGGTAATAAGGATGCGGAGTTTTGAACCCGCTGGGAATAACTTGGGTTTCAAAACCGTCAGAAATAACAGGGATTTCAAAACCATCGGGAATAACGGGGGTGCAAAATCGTCAGGAATAACTGGGGTTTCAAAACCATTGGGAACAACAAGAGTTCAAAACCGTAAGGAATAACGGGAGTTCAAAACCATCAGAAATAACGGGGGTTCAAAACCGTCAGGAAGTAATTATTTTCCAAGGATTTGTAAAAACCTTCGATAATTTGTTAGTGACGTTGGATCTTCCAAGAAAAAGACAAACTACAGGTAACACACTTAACGAGGATTAAAACCACTAAAAATGTCAAAAATAATCTCATTAAAAATAATTTTTCTTATTGTGTCTGCTTCAAAGCTGTCATAAGACTTTGATGTCATCCGCAATTCTGCCTTTCATTTTTTTTTTATTCCTAGTTAGTTCCTATTAAAATAAAGGGCCAAAAAATTCTGGCATGAGTAAAAAGGTTGAAAAAAGCTTAAAGAAAAAGATACACATCAGAGTCTAGATCACAAAATTATAATCTCAATCCACATGTTTTCCAGTAGATAATTAAGTTATTATATCTATATCTATCTTTATATATATATATATATATATATATATATATATATA
>Ga0123341_1007231_pt1 | contig 10103 bp, 8 predicted proteins | sample Turbeapinknodule_FD_89959 | JGI IMG/M metagenome (GOLD analysis project Ga0123341, IMG submission 89959) | Root nodule microbial communities of legume samples collected from Mexico - Turtle bean Mexico pink nodule | ecosystem: Host-associated > Plants > Roots > Nodule | place: Mexico: Nepantla...
ATGTTGTTAGCTAATTAGATATTAATTTAAAAATTATTTTTATTAATAATATAAATTATTTTATATTAATAATTTTTTAATTTTTAAATAATATATAATTTAGTTAATGTGATAATTAATTATTTTCTATTTTTAAAATTAGTTTTTATTTTTGTAGTGATTTAATGATTTGATTGTTATTTATTTTGGTGAGAAAGTTAGAATCCCAATATACATATAATATAGACATATTATATGTGTGAGTAGTGTGGTAGGAGTAGAAAGACAATGAAGTTGCTGTTGAATAAAAAAAGGAAGCTTTAGCGGAATTTATTCCGAATCATGTGGTGGGGTTTGATTATTGTCTCTTAACTTCTGAGGGTACGTCATGACTCATGTGCCACCATTGGCCACACATTTCACTACGCGTACCACATTTTAATTCTTCTACTTAACCTATATTTAGATTTCAATTTAGAACATCCAATTAGATTCTTCATTTTTCCATGTCATGTGAATGGAATTTTTCGGATATTATAAGAAAAACAGATTTTGCTCTTATCCAAATCATTTTGAGTCTCTAGAACTTTTCTTTTGTTAAATGATAAAAATAAAAATAGGTCATTATATGATTAAATTAAGAAGAACAATGTTAGTAATTTTATATAGGAGAGTAACAAAATATTTATTACCTTCTTTATTATTTTAGTTACTACACTAGTATAATGATTTACAATGGTATTAACATCTTGTAATAAGTTTGATTCCACTAGTTAATATATTATGAATATTTTGATCCTTTTCTCGTAAGGTGCAGATCAAATAAGTCATCATGCAATGGTAGATGTGTATCCAAGGGATGTTGTTCAATGTCACAGTAAGATCCAAGTGTTGGTTTTTAGATAGTAGGGATCTAGGCCTAAGCCACACCAACTTTTGGTGAGAGTTTATTATTTATTTATTTTGTATGCAAGTGTAGAAAAAAAGAAGGTATAGTTTTAGTTTCTCATGAATGCTTAGGTGTTATGTTTGATGTTCCATTTAATCTAATATACTATTTCATAGATATAATATATTATATAATCTTGTAACATTAAGTTTCAAAATAATATTTACAAAAGGTGTAGAAAATTAAAAGTATTTTATCATTGGAGCTTATCTATTATTATCTCTAATATAGTAGGCTCTTAAATTAAGTACTATCATAATCGTTTAGATACACTACTACAAGAAATAGTGATGGTAGAGTCCCTAAAAGAGCGACGCAACGAGCAAAAAAGAGATGCTCTATGGAGCTATAGTGGGCATAGCATTCCAATATAAATGAAAGCTAATCTTTTTGTAGTTATGCACTAGAGATGACCTATGCAATGTCCTAGCCTATGTAAATGTCGTTTGGGAAGTGATTGAGTTGCAGTTATTAGTGAGATTTGGAGGCGTAAGAACAAACACATATTTAAAGGAAGAGTGATTGATCATTCTGAAATTTTTTCTTTGGTTCAACTAAAGGTTTGGTCCTGAATTACATCTAAATTTGCTTTTGCTTGTTTTTCTTTTTCTGATTCGTGTATTGATCTGATGACTTGTTTGTCTTTGTTCAGCTTTTGTTAGTTTGAGTAGGTTGAGTTTATGGTGTCTCTCTATTACTTGCCCTTGTTGGTTTGAGTTGACAACTTTTAGTAAGCTTTTAGAGTCTCTATCTTGAAAGGAGTATTTTTAAAAGGGTTGGATCACTCATAAAGTGGTTCATATTGATTTATTTTTTCTTGTTGATCAACAAATGCATTAGAGACGACCTTCAAGGGGACGCAAATTTGTAAGGTAGTGTTAGCTAAGCCTACATAAAGAAAAATATATTATTTAACTATATTGTAGGTTTGGAGGACACTAAAATAAATATAAAATTAAATAATTAAACTTAGCTTCATCATTGAGGACACTACACCAGAAAGCAAATATGAGTAAACTATCATTGGTGTCACGGTTGGGGACACTACGTGAGAGATAAATGTGAGTAAAATGCACTTAGTGTCGCCGTTGGGGACACTACAGTAAATGTGAGTAAACTACTTAGTGTCGTCATTGGGGACACTACATGGAAAATAAATGTGAGTAAACTGCGAAACAAAAACGCAATTTAGTGAAATGAAATAAAATACGCAATTTATTGAAATGAAATAAAATGAAACAAAAAAGTTATTTTTTGAAATTAAAAATGTTATTGTTTTTGGAGCTTTTGGACGCGCAATAAAAAGCAACATGAAATTAAAATCAAACCAAAGATATTAACTAATTGAATGCATGCGGTTACAATTATGTTTCATATTAATCACAATTTTAATAGGTGAGTTGAGAGTTATTAATTTAATATTTGTTTGCATGAATACTACTAAAATGTTTGAAAAATTTTAATATTTACTAATTTAAATGTTTGTTACTAATTAAAATCACATTAAAATGTCCGAGTTAATATTAAATTATTATTCATGATGATATATAAAATTTACTAATTAAAATTTAAAAGAAAAACTACCACGCAGCATAATAAGTTATTAACAAAATGTTATGTATTTTGTATTTACCTTAACGGTTTGAAGGTGCTTCCAAGGTTTCTATGCATCTTAATTATGAATATATGCTTGGGTAATTAGTGATATGAAGATATATGCTTGTGTTCTTGCCGACTGATCTGGATCGGACTTTGGTGGTGGATTTCGAGCTGACTTTTCTTTTTTGGCATTGTTGCTTTGGGATTCTAACAATTCAAGTGAGGGTAGCTCCACATGTTGACAAGACTCCGACAATCAAGTCAGTGAGAGCATATAACAATGAGTATTTGAGTATAGAATAATTGTATAGGTGTAGTATCACTAGATTCAAACTTACCTTTCTCAGAGTCTCGAACCCCTTTTATAGTATTCACCGGCCTCCCTTCAGGAGTTTAACAACATAAAGATATTTTGTTAATATATCCCTTTATTTTAGGGGTGCGGGTAGAACATTATCTCTAACTGTTTTATTCTCATTAAATCTCAGAGTAATAGTTGTGGCTAGCTAATTCAGTTATTCCTTATGTTGTTTATACTTTAATTATCTTTTTAATACGGGTTACCAGCTGTTTGGGCCGACTTCTTGATGTATCATTAGGCTTAACACACTTAACAAAATTCTATTAAGGCAGTTAAAAAATAGTCGGTTGTTTTGTCAAAACAAACGATTGAATTGGTTTGACAGCAAAGTCAACCAAATTCAAATATGCCAAAACCAGTTTCAAAAACCTTAAGTATGAAACAACCGATTGAAACGATAAAACAACTGGTTGTGTTTCTGCTTCCTCATAAAATACTCTTTTCAAAAAGATTTGAATTAAATCAACTTTGGATTCAAACTAAGAGTGAATTAACAAATTCAAACTACCCCATAACACACCCAACTAAGCTACAATCAACCTTCAAGCAATCCATGGAGATTTGGAGTCATCAAAGCTCTTCTTCAACACACAGCCCCCAAGCCTCGAGCTTAGCTGAGCTTACCTGCACCGACGACTAACATGACGTTTCCCTTAGAGGATAGCTAGGATGCAGTTCTCGAAGTGTCTTTTGAAAAGACGTCTCACCATACAAACCCTGATGCATACACGTGGCTTACCATCAACAACAAGAAATCCTTACCGTTTAGACTTCTTATTTTTTTCAAAGTAACCCCCTTTCCCTCTTCGAACTCACCATTCTTCGCTCTTTCACCCCTGCGCAAAAACAAAACCTTTCATCTCCTTCGCCGCACCATCTTATCCCGTCGCGCCCCACTGGAAAAAACAGGTATGTTTCCAAAAAACTCTATCAAGTTGTAGTGATTCTGGTTTGTTATTGATTTTCAACTAGAACAATGCAATTTTTGTTTTATCTGGTTCTGTATATATTTTCCTGCGTAATGCTTCGTATTCTATTTCTGTTCATTTCTTAGTTCGCCTTCAACAATGGATTATAGCTCCGCCTACTCTTGGGCCAAAAAGGAACTGCTTAAAGAAACTTCCATTTTACCACCCGCTTGAAAATTAGAGAACTTAGGGAATCGGGGAGTGGCCTAAGCAAGAAAAATGAGAGTTTAGTGAAAGTTGTAGAGTGTAGGGAGGGTGAACTAGTATGTAGTGATGAATCGTCGGACTCCGACTGGCCTTGCTGCTTCTTCTATGCTACCTTTTTTACTAAAGTCTCATTGCGTCTTCCTCTGTCAATCTTTGAAAAAGAACTGTTAACCGAGCTAAACTTAGCTCCCGCTCAACTGCATTTGAAAATTTAGGCATTCATCCGAGGCTTCATTGTTCTATGTTCCCAGCTCAACATCTCATCAATTGTGGAAGTATTCTTCTACTTTTTTGAATTCAAACACTCTGGTCATCAATTATAAGCCTCTTTAAACGATGTTCCTAGGAAGGGTTTACTTACCCTTTTTTAGTCTTCCTACAAAACCTTCAAAGGCTGATTTGTCAAGGTCTGTACCTCGACCGGGGATCCATCTCTTATAGATGGTCTCCCTTTGTATTGGTCACCCAACCCCCGATTCTAAAGTCCTCGATGCCTGGAAGACCTGTCCCCACGAGAGAGAGGTATTTGCAAATTTCTGGAAAGCCTTAAGGACACTTTTGACACGCCAACGCTCTTGCAAAAGAATAATTCCCTAGTATACCTCTCTTTTATCTTTACCCTTCAAAAGGGACCCTGACTTCATTAATTCTGACACAAAGTTGTTTATTTGTATAGATAGTATGCTTTCTAATATTAGCAAAATCAAATTGGTCGAGCGTGCTAAGAACACGAGGGTGGTTGTGAAAAAGGAGTCTCTGTCGTCGAAGAAGAAGGCTCCGGCCAATGCCATTCGTGTCCAATCCGAACAGGACGAGCACACGACCTCAGGTCTCTTCTTCAAGAGGAAAAGGTTGCAGACAGTCCCCCCTCCGAGCACTCGTATTCAAATGGCTGGGCTCCTGGTCGTAATGTGCTAACCATCCAAGAGTGCGAAGTTGTGGGGAGTTCAAAAGGAAAATGGGATTCCAACTTCGATATCCCGGTGCATGGCGAATAATGTTTCTTACCAGAAGAGGATAAGGCTAGTCTAATGGTTCATGATGAAGATCATCTCCCCCAAGACTTTGAGAAACTTCTCATCCAGGCATTTGCCATAGCGTGTGATGGAAGAGGGCCCAGCTCAACCTCCCATGAAAGACAAGAGCCAAGTCAAGAGCGTCTAGAGCCAAGCCAAGAGGGTCTAGGCCCAAGGGAGGAGCGTCTAGGACCAATTACTAGGTCCATGGCCAAGAAAATCCATGAAGACTTGGACCAAGCTACGGATGGAAGAGAGAGCTATTTGTATATGCTACATGAAGGCCCATCAAGAGTAGCTTAGCATTAGTTGTGGTGTAAATAGCACAAACTTGATTCCATGAGGATTTGACCTAGATTTGCTACGTTTCTAGAAGGTTTCCTTCTCTAGGGTCGGCCATGTGCCATGAGTACCTTGTGATGTCATTTAGGTTTCATTTGGATTGCATTTGCTTATCATTAGGGTTAACCTTTATGGTCCAACTTAGCCTATAAAAGGAGGAGCCAATATTATGTATTTTCAAGATTGAATAGAGTATTGTTATGCTGCCAATTTTGTGCCATACACTACTCCTTGCCTAGCATCTAGGTTTTAATCTTTACTTCATCACCTTCAAAGGGGCTGGCTGAACCTCCCCAATTCCCCACTCTCATGCACCTTCAAGGTACCCATACTTCTTAGGAAGGCCTTGCTCATCTCCTCCACAAGCTTCCGCAAGTTTCATCACCAAAACTCAAAGAAGAGCTCATAGGAATGCCATCAGCGTGCTTAGTTAATATCAAGGCCAAGGATTGGAAAAAAGTTGAAGACAGGAGGGTTCGACAGACTACCGAACTCAACCAGGAAGTTGAATGCCTCCGTGCTGAGGTGGACTGTTTGGGCTTGGAGTTGGGCAACAAGACCTAAGAGGGACTCATTTTGGCCGAAGAGAAGAGCAAACTCTCCAATGAGATTGAAGGTTTGAAGAAAGAGAAGGAGAAGGAGTTCTGCAAAATGGTTGATTCTTTTAAGGATGATGCGACCCAATCATACATTGTTGGGTTTGAGACCGCCTTAGAACAGGCAGCCATCGTCCACCCCATAGTGGACTTCTCAGAGCTGAACCCAGGCAAGATCATAGTTGATGGGAAGCTAGTGGAGGACTCCTAGTTCTAAATTTGATGAACCATGTTTTATCCGTACCTTTAATATTGGAGCATATTAGCCATTTTGTTTATCTCTCTTAATCATGTGTTTGATGTTGAACTCAGACACTCTCAAGAGTATTTATCATTTTCTATAACTTAACTCACGATCTTTCCTGAACCATGCCTTACTCGAAAGTTTAATAGTCTACTTGTAAACATATAAATGCATGTCGAAGAGTTCTGTGAATAAACGACTTCGCATACCAAACGCAACTAAACATATTACGAATATACCAACCTGAATGAAGTGAAACGTATAAAGCGACGAGAATAGCTTTCAATCTTCTAGGTAAACCGAATCACTTGTTGCTTCAACTTTACCGGTATTACGGGTTATCTTGACATTATGGCACACGAATTGTCGAACAAGTTTACCTTATGGTTCAGTCACAATGATATATCGCTGTTGGTATTACTCATAGTCACCCAACACTGAGTGTTGAAGCTTTTCAATCCCCTGAGCTCCATTTTCTTATGGTGCGCCTACTCGGGTAACTACGTCTGCTCCGAGTTAATCTCACAGCGCGCCTACTTGGTAACTTATGACTCTTCCAAGTTAGGTCGTCCTATCATGCGCCTTCTCTAGTAGTAACTACATTTGTGATGTGCGTTGATTTTAGATTTAGCCATTTTAGATGTGACACTTTACTTAGGATTGAGATTTTAGAAATTATATGGTGAGAACCCAAAGAAGATCCCCACTAGACACGAACTTAACCAATTGGTTAAGTAAGTGTGAAGGTTCACTTCTAGAGGGCAAAGGAAAAATACAAGTATGTGGTGATTGATGTTGAAGGGTGGAATTTAAATGAACATGGAAGGAAACATAAAACCATGATAGAAATCGAATTGACAATTGAGGAAAAATAAGAACATAAGAATACAAAGATACATGGAGTAATGGAAAGATGGAAGAGATGAAGGAAGGAAATGCTTATGTGATGGAAGAGAGTTGGTCACACCACTTAGAGTGTGGTCTTCCTCCAAGATAAGTGAGATGGCCACCACTTGAGAGTTGTCCAATCACTCAAAATGAGACCTAATGCTAAGAGAAAACAAGCCTCACAAACACCTTACGCAATTTGTGCAGAGTAAATTATTCAAGGAGTATGACACCCTATTCAAATTCAACGTGTCAAAATACAAGGAGTATGACACCCTATTTATAGGAGATGGTGCCTTGGAAAACAAGAAGCAAGGGTAGGATGGGAAACCTAAAAATGGGGTTGCCTTTATGGTTTGACTAAGTAAAAATCACACTTTAGGCTTGTTCTTCTAGAAACTAGATAAAAAAACAAGCTAAAATGATTACTACACACCCATATTATGCTAAAGGAACCTATTCTAGCTGATCTTGCTATTTGGACCCCTAAAGTGAGCCCAAATTATTTACAACTTATTTACGCTTTTGTAGCAATACTTTTTTTATAGTTGTCGATCCTCCTATAAATAGATCTTTTATCCATAAAGGTTGGAGAAAAAAATTCATTGCCATCTTTTGTAGCCGTTGTGAGAGCCTTTAAAGAAAATGTTTTCTCTTCTATCATTTGTCCATCTTCAGATGAAAAGATGTATTAAATGTGTTTCCAACAACATTAAATGTTATTTTCTTTCTCAAGTAACATTCTGAAAAACTGGCGTGACTAGCTAGACTTAGGTTAAAGACCTACACAATGGCTAGTCCTTCCAAGGTTGAAAAAAGGAGTGTAAGGATGCTTGTTGGAGCATCTTTAAGCACGTCTTTCAAGAGATCTTTGATGTTGACATGAGATTTTGAGATATTCTTGTGAGTCAAAGACATTCTATGAAAACAAAAATAAACATACTACATATTCAAGAAGAATGTTAACTTAAAGATTGTGTTTGTATCATCTAATTAGTCTTTCGCTTACAGATGAACAAAAGAGAACAACATGTAATATCATTTAATAGAAGAAGCACTTGTGTCTTACACGATTTGATGCTTAAAAGAAGCTTGTGTCTGATAGATGAAGCATCATCATGATTTGAACTTTGTTGTTTAAACTTGTAATCAAAACATCGAAAGGTTTGTTGATTTTGGATCTAAGAGTATATGTAAGAACTAGAATTTCAATAAAGATACATTTTAGATGAATTAAAGATAGAAAATTTATAAATTTGTCATACATTCATTCTTTATTTTATTATCAAATTTATTTTTTAAGACTTTTTTTATTTAAATTCTTTGTAGAATAAAAGGACAAATTGTTGTGCTATTGTAATGCAACTCCAAGGAGGAAGAAAGGTTAAGATCAAGATAAAAATTCTTGATTTGGGTAAGCAACTTATTGCCTACTTAGAATTCAATCACATTTTCTTCTTCTCCTTGAGTTATTGGTTAAGTTGAGATGTTGCTGGTGTATGTTTTAAAACTTTGATACCAAAGGCTTTGATAGATTCTAGAAGTATAAAGAGAAGACTTTGCTAATATGCACACTACCTCCTCCTAATAAGAGTAGTTAACTGTAGCATCTAATCATTTGTATTAAAGTTAAGATGTGTGAAGAATTTCATTATGATACAAGTATGTTATATGTATGATGAAAATCAATTATATATAATTGTATATTGAAAAATATGATTTGTTAATGTGGTGATAATGGGTGGTTATGAGGATGATTACAAGAAAATGAATATCTTAAAATAGTTGCAACATGTATTTTTTGTGGAAATTATGTATTTGGGTTTATATCACTTAAGAGGTGAAGTACGACTCAAATAATGATCAACTAATGAGTCATCATTGCTTGCGTTGCTCAGTATCATTCAAGCACCAAGATGGATGCTTAAAGAACATAATATATAGCTTAAACAATGACTTAAGACTTGAGAGAGTGAGATCAAAACAATTTTCTATCCTTTGGAATAAGTTAGCTCAAGCGGCAAAATGTCACTCGAAGAATAAGGTGGTGATGGTGCATGTGGTTCTAAAATTGTCGAGACAATGCATATGTGTCAATGCTCAAACAAAAATATGGTCATTCAAGCATTGATTAAGTGGTGAAAATGGTCATTCTACAACTTGTTGAATGAAGTACCTAATTTTTTTAGTCTCTAAAATAGTATCTAATTTAGTCAATATAGTAACTAATTATTTTTATCTCTAAACTTAGTTTCTATTTAATGATTTTCTTGTAGTTGATGGTGAATTGATGTTGACGATGAGTATCTGATGATATTTAGATATATGAGTTTATATAAGGAGTAGTTGAGATGTTATTGTGACCAAAATATCATAGTATTATGTACATAAACTTTTATGAAAAAAAATATCTTATACTTCAACAATAATCTAATCATATAGATATCAAGTGGTGAGATTTTAAAGAATGTTCATATATTATAGTTTTCTATAAACATAAGAAAACACTAACATAAGAAATAAATGTTGATTTTAATGGACTAACATCCATGAAGTTCATTATTCTTATATTATTGTATATAAGTGACTCACTTGTAATTTATTATGAGTATTATCTAATATGAATGTGAGTGATGTAATTAATATATGAATGTGTTATGTAGATGCATATCATCATGTTGTATTTTTAAAATATTTAGCTTGCTCTCGTGGGTACACTTTTAGGAGAAAACCAAGCTAGAAAAATATTTTACTTTTCTTAGTATTTTATGTATTATATATTTTATATATAGAGTTGTAGGAAACTTAAAATATCAGTAAAATTGAAATAATAAAATAATGACCAATTTGTAATTATCATAATCTTAATTATATTTATTTAAATATATATTTAAGTTTAAAAATTGATAAAAAAATATATAATTTTAAAATATAACAAAATTTCAGTACAAAAA
>Ga0123341_1007232_pt1 | contig 10103 bp, 8 predicted proteins | sample Turbeapinknodule_FD_89959 | JGI IMG/M metagenome (GOLD analysis project Ga0123341, IMG submission 89959) | Root nodule microbial communities of legume samples collected from Mexico - Turtle bean Mexico pink nodule | ecosystem: Host-associated > Plants > Roots > Nodule | place: Mexico: Nepantla...
ATATTTAAATTATAAAAAATATAAATATTATATAATTATATAATAAATCGTATTTAAATTTAATTTGAAAGCATATCTTATTGTCATAGTCATCTTTTTTTTCTGTCAGTCTATTCCTTGAAGACATAGATCCAGTTAACTTTTATACCTTTCATGAGACAGTACACCAACACAAGATCTTTTTTAGTCAGAACAACATGATTACTCCCCTTAATGTAAGCATCCATGTTGTGATGAGGGCTAGAACCCTTTCTTCCAGTTTTGAGTGCACCCACATGAAGACCTTTGACTCGAGCATTTGGATTTCTGAGACAGCTCACATAATACTACATTTTGTTGAAATCTTCAATAACACCAGTATTTCCCTTTTTCACTTTGGCTCCTGAATATTTCAATCTAGTCACCATATATACAATGTGATCTCCATGTCAACACCTTTGACATGAGAGGAGATGTTTTCTCCTTTGGTGTAGAAGACTTTGACAAGGTTAGGGATGATATCTCCTTTCATCTCAAGAAATCATTGCAATTTTTGTTGCTTCAGTGCTTTCCTCACTTTCTTTTAAGTTTTGTCCTTTCAACCAGTTGAATGATAAGAGCTTGGGAGTGTTAATTATTTTCTTGGTCATGGAGAAAAACTTTAATTTGTTCATTATCACCCAAGAACCAAGTCTCTAGATGATCAGCCTTTGTAGTGCCCTTTGAAGCTCTTGTCTTCTTTCGCTTTGGTTGAGAAGAAGTCATTTCTGCAAAGTTTTTCAAGTATAGCAGGAAATGATATTTGTGTCGAGTTGTGTTTGATTTAATGGAAGAATCCCGATATGTTGACACCTTCTGCACATGACACACATTTGACGCTGCAGACGTGACAGAGTGAGATTGCGTGCGAATGATCAGTGCGAGCTTCAAAATAGGATAAAAAGGAATATATTACATTGGTTCTTAGAAACAACCGGTGTAATATTTTTTTTTTTACTCAGAATGACCCAAATTACATTGATTAAGTCATATAACCGATGTAATATATGATCCATATTAAAAAAAATTGAATTTTTTTCATAAAGAGTGAGTGGGTCATAAACGTCACATACGTAACTACTTACAGACATACGGGTAACCAGTTTTGCGTGTGCCAGAACCTGTGGTTGGGTAACCAGCTCTGGTAGGGTTATTACATCGGTTAAGCTATCTAACTGATGTAATATATGATTTTTACATCGGTTAAGCCATTTAACCGATGTAATATATGGTTTTTATTATAATATAGAGTCAGTGTCACATCCTCACCAAATATTACGTCTGCAGCATCAATTAATGTCACGCAAACGGTGTCAAATCTGTGTTAGTGACAGAGGGGGTTAATAAAACATTTTTCTTAATGGAAACAAGCACAATATATTCACAAATCTGAAGCAGTAAAGGGGGTTAGATAAGCAGTTTCATCAGAGTTCAACGTGCAACAGTTTGGAAACTGTAAATGTCAGTTTTAAATTTTGAAACTGGGTTTTGCGTACAAAATTGAAGGTGGTGTGGGCACTAGTTTCAAGAGAGACAAATGATGGCGGTTGTTTAAGTTTCGTGGTTATGATCATTATACAGAGGATTTCCAATAAATGATAATAGTTGCTTGATTTATGGGTTCTTAATCACAGATTACTAGTTATTTATTGACGCTGGGTAGGGAATCATAGTGAAGTAGACATGGGCATTGTGTGTGGTGGCCGGTGGGTTCGTTTTAGGTAGCCTGAGATGGTTTAAGTTAGTTTTTCTATTGCTTCTGTGCTTTCTCTGTGATGGTTTCTGCTGTGTAAAGGGATGTAACGTAACTAACTGTGTGCACGGGATGTAGACTAAAGTAGTATGAATTTATATGTATATAAAGATAACTTTGCCGTGGGGTGAGTATTAAGAGATGCAAGAAATAATGCAGTAAAAAAATGGTCTACTCTTCTGTGTTTTACTCTGGCCCTAGTCTTCCCTTTCTATTTGTTAGAATCCAATTATAAGTATGACTCAAGTCATTGGATGTATAACATTCAATTGTGGCCTTGTCTTTTCAACTACTACTCTCCAAGTGCTACTAGTTCTATCTTTTTATATGATTTCATGAGGTTTTTATCAATTGGTATGGAATTCACTATGTCTCTCAAAAGGCAAATTAGTGGTGACAGTAATGGGGTTGCCAAGACTACAAAGTGAAGTGGGATACTAGGATCCAATTGCAAGTGAGACACGAGTTTCACATACGCAGTATGAGATTCTATGTGAAGTATATAAAAACCTTGGACTCTCCACCATCTAGCTTTCTTGATATAGTTATACTGATATTCACTTTTTCCCCTCAAAATTTGGCCAGGAAAATTTGATGTTAAATTTTTCAGCAAACCAAATAAATGTTTAAAACTTTAGATTTAATTTGGTGACAAAAATTTAAGACTGATGTGGTTAGATCTTTAAAGAAGATCAAATTGAAAATACTCACATAATTTTAGTTTTGAAATCTCGAAAGCATTTTGGATGCTTGGACAAGATTTATCAACCAATCTGGTAGTAGCACTTTAAGTCAGTTAACCCGACACTTTGGAAGAGTTTTACCAACACAGTACTTACCCTCCCTGAATTTCTAGATCCACACCTCATTGAAAGGACCAGAAATGCAACATAACGAGAAAAGCTACCATTCATAGCTGAATAGACAGAAGTGAAAATTGAATAACTTATTCCAACCATAGCCGAGCGCCTTTTCTATGCAATGGCCAAACAGCGTATCCCAGTAAACCATTAAACTTTAATAGCTTAAGCAAGGGAATTTGAGACCAATGGATTCAAAATGCAATTTGATGATTGCATGCACATTTAAACCAAATCGAATTGGTAAGAAAAAAAGAAAGATAATTCTACTTACAATAAAATACAGCAAGAACCCCAGAAGTTCACGTTCACAGAATTGCAAATTTAAAAGCAGGTGGAAAAGGAATACTTAGGCTAACTTCAGATCCAGACAATGGATATTATACTAATATCTAAATCCTTCGGATATCACAATAGATCGCACCTCGTAAGCCTTACTGCACTGTTGCAGAGAAAAATTGAAGTCGCCATCCAATATGGACTTTAATCCGATATTACCAGCATGCCTGCATCATGTTCACCTGAAACCTGTAGACAACACATATGGTTTCTCAAATAAACTCTTTGCACAGAGGATGATCATCCAAAATTCACACCTTGGTCCAAAGTAAGAATCGCTGGAAAGACGGGAGCTGAACAATGGCTGAACCAATCAATAATGTACAGTGGATTCAAACAATATTCTCTAATTTCACCCTTCTTGCACTGGCAGTCCACTGCCTTCTCTCCCACGTGTCATTTGCTTGTAAGGAAACTGTAGGAAATAGGAAATGAAATGAAAGAGATAAAAAAAAGACAAATATGCTTACATATTACAGATTAGGCTTACATACAATATTGGGGTAGCCATGTTGATAGCATGTATAGTTAATGAAAGAATCTCTTGCGACATCTAGCAGAACCAAGCTCCTCATACTCAGCCTTCGTCACACACATTGCTTCAAAATCTGGACTCGATGCCAACAGTGACCCTCCACGCCAAACACCTAGTATGGGACTATAGAAGAACCATAAATCCTTTTGTAGAAATATCAAATTAGATGAACAAAGTATTTAGGGAAGAAGTTTACTCTTCTTGAGTTGTTATCTCCACATTATAGTCATCAGGAACTAGAGGTCGAAGCTCCTTCTCTCTGCAGCATGCAGAATCAATTAATTAAACATTTACACCATGAAATACAGGGCAAGTAAGATACATCACCAACGAGCAAAAACATTATCACATAATGGTAGAAAGTGCAGTGGTCCCAGCAAAAAACTTACAATCTCTCAGCGAACTGAGGAAATAAGGTGCTTCCACCCGTTAATATTATGCTGCAAAATAAAAAGCAGACAAGGGATTGAAAAATGAGTGTGACAAATTAAGAAACATGCATATAACCCACACACAGGACATCAAACCAAATGCTCTGAACTGGCTACCTTTCGTAGAGTACAGGATGGAGATGCGGGTGGCACGCATTAACAGCCCGCACAATGCATTCTGCTAGCCCAGCCTGGTTCATTCCTGCAAACCATTTTGCTCAGCATTATGCAGAAAAAGAAAAGCCAACAAATAAAGACAAACAACCAAATTCGACCAACATCCTCATTTACAGTCATTAGAGAAACTCAAAAAAAAAAAAAATTGACCAAAATCAAGTTGTATCAACGGACCCAAATCAGCAGGGCGGAAGATCATCTCTGGAACAAGAAACCGTTCATTTGTGACGTCAAACTCCTAGAGATCAAACGAAGTGAAAACATAAAGTTAAAAACATTGACACACAAAACAATGGCACACTGCAAGAAACACTGACAAATACATTTTTTGACAAATCAACACTTTTTCTGTCCTTTGGCTGCTCGGCAATTTCCGAGTAATTCATACCCCCCTCTGCCTCCACTGGCAGCGAAGAAGGAAGGCCACTCTCCCTCAATGCAAGATACCGCCGTGCCTGGTCTGGGTACTTAACAAACCCCTTTGTGTGTGTGACACCATCCGGAAGCACATAGGTGCACCTGAACAGATTCTCGTTCCCACTCTTCCTATAAAATCACACGTGAAATCTTTTTATCAGGCCAACATATAATAGCATAACAAAAAATGAGCATACCTAAGAGTTAGTGTGTGTTTGGTTTCACATTGTGTCATCTCGAATTGGTACAAACTTTCATAAGTTAACTTCTCTCAAAAACTGATTTTCAACTCATGCATAGGCTTATAGAAACTTATTTCATCTTTCCTTCTTCTTTTCTTCTCCTAATAGTGCTTACAGTGAAACTGACCTTCACTGATGCAGTAACTCTAGCTCATTCCCTCAAGTTTACAAACTCAAACATAGTTTAAAATGAGTAAAAGGTAAGAATTTGGTTGTTAAAAGTGAGCAGGTGCATAATTTTGGTGGTAAGAGATTGAAGAGGGGGCATTGTGAAAACCTGGCGATGGAGAGGTCGCGGTCGACGTCGAGGGAGACGAAGCAGAGCTTCTCCTTGACGTCGTCGATGATGAAGGTCTCTTCCATGACGTTGACGGAGCGGAAGGAGACGAGTTCCTTGAGGTAGTTGGTGAGGGCCTTGCCGCCCAAGTCAATCCTCCTCACGGCATAATTGAGAGGGAAGTTGTGAAAGACGGGGGAGGCGTGGATGAAGGAGAACCCTGCGTCCACGACGAGGCTGCACTGAGCCCGGGAGAGAAGCCCACTGGGCCGGCGTGTGGCCTCGTGGAGGTGGACTAGGGCGGGGGGATGAGCCACGTAGAGAGCCCGGAAATTGAAGTCTTCGAAGACAAGCTCGTCGACGGAGCGTTGGATGGAAGGGAGCGTGAAGAGGGGTTCCGTGAGAAGGAGCGAGGACTGCGAGGGCGTAATGCGGAGAACGGAGGAGAAGAGGTGCGACCAGATTTCGCGCTGTAGCTCCGGGTTTATCAGGTATCCTCGGTCCATGGGGCGGCGCACGGCGGCGGACGTCAGGTCCTCGTCGCCGGAGGTCAGGTGGAGCCATTTCTTGGAGGCCGGGGGGCGGTAGAGACAGTTAGGGACCACGGAGGCGGGGTCGCGTTCGCCGCCCAGGCCCGCCTTGATTAACCCGCCGCCGTTGTCTAGAACGACGACGTTGGTGGATGCGGACATCAGCAGCGGTGGAAGTATTTATTCTTCTTTTCTTGGGAAGTCGTTCTTTGAGATGGGTTCATTCAGCCCTCACTTCCCTCCTGCGTTTTGAACACTATAGAGGGTTTTTCTTCTGTTTTTTATTTTTATTTTTAATTTTCTTCTTTTATTAAACGCATGACAAGATCACTTTTTTATTTGATTAAATTAAATTTACTTTTCATCTTGTATTTATTTTAAAGTCTTTTATTCTCTTGGCTTTTAAATTTGGACGATTATTGTCTTTTCAAAATAATAAGTATTATGTTTTATTTATTCCATGCGTTAAACATAGTTTATTAGATCTATTTTCATAAAAAAAATTATTTTGTTTGAAAAAAATTGTGTTAAAAGTGGGCCCATAAAACAAATTGCTTATAATTTTGATCGTGTGACTTTTTTCACATTATTTTTTATCATATTTATGATTTTTTTTTAATATTTATTTAAAAAAAAGTACTTATATAAAGCCTAATAGTACTTGTTATAGGCTTTTAACAATCCTCCTTTGTCTTTATTGTTGTACTTGCTCTTTCATACTTGGTCAAAATGACCTTGTAAAAGGTTTTTTGCCGATCGAGTAAGTACTCTCTATTAGAGTAAATGATATATTGATAAAAAGCGTATCTTACTCTTGTATAACAGTGTTTATTTACAGTGCTTATAGTGGATTATTTTGTTTATGGGTCGCATTTAATACGTATATTGGCTAAAACAACATTACCTAATTTATCGTGTGTTACCAGATTTATAGCATATTACCTATTTTGTCGCATATCTCTTTATTTTATATTAATGTATTGAATTTATCTGGTCGGTCAGCTTCGGATACCGAGTGATGTGGTCCATCTCGACTCGGAACGGTACACTTGTCCCCAAACTTGAGGGAGAATCTTCTAAAAGAGCATAGATGTGACTGTTTGGTGTCTCGAGGTTGGAAGTGACAGTTGTGACCATTAATGGTTTGCAGTGTCAATGGTGATTGAATGTGCGTCGCTCAACGCTTTGTTCGAGTTTAACTTAATTTTTTTATCTTAGAGATCTAACGGTTTAGCTGATCATGTTGTTTCGTGCTCCAACCATTTTAACACGTTGGATTAAAGTGAATCCAACAATTGAGAACAAGACAATGTTTCGTCCTTACGTGATATGAAATCCATAAATAGTGGTTCATTTTAAACATTTTTACGTTTTGCTTACTCACTTCGACTCCGAACACTAAGTTATATTTTGAGTGTCGAACTGTGGTGAGGTGTTTTCTACTTTCTTCTAAAAGTTAGTCATGTAGTGGGCTTCAGTCGGGCGATCAACCTTGCTAGCCGACTACCTCCTCATTTGGTTACGAGTGGGTTGATTCTCATGTAACCGAGCAAATTACCCATTTTGAGGTCTATCCGCTGTAGATGAATTTATTTCTAGGGTTTCCATATTAAAACCCTATTTTCCTCAAGATGTGATTGCAGCCGATAGTTGTAGTCCTTCTAAACGTGATTCTCAAGGTCGGGAAAATGGTCCCCTAGACTGCTTTTACGTTTATACTTGTCTTTTCACAAATTTACATATTACACTTTCTTTTGATGAGTTCACTATGGGGATCCTTAGGATTCTCAACGTAGCATCGACCCAACTTCATTCTTATTTCATGGGCGACCCTTCAAGCCGTTAGGCTTATTTGTAATTTATTCCGGTTAAGGTCGTCCCTTCAATCTTTTCTTTTTTACTATAATTCGCGTTTGGCTCATCCCGTAGGCTGCCTTTCTTTTTCGAGCCGTCCGGGTAGCATTCTTTTCGCTCCTTTACCTCGTCATATAAAAATTTTAAAGATAGATATTTTAAAATTTTAGTGGAGTAAGACAGTAATATTTTTTTTTTTACGATTCCGATGGTGAGCCCAATTTTCCCTTCCATTGGACTTGGTCTCCCCCCCCCGAGGTAATCCATGACTCTGCAAGATAAAGAATTTTTTCACATGTTCGATCAACTTTGGAATAGACTTCCTATTCGGAGGATGCTTGTTGTGTATCAATCGCCCCATCGTTAGGCGGATTTTTCTACTGTAGAATACAAATTGTTGTATTTCCCTAAGTTTGTTGACCGTGTTTAATTTGATGATTGTTTGTAGGCATAATGGTTCAAACCGACCTTGAGGCGGTGAACATAATAAAGCAACTTCGCCGACAGGTGGGCGGCCAGAAAAAAGGCTCATGGGAGCTTGTTGATGGAGATTTAACCACTCCCATCATTTACTTAGTGCCTCCATTAAACACCAAGGAGCGGCCAATAAAACATAAGAAAAAGGGGAGATCTGAACAGTCTCCTCGTCAAAATTGCCCCTCCATCCTCACTGGGTGTGGGATTGGGGTCATCTTCATTGCTGGGAGAGCCTCTAGATCACTTGAGGTGTGTAAGTTGCACTTTGATGATTATTTTACAACAAGTGTATCGTGTCAGAAGTAATAAATTTGTCCCTAAGGACGGATATTGAACCCACAAGGAACATTTGAATTCTCAAGTATAATATTCACTAAATAGAAAACAATATATAAAAGTTTGTTGTGTATGAGATTGCAAGAATATTAATAAAGCAAAGTAAAAAGTTGTTTGATTCAATTAGGAAAAGTGGGATTGGAGTTCATCCTTCTCACTTTTTTGTATTTTGAAAAGCATATAATATTCTATCTTTGATTGATATTCATGCCCATATAAAATTCATTTATATCGATTCCTCGCATATAAAATTATTAAGATAGTCTCCTAAATATCAATTCCTCACATATTTATAAAAACTCCTTATCATTACGAACAAATGTTGACAACAATTAACATTTGAAATTTATTTCTAGCATTCAAATATGTTAAGTATTACCATTTAGGTCAAATGCTTAGAAGTACTTTTCAATCAAATCTAAGGATCAAAATCATGATAAAACAAGTGTTAAAGAATAAAATGACAATACTAATCATCAATCAAGAACATAATATTATGTTTAAATATCACCTCAATACATAAGAGATTCAATAGATTACTCCCAAAAGGGTAGAATTAACCACTCATATTGGCCATTACAAGCATGGAAAACACAAAAAGAAGATTCAGGATGTTTCTCCTTGACGACTGCCTCCTCTAAGGTTTTCTATCTCTTTCTATTCTCCCAATGATGCCCAGGGTTATGCTTTAGGCCACATATTTAACCTAGTTGGGCTTGGGATAAGTGATTTCTCGCCCAAGCGAGTTATTACTTGTTTGGGCAAGTTTGACGATAAAAAAATCCAACTTTACTGAAGTGAACTCGCCTGGGTGAGTTGCCCCTCTAGAGTGATCTGGCTTGGGCGAATTTGAAAGAAGTTTTAAGCGAGTTTCCAATGTTCCAAATTTCCCTTTCCATCTTGTTTATTCTCCTTTAGCCCTTTCATCTCCATTTTCCCCTGAAATCTTGAAATTAACACAAAATTAGGAAGAAATCGTTCTTATTCATATTATAATCACAAAATATGTAAAAATGTTTAAATTCATAAATTATAGGTTAAATTATAGTTATTTTGTTAATAAATGTCTATAATTGCTTGTCTTTTAATATGAAATACTATTGAAATATGACATTTATCACACTTACCTCACCGAAGAAGAGATTACTGTCTCAGCTGAAGTGCAAAAGAACTCGGTTGCCACTACTGAAAAATTGAGGGCAGAGCTGGCCGAGTCTAGTTGCTCTCTGAAGGCAACCTTGGAAAAAAATCTCGCCGAGTCAAGGTCAAACTTGACAACATGCAGGCCCAAAATGCCTCCCTGTAAACAGAGCTGAAAAACCTTGAGCAGAGTCATATTGAGATGACTTATGCTCAAGAAGAATTGATGGTCGAGAAGAAAGTCGTGGAAGAAGAATTGGCTAACTATCAGTCTTTTTTTCTTCGTATAAGCAAGGGAGGCTTCAATCAAGGCGTCCGATAGGTGGCCTTTTTCCATGGTGCCCTGGTCGATGACGACCGTTATGACAACTCGAAGGATGTTTTCAACGGTCAACTAGTATCTCTAGATGACACCAATGGGGAGGAAAATGATGATGAGCAAGTTGAAGAGGTGCCCGACCCTTTCTAACTTTGCTTTTTAATTTCTTTTTACAATTCTCAGACCTAGGATGTGGCTCCACTTTTGTAATGAACATATATTTGGCTTTATGAAATTTGATTTCTGATAAATTACTGGTTTGCTTTATGCATTTCTTGTTGAACAAGATGCTTTGATGTCTCCAAATCCAAGAGGAAAGCTTGAAGACCTTGCTGCTGGGTGTGTGTGTGTTGTCTAGTTGTTTGAAACTTGTTAATTCACTCCTTAAGATGATCCAA
>Ga0123341_1007234_pt1 | contig 10101 bp, 5 predicted proteins | sample Turbeapinknodule_FD_89959 | JGI IMG/M metagenome (GOLD analysis project Ga0123341, IMG submission 89959) | Root nodule microbial communities of legume samples collected from Mexico - Turtle bean Mexico pink nodule | ecosystem: Host-associated > Plants > Roots > Nodule | place: Mexico: Nepantla...
TTAATAAATAAATAAAAATTTGTTATTTAAACATAATTTACTTTATATTCTAACATTATTTCATTATATTATTTATCATGCTCTAATTTTATATGATATAATTGTGTCCTATTATATTATATTCACCAAAATGAGTCTTAATTATGTTATCATTAGTTTAATTTTAAATAAATTTACCATGGACATTTTCTACGATAAAAAAAATTAGGAAATACCTATAGGTAAAAATTAGTTACCTACGGATTACTTAAAGAAAAATGTGTAGGTAAAATGTTTTGGGTAACAATTACCTAATGATTTTGGAATTTGTAGGTAAATTCATGTGGTGAATTCCTAGGTAACACCAGCATGTAATTACCTACTAATACTACTAATAGGATTTGTATGCATTGTAAAATTCATATGTAATTATTTATTATACAAATTTATAGATAATGCATATATATTCGTAGGTAATTACAGTATAACCTATAAGTAATTATATATGAATACATATTCGTAGGTAATTGCATAAGTACAACTCGTAAGTAATTATATATTATATATGGATACATGTTCGTAGATAATTGCATAGAGGACAATCCATAAGTAATTATATATGGATTTTTTTTTGCAAATAATTATATACAAATATTTTTGTAAGTAAACTCATGTCTTCTAGCTGTATTTTTTATTGCTTGTGGGTGCAATTATGTGAATATATAACAAGAATTGATGAGAAGAATGTTGTTTTCTGATATTTGCATTGCTTATCATTCCCTTTTAAATATAAATGGACAATTTGAAACCAATAATTCATCTAATAAAATAAAATAGTTACCATGAAAAGTTTAAAAAAAAAAATTAATTGTACAACTAACCTATATTGTGTAAGTTTTCAATACTATAGAAAACTCCAATCATAATAAAAAATATAACCATAATATACATTCGTTTGTATTATAAATAATCCATAATAAAATTCTCCTATGATAACTAATAATCATTATATCTTTTAGGCGAATTATGCTCTTGTTGATCTCTGCATAGTTGTTCCCTATAGTTGTTCATTATCTTGTTGTTGGTGACCGCTTTCTTCTTGTTGATGCTGAAAAATGTTTTCTGCAACAATTGCTATCGGAGTTGGTAAGTATGGTAGGACTCCACCAATAAATGTCTGGATGGACTAGAATTGGGAACTCATATGATGAATCTACTCCTCATTGGTCGATAATCGCTCCTCACTGGTCGTTAGTCATTGTCTTAGTTGATTATTCTCTTGCGAATCAACTTGTTGTCTAGAATATGTTTGTTTTTGTCGTAGATATATTATAACAAAGTCATCATGAGGATCAACATATACAACCACATACACTCCTCATTTATACCTTCCGCCTACAACTTCTAACCGACATCGATTCCTAAGTCTCTTCCACTCAACAAGGTCTAAGGAAGTGCAGTCTGAGACACCAATAATAAAAGGAAACTCGAACATTGCTCGTAAAAATATACTCTCAGAATCCTCATGTTCAAATAATAAATGTATTATAAATATAGTAAATAAATGACTTTGGAAGTAAACAACAAAGAAAGGACTCATGCGTTCACTTAGACATTTCACCAACAAATTGACTAGTATTCTTTTGTATATGGATTTGTTGAAAAACCTCATTTACATGTACTAAGTAACCAAGCTCCATTAACCAAGCTCCATTATCTATAAACAATAAAATGTTACAACTAAACAACTAATACATAATTATTAACTCACATGTGAATATAATGAATATATTAAAGAATTCATTCTAAGAGAATGGCGTGTTCATGCATGTTGCTGGAGTTGCTAGAGTTCAAACTTCCACCTTTATCAGATGTTCGATTTTTCTTAAGTGTGTCACATTTTGAATGATACAAAAGCATATTCAAATTTTCTAGCAGACTGTTCCACACACGATTTCCAATCTACTTAGGCTTTTTACCTTCTTTTCGAGCTTCCTTAAATATCTTTGAAATTCTATGATAAGCTTTATAGTAAAAAGTTTTCTTTTACTTTATCCTTTTCCTTTTTCATGTTTCCTTCCTCTATAAGCATAACAAATAAAAATTATACACTCTAACAAAGGTAACACATAATAAATACTATTAAATATTACCTTTTAAGTTATATCTAAACAAAATTCATATTCATCGATTATTGAGATAAGTTAATCTATGGAAATTTAAGCCTTAGTAACTCGATATTAAGGTAAACCTAGCAACATATTTGACATATTATGATAAGATGTATGTGATAAGTAGTTGTAGTTGTTAGAGTTAAAGGCCTTAAACAAGAGGGGGTGAATTGTTTTTGAAAGATTTTTGCAAGTATTGAAGGTAGAGTGAAAGGCTATGAAGAATCAATCAATTAGAAATTTGTTCAACCAAAAATAAAATTGTTTTTAGTTTGATTCTAGAAAATCAACTTGTTGTTTTCACGAAACAACCAGTTGTTTATACTAGCAAATTTGAAAACCAAAGATAAAACATTTTAGTGAGTGTAAGGATAGAGAGATTCACAGAAGATGTTTATATTGGTTCACTCTTAAACAAGAGCTACATCTGGTCCTCGTCTAACCACTGAGAATTCACTATGTAATCAAACCTACATTACAAACCACACACCAAAAGTGATGATCTTGAACCCTTCAAGAACACACACCACTTTGGCAAACCACACAGTTTCTAGAGACACCTTCTAAAACTGCACCACACCAGAACTCACAAAAATACAATGTTCAAGGAAGAAGGGAAAAGAATACACCTGGGTAAATCAAAGATTAAAGTTTAGAATTGCAAGACTCAATCCTATTCCACACTTGAGATGATCCAAAAGCTCTTGAATTCTTGAAAATTGTTTTTGATTAATCTCTCTTTCTTAGTTTTTGCATTGGAGCGTAAAACAACCTTTTTATACACAATCAAGTGGTTAAAACAGTTAAATCAAAAACCAAAAGCAGTTGGAATCATTTAAAACAAATTGGAACATCCTAACAGAATTTTGTTAAGGTTTCCAAGAAAAACAACCAGTTGAATTCTCGAAACAACCAGTTGAATTAGTTTAATAGCAAAGTCAAAACAAAGCCAAGCTTTTCAAACTCATTTTAAAAGCCACTAAGTGTCAAACAATCGGTTGAATCGACATTTCAACAGGTTGAAATTTCACACTCTTTAGAAAACTCATATTTTTCAAAATGATTAAGATTCAATTAACCTTTGATCATCTTAAAGAGTGGATTAACAATTCAAAGACTACTAGACACACACACAAAACCATAAGCATAGTCTTCAAGTATTCCTCTTGGATTTGGAGACATCAAAGCACCTTGTTCAACAGTAGTCTCATAAATTGAACAAATTAAGAAAGTTTCAAAGAATAAAAAAATCCAAATTAAAAGGGGATACTTTAGTAGAATTTTTATTGTACATTTCAAAACTCAACTTAGATATATGGCTTAGTAAATGTACTAAGTATTTCAAACTCATATGACCAAATTAAAGATTTATTATTACATGGTTTAATTTTCCAAATGTAGGAGTAATGATTGAAAGCAAAATCATTTGGTTATTTTTTTTTTTTATAAAAGCTCTCATGTTATGCATCACTATGAAACTTGACATCTCAGCTGGGCTGACACCTCAAGTAACAACAATCATCTGTCACCACACGAAATATAAGTATTATTAAAATAAAAAAAGAAAGGAAATACAAGAAAATATGGTGGGACTAGACCAAAGCTCATATATTAACAAAAACAATATATAGGTAATTTATACCTACTAACAAAAGACTGGATCAAAGCCTATTATACCAATGAAAATCAAAGTCTAAGTTAGCAAGCTTATCAGCACATACAATCCCTTCACGAAAAATGTGAGAAACCCTAAACCTGATTTTTCCATAGTGGTTAACACAAGTGTTCCACCTATTACAAAGCATCCAAAGAACATTAGTTCTAGCAATAAATGCAACACAAAACAAGGCAGGATCACATTCAAACCATAAACTAGTAAGACCCATCTTTTGAGCTTGTTGATGACTTTTTACGGCAAGTACACCGCGTTGTCAGAAGAATAATGTGTCCCTAAGGACGGATATCAAACCCACAAGGAACAGTTGAATAATCAAGTAAAATATTCGTTAAGTAATTAATAGAATAATAAAATTTTGTTGGAATTTTTTGGAATGGCAATGATTAAAAGGAAAACAAAGCAAAGAGTTCTTGCTTCAATTGGAAAATTAGGGATTGGGTTTCATCTTTCTCACTCTTTTATATTTAGATTAGCCTGATGATATTATGCCTTTGATTGATATTGATGCTCGTATAAAAATTATTTATGTTGATTCCTCACATATAAAATTCTTAAGATGCTTCCTAAATATCGACTTCTCGCATATTTAAGATCAGACGTTGATAGCAATTAATATTTCAAGTTTATTCCTAGCACTCAAATATGTCAAGTATTAGTGATTAGGTCAGAACTCTAAAAATACTTTCGAGACAGATTTAAGATTCTAGATCAAGAATTAGAAGCAAAACAATAATACAAATAATCAATCAAGAACATAATATTATGTTCAAAGATCCTCTCAATTTATAAGAGTTTGAACATATTACTCATAATCCTAAAGGGTAGAATTAGCCACGCTTCTTCTAACACCTTCTATTCTCTCAATTGGATTACAATCCACTCAATGGTGTTTTCCTCTAGGGTCGAGTCTCAAACCCCTTATTTAACCTAATTTGCTAGGGTTAGGTGACTTCTTGCGTCGCACTAATGGGCTTGTTGATTAAAACATAAAATGGTCCAATGGTTATGGGCTTTCTCGCTCATGCGAGATATAGCTCGCTTCAGTGATAAAGGCGTTGATTTTTAACACTGCCACTTGAGCATTCTCGCTCAAGCGAGAATGGGCTCGCTTGAGCGAGTTGCTCTGCTGTTGAGTTGAGCTTTTTGTACTTTTATGTGTTCCTGGTCCTTCCAGTTTTCTCCTTGTAACTTGTATTGTTCCTTTTAGAATTTTCTTGTAACATTTATCACTCTCCCCAACTTAGAATTTTCATTGTCCTCAAGCAAAGTAAATGAATATATTTGAATTTAAATATCAAAACAGCTGAATTTACTATACACAACAGATTAAATTAGAAACTTATGATGCATCCAAATTCAAATATAGAATAATATAGATACAGTCAACTTCCAAGATCAAATCAAAACAATAAAATGACAATACATTAAGGAATTTCTTCTCATATGCTCACAGGTAAGTGTTTCTCTCTATTTTCTTTTAATTATAGCAAATCACAGTTGCTTTTCATTTCATCTTCCTATCATAAACATATTAGAAACCTGAATCTAGAGGTCTTTTCTAGGGTTGTAATCAGGCTGAGCTTCCAAAAAGTATTGATTTTTCAAATAACAAAATGCACATCTTAAAGAAAAAAAACATACCTACAATCCAAATATAGCACATGTGTGTTATCTAATCATCGTTTTATTTTGACTTCACAATTTTCCTCATTTTCTTTTTATCTTTTCATGATTTTCAACATGAATTTTTTTCTTCTTCTTTTTTCTTTCTTTTTTCTCATTAATAGGAATAGATTCTTCCTATTTTCAACTTTTTTACCTTTCACAATTAAAACCAACCATTCCCTTTTCAATACTTGTTGCATCTATGTTCTCCTTCCTTAAACATGCCAAATGGTAGGAAAATATATCATTAAAGGTTTAGGGTGCAATAATGATACGACTCAAATACACAAGAAGATGACCAAGGATGCCAACTATGAAGGGTCATCTCACCAATCAAGGGAAGACCTCATCAGTAGGAGGAATGGACAAGGTCCAAAGCACTTGAAGTTCTTCCTACTAAACTTCTTAAATAATTAGAAAATATTGTAAATAAGTTGGGCTCACATGAGGGGTCCAAATAGTAGAAATAAGCTAGAATAAAGTGTCTTTAGCATAGTAGGGGTGTGGGTAACATTCTAGCTTGTTCGTAGCCCATTTGAAGGAATTTTGACCTAGTTTCTAAAAGGATAAGCCTAGAATTCGGGATTGACTTAGTCAAACCCTATGGCTGCCCACTTTTTTCCTTTTCCCATTATACCCTCTTTTCTTCTTTTCCAAGGCTCCTCAATCTATAAATAGGGAGGCCTACCTCATGTATTCACATGTTGAATGAAGAGTAAAGTTACTATACACAAATTGTGTTAGAATTGTGAGTGAGAGATTCTCCTCCTAAATTGGTCTTATCTTGTGAGTGTTATGAGCTCTCAAGTGGCGACATCTACACTTATCTTGGACTCAATTCACACTTCCAAGTGGCGTGCTCCTTCACAACTCCATATCTCCTAAGTTTCCTTTCACTCATCTTTTTTTCATTCCATTTCCATTCCTATTTTCAATTCCAAAATATGTCTTGTTCTTGTTCTTGAATTTTCAATTTGGTTCATGTCTTGCACATCTTGTGTTTGATTAAATTTTGCACATATATTTGTCATTCATCTTCACCATTAATTGTGTTTTTCCTTTGGTCTTATGGAAATGAACCTTCACATCTACTTAACACTTGTTAAGTTAATGTCCAGTGGGAATTTCCCTTAGGATTCTCACCTATATTTGTTCAAAAATCTAAATCTAAGTAAAGTGTCACTAATCAAATGAACAATCCTAAAATCAACTCACATCAAATAATAACAAAAAATCTTGGCTCAAAGGGGATATATAAAAAAAATGAATTCTAATAAGATAAAGGTTGGCTATTTGGCCCTAGTTTCCTAATTAACACAAATGTCTGAATCATCTTTATGCTCTTTTATGATTAACAAAAAATAAAAATTAAGCAACCATAATTATCAATTCATCAGTAAAACTCTCAAAAGTGTTTAAAGTAAACGCACTCACTTGGTTTAATTGGTGTTCTTCCTTTTTGTTTTGTCATTTTGTGTTCTTATCAATCATCCTGTTAAATTTTTTGAACCCAACTCCAAATATGCATAGGATTAGGACATTCAAAACAAAAATGGTTAATAGATTCCTCATGTTTTTCACAAAGCGTACACATAGAACATATATGCAAACCTCTATATTGAATGTGTTGATTTGTAGGTAGTCGCTCATGAAAAATTTCCAGAGATCTAGAGTTTTGGAAGGAGGTATATATGAAGACCAAATGAGTTTACCCCAACCACAGGAAATTCCAGGATCCAAGAAAAGAGTTTTAGCTGACTTAAGAGTGAAACGCCTAGAATCTTCCAGAATCCAATTAGAAATATCATGTTTCTTCCTAATCATGATATGTTCAAAAAAATGAGGCATATGTCGTAATGGCAAGGGAATACTCCAATCACTACCAGTCCAGAATTGAGAAACTGTATCTGGGATTCTAAAACCATTAGGTAACCCTGCAATGATTGATAAAGAAGGAGTTGAACAACGTTTATCACTCCAAAAATTAATAGAATTGCATGTACCAACAGTCCAATAAGTATGTTTAAGAATAGTGTCATAAAACTGTTTAATCTCAAACCAAATAGAGGAGAATAAACCATAATAAACCGGTACTTTGATTTAAGAACTTTGGCTTTTAAGAGAAGAAACCAAGCTTTGTTACTATAAGAAAAATTCCAACTAAGCTTAAGAAGATACGCATTATTTTCATGAAGGAGATTAATAATCTTCAATGCATCATTCTCAAGAGGAGAAAAGATCTTAGCCCAATTAAATGTAGTTATGTCTTTTTTCATAATATCACAAGTCCAAATAAAATTTATGTTTCACTGTTCAACTTGCTTAAGAATAGAAACTAGTCATTTATATATGTTAAAACTATAAGATAGAAAACCAGTAATCACCATATTAACCAACTGGATCCGACCCATCATGCTAAGAGATTTCCCTTTCCAAGATGATAGCTTCAATTTGACTTTATCAACCAAAGGTTGAAGAAATCGAAACTTTGGAGCACCAACAAAGATAGGCACCCTTAAATAATTAAAAGGTAAAGTCCCATGACTGCAAGAAAGAAGACATTGAACTTTTGTAACAAATCTTGCAAAAGTATCCATGGTGAACAAGCTACTTTTAGAATTATTAACATATTGACCAGAAAAATCACCATATATTTTAAGGAAGATACTCAAATTTCTAAGAGACTTATTATTTACCCTACAGAAAACAAAGATGTCGTTAGCGTATAGCAAGGAGTGATGTAACCTGTAAAGCTAGCCATATGCTAAATCTTTTTATCATTCACAAGCTTAGAGATGTCTATACTTATAACCTCCTTTACGAGGCAGAAAAGCAAGGGAGATAAAGGATTCCCTATCTCACACCTCTACTACAAGGAAAAAAAAAATCATTATACTACCATTTATCCTTATAGAAAGCATAAATTAACGAAGGATTGTCCCAATCCAACTGACAAATGAGGAATGAAAACCAAAGCGTCTTAAAATTAACAATAAGAACTTCCAAGTCAGAGTGTCAAATGCTTTATGCATATCAATTTTGTAAGCCACATTACCTCCTCTAACCCTTTTAGAACGCATGTTAATAGCTTCAGAAGCAATATCAATACAATCATGAAACTGTCTACCCTGCACAAACCCATATTGATTGTAGTGATATCAATGTTTTTTCTTTAATAGATAAACCCTAATTACTTAGCCAAGTGGTATTGTAGGAAAAAGTTACAATAAAGATTTTTTTTCTTTACTTCAAATGAGATCCAATTGCACATATTGAATGAGAATATAAAAAAATATACCTGAAAATCCACTTGAAATAAAATTAAGTCAGATAAAGCATTTCAATCATTCATAACACACCTTTTATATGTTTACAAGTCTTAATATTCAATTTAATACCTAAAATAAATTTATGTTAGGTTGACTCCTTGTTTATGGAAAAGTGTAAGGTGTGGTCTATATTTCCATAAATAATGCATCCAAATTATATAATTTTGTATAGAACACAGGACCACCCTTGACACATTTCAAAAAAGAATAGACCAAAAGGAGACAATTCTCATTTTAGGGATTAAAAGCAAACTTTTTGCATACTTATCAATCTAAAAACATTTATCATAAAATGTAAATTATCATAAGAAAATTTTATAGAAAAAATTAGCATTATAATTTTGATTATTGTTTTGAAAATTATCCCAAAAAATTAAAGGGAAATAATTAATATTAGAAGAGTGTGCAAGAATGAAAAGAAAACATCTAAAGGGGATAAGTGAGATTTTCTAAGAACGATAGTCAACAATAAAAAATATATTAATGGTGGATCTAAATTAGTAAATGTCTACTTACAAAATTATGGGAAGACATGAAATTTCTAATGACAATGGGGTCATGGACACAAATTACTTAAACCATGTAACAACCAAAGAGATTAAGTGAATTTTCTCTTCCTTAAAAAATAATAAGCAATTTAATCAACATAGTGTCATATTTAAAAAATCTATAGTGTCAAGTAACAATAAGTTGATCAAACACCAAAATTTTGTTCACCATATTTGAAATCTTGCAAAAAAAAAAAAAATATCATCAATACATAATACTCAATAAAGAAAATATAACATGTTGCAATGGTATTGTACTGATCCCATTTTAAGTTAATTTTTCAATTTTTCACAATAAAAATTGTTGAAGATGGGAAGCTTTGATGTGCCAAATCCAAGTGAAGCCTGAAATTGTGTGATGTTTTAGGTTTATGATGGATTTGTGTCCTCCTCTTTTCGGTTTTGGTGATGGTTTGCGGAAGCTCCATGGATTGATGATGGAACAAGATCCTCCTAAGAGTGATGGTGATCTTAAAGGTGCATGAAAAGTAGGATTTGAGAGTGGTGAGGCCAACTCTTCTTGGAAGGTGACGGTTTAGGAAGATTAAGAGCCTAACCTAGGAGGTTTTTAGGCAAAGAGTGAGAATGGCACAAATTGGCAGCATTTAACTAATGTATTAATCTTGAATTTACATGACCCAAGCTCCTCTATATATAGCAAGAGTGGGCTGAAAATGAAAAGAGAATTGGAGGGAAATTCAAATGTTGGCACATGGGAAGGTGGCTCCTAA
>Ga0123341_1007235_pt1 | contig 10100 bp, 7 predicted proteins | sample Turbeapinknodule_FD_89959 | JGI IMG/M metagenome (GOLD analysis project Ga0123341, IMG submission 89959) | Root nodule microbial communities of legume samples collected from Mexico - Turtle bean Mexico pink nodule | ecosystem: Host-associated > Plants > Roots > Nodule | place: Mexico: Nepantla...
ATATTTTAGTAAGTTAAAATTTTAAAAAAAAACTTTTATATACTCGTTTATATTAAAGTTAACATTAAATTATGAAAAATGTTTTTTTTCTTTATCAAGTAATCTATCAAAGGTGTGGTAAACATCCTTATAAGAGTTTTTTTTTACTAAACGGGCAAAATTTAGATTCAAATTTACCAAAAAATAAGTAAATTTTAAAAAATTAAACCAATAAATAAGTCAAATTCAAAAAATATTTGTTAAATTTCTAACAATTCTAACATGATTCCAATACAATTTAAAATAATATACTAATTTTCTAAAATTTCAAATATATATCTTAAATATATTTATGCACATAAATTTTTATTATTAATTTATATAATTTATAATTACATAATATATAGATCTTTGTCTATATTATAGATATATATTATAGATATCTCTGTATCCGTATCGGTTTGTGTTATATAAGTAGCCTTAGATTCATTCATGTAAAAGCGTTTTCTGGTTAAATCAACTCGTGTCATAGATTTGGGATCTACCAGAAAACTCAACCTTTTTTCATTAGGCCAACCTTTCATCACTAAAACGCAGTTCATCATACTTCAGGATTCTAGTGGCCAACACTATAGGTGGTTTATTATTTAGGGTTAAGCATCACCAATTTGACACATTTACACACGTCCAACAGAGAAGTTACTCAGTAGCTTTTTAATTTCACGAGTGCTACGTGCATAAATGGAGATAGAGGTATATTTAGACAAGAACCTGTTCTAGGATAGACTATGTAATGACAGATATGCTATACGTAACCCCATACATTATTTGACTAATTTACCTAGTTATTTTATTCAGGTAGATTAAGATCTCTAATACCCATTTCAAGCGTAATCAGATGGACACAAGCAGAAGCACATTACTTTACCCACAATTGGTTGAAGCAAGCATTTTTTCATTTGCCGGCTCATTAGTGCGGAGAACAAAGATGTCAAAAGAATGACAAATAAAAATGAAATCAGCAATTGAATCATGTACCTTCTTCAAATAAAGGTTATGAGAAGAAAGTTTCAATACTAATATCTTCCGTGATTAAATTCGTTACCAAAAACTATTGCAGCAATCTAGAAATGGCATAATACCCCTACATCCTGAAACTTCGTGTCCGTAAATCCTCCCTCCAGGGAAAAATGAGTTACTGTTTCTGCGATCATCAATGCAAATCCTTTGAGCAAGACAAACCTGTCTGCAATAAAAATGAATCCCTTGGAAGATGATTAATTTTTTAAAAATGCCGTACAAGGCAAAAACAATCAGAGGGTGATTTTTTTGGACAGAAAATGATAAAATAAGCAAATGACAAACTTGTCCGGTGGGTTCACCCTTAATTTGATGCCCCAGCTTCACTACTGAATCCATTTTTTTGCCTCTTGTTGGATATAATATCAGAAAAAGAGTCTACCAGTTGCCCTGCCAAACTACTCGGATCATCCATAAGAGTCTGAATGAAGGTATTAACCACCCTGCGTTCTTGCTCAGTCGCCCTTAAACTAAACCATGTTAGCAACTTCAACCTAAATTCCTGTTTGATGTGACCCTCACATTCTAGCCAACGAATTACTTTCACACAGTACTCAAAGTTCTCATCCAAGGAACATGAACCATCACATATACGTAAAGGAGAACCGTTAATTAAAGTGCTGTCACAATCATGTGTCTCTTCCAATGTGCTTGCTATCCTTTTTCTGCACATATCTATGCGTGAATCAACAGCAGATACTTCTCCTGTTGGCCCATGGGTCCAGGTTTGAGAATCCCCACTCCCATGTGATCTTGCCAAACCATTTTTGTCTAGATCATGAGAAGCAGCATCATCGTCTCCCTCCACAGTTTGCAACAAAGAGCAACCATTATCTTCATCCCTAGAATACTCAAACGGAGGTGTTAGCTCTTCATTTAAATCAGGAACTGAAACAACATTTAAATCAAGGCCTCGAGTAACTGAGGGCAACTGTGCTTCTGGAATTCTTGGTTTATCTAACCGTTCACTATGTCCGCAGCAATCTTTCATATTGACAGAGCAAAACTCTTCCAAGTAACCTTGTTCTTGAGCCCAAGCAAGACGCAAAATTTTCCCAAGGTCTCGAACCTTGAATCCATAGCTGTTCAGTGTGTCATTTGGCACCATCTTGGATCCCGAAGAATTGCCCCTAGATAGAAGGTTCTCTTTTTCGTGATTATTAGCAACAGACGAGGAGGGGCTATTTTTAATTACCTCGATGCTCTTGGTAAAACACTTAGCCTCAGAATGACCCAGGTCACGTGTATCTGTGTAAGATATAATCCTAAAAGTATATTCTGTGCAAGGGTTGAGGTTGGATATCAAAATCCTCCTCTGAGACTTGGGAAACACGGAAACAGGATCTTTGGTGGGTGATTCATCCCGACTCTTGTAATACCAGAGCTTGTATCCCTTAATCTCCTCAGAACATATATTTGATATTTCAATTAAAATGATTTTGACCGAGGAAGTTGTTACCTCTTCAAAAACAAACTTGCAAGCAGCAGGAAGTGAACCCTCTGCGAGTCATAAATTACCATCATGTCCAAAATAAATGATACCAAAAAAGTGAGAAATTTAAGCCCCGTCTCCCCAAAAATATAAAAAAATAAAAAGCTAAAGAGCATTAATTCCAACCTGCAGAATCCGAGTTTACATTCAGAACAGTGGCAAGCCACCTATCAGCTTTCTCAATAGCAAGTGAACAGAGTTTCTGTATATCACTAGCAATAGGGAGTCTGCTGACAATGCCTCGAGCCATCTTGGCAGAAACGCCATTCACAGGGCCAACTTCTGTCTCCAGCTTAGCCTTCGCCTCTTGAACTGTTTGATGCAAGTCTTTGAATTTTGTGGTTCCGTCCAGGAGCCTGTAGCTCAAATATATCCTGTAACAGAGTACATCCACACGTCGGGCATCCTTAGCAATATTTAGCTGCTTCTTCCAACATCTGAAATAAATAAACATGAATGAACAAGCCAAAATGGATCTAGAAATTTACTTACCAACATAGAAGCAGCAAATGGTTTAAATATATTATACAGTCTACTTGTCTTTTGAGGAACTGAAAAAGGTCATAAAGTATTTCAATTCTTTTTGAAAAGATAAATCAAATGTAGCAAAAACTGCAAAAGTATGTCTGCTCAGTTGCTTCAAGCATGGTATATTAGCGAGTGAAGATCCTTTTTAAAAAAAATTTACTCGATAGTGTATTCAGAATGAAAGTTACGCAAGTGGACATGTAGACAAAATTACTTACCCAAGTATCCCCGTAACTTTACCACAGGATGCACAACAATAACCACCATCTAGTTGCATCAGTTGCCCATGATCAACAACCCCCACCTTTTTATGTAAAAGGGCACATTCAATATGGCAAGACAACCCACAGGAGTCCCCTTGAGTAGATTCAGATGTGCATACTAACCAAAGACTCGGATCCTTGTTATCATCAAAAAGGTGACAAATACAGCAAGAGCATCTTCTACAGAATGTGTCATCTATAGACAGAACAGCCCTACAAGCAGAATTTTTACAGATCCAAGTGTTTGAATGGCCAAAATCAGAAGACTGGTCAGGAGGAGCTATGAGTCGAGTGGGATTTTCACCCTTCCGAGACTGCTTTCTAGATGGCTGATGGCTGAAACTAGAAACCTTTTTTGTGTCTTGTTTCTTAATCATCTTACCAGTTGACTTAGTTTCAGTCATCCTGCTTTTAATTGAAATGTTTTTTTTGTCCTTATCAACACACGTTCGAAGAAGTTCCTTCTTCAGACCATATTTTACAAACTGCTGAAGGAGTTCTGAACTTTTCGAAGCACCATCAGAATGGCCATTTTTTTCCAGAGTACTTTGCACACTGGAAGAAAGGCTTTGAACACCAGAAACTGGAAAGAAAAAACAACAAATTGTAGTAGTGTTTGGCAAAAACAACAAAAAATAAACTTCAAACAATAAAACTAGGACTCGAGACAACACAAACAGCAGAGATAGACTAAGACTATGTAGGAGTAAAACATGAAAGCAATAAATGATGATTTGATTTCAGGTTCCACCAAAGAAATGTGCATATAAGAGTTGAATAAACCAAACATCCAACAACCAGAACTAACAACACCTAATTATATAGCTAATTCCGTGAAAGAGCTAATTAAGGAGACAACAATTTACAAATGATTATGCCCAAACCACAAGAATATTTGACTACATTTACATGTTATCCAAAAACTGTTGCATACAATCATTAAACTGCTTTGACACTTGTGAATCAAAACCAGTTGACAAGATAAAACATCTGCTAGCTTCTTCGAGGTCAAAGTTCATATGAAACATTCCCCTTCACATCAGCAGAAACAAAATGGAACCAATCGACCTTAAAATTTATATATTTTTGAAATCTGCAAAACCTTGAGGTTTAAATTAAGAGCAGATGCTAATAGCAAATGATATTAGTCAAAATCATTCAAGGTAAACAGCCAGGGAAACACAAATATGGATAAATTATTGCAATTTTACTTCTAGATGAACATCTACCAAGGAAAAGACCTGGAATCAAGTTCCTCCAGCCAGACAGATTGCACAGATTTTGAACAAAAGACCCAGATTATAAGCTATCATGCAATACGACAGATACAAGTCTCGAGCCATCCTGAAAATGGATAAATTTATTACGTGATCTTTTTAATAAATTCCAAATAATGGGATCTGATTTTCACATCAAAAGTAAGAATATTCACAATGAAGACTGGTGAAGCAGCACAAGTATGCACAACAACAGGCTTTCCATATAGGAGTTGGTGAGAGTGTGTCTTATTACACACAGCTTTATTTTGTAATCAGGGAATAAAGTGATTAACAATATAATATAAGAGAATCCCTAACTAATAACTATATCTTTGTTTCCTTATTTACATATCATTTATATGATATAATAATCCACACAAATTAAATCAAATACCTTAACTAAATGGAAGGTTACATGAAAATTTGATAGGGGAGAGGGAATCTACGAAAACATCTTCAAAAGCAAACAATGTGGCAACCACAGTTTTAGATCTCAGATGGCACATAGTGGCCAACTCTGAAATCAATATAGCAAGATGATCATCATTTTAAATACGAACAAATAGTTCATATATTAGACAAATAAGTACTCAAACAAAAACAAAAAAGAAAACTAAAGAAACTCAATATAAATAACTAGTCACAGTATATAGACACAATCACTATCAATCAGGCATAAGAGCATAGTAATAAAATGAAAAGAATGAAAGATGATGGTTAAATTAGATAAACCAATCTCAAAACCTTTTTTTTAACATGATAGCTTTCAGGAGAAGAATGATGTACCTCTCTTTCAATTCATTGTACTTGTTAAGATGAACAAAAAATATTTAGTAAACATTGACAATATAGTAAGATATAATCCCAGCTAGTCAAACACGTCAAAAGTGTGCCTAGGGTACTGAGACAAGGGTCCACATGAGATCAGTGTCTCAAGAGTGTCTTTCTGCATCAGGCAAAGTCTGCCTCTAATGTCTCATTGACAAGGCTGAAAATTCTACGAAACCACAACTATCTAACTTATTAACTGTGTGAGGGTGAATCAATCATGTGTTCACCTAATACCTTAACTTTTTTTAATAGTTGGTAAATACAATGACAGCAAAATCCATGACCAACTAATCTAGTGTTCGATATTTTCTGCCCAGAATCTCTTAATAAAAAATTGAATTTCATTACAAGGTACGCAGACCAGTACATGGTCACTGTAAATGCTTCCAGCCCAAAAAGTTCTCGCATGAGTGATGGTCAGAGATGTCAATATAAACCACTAGTTCATATTCACCTAATAGATTAAACTTAGGTAAAATAGACAGTCTTTGGGACTCTTAGCAGCAAACAACTCATGCACTTGTAAAATGAACACCACAAAATGTTATGCCCGAGTAGTAAGTTAAAATGAAAAATCAACACAAAATAGTAAAAATATTTACTGACAATTCATTTACATCCTCAATTTAAAAAAAAAAAACAAATTTATCTCGCCAAGTTTAAAGAGAAAATAGTTGGATTATTCTTATAAATCATTAAAAGGAAAAACCAACAAATATCCCATCGGAAAATATGAATCATAAAAGGTTTTCTCCACTATTTTAATAACCTCCCATCGGAAATACGATGTTTTATTATTATTCTCATAAATAGGGTTAGAGAAAGGTTTTAAATGTAAAACATTTCAATACATCAGATTCAATCTGTGTTTTTTTACTGAGTACATCATTATTCCAAATTTAAAATAAAAAAGGGAAAGGGAAGGCAATTGGATATTCCACTTATGCGAACCATTGATACAATTGTGTTCCAAAACAATATTCTTTAGATTAAGGGGGAAGTACAATAGAACTATACTAATCAGTACGATATGTGTTCATAATTTATTTTTAAGAAAATATAACAAGCCAATCCCTGATATATAACACCAATGACCCTGGACTCCAAGAAAATAGCAGAATTAATCTCTAGCATGTGTACTAACAGGGCATATCAGATCATTGGATGAATATATTTTACTTTAGCAATAACTATAATATATTTGATCATACTGGTCAAATAAAATTCACGAAGATGATAAGCCAAGCGGGCAGAGGAAGCTTCAAGACCATCTTATTGGAACATTTTGATTTCAAGATTCTTCCTCAAGCAAGCACAAAATGGTGCTATGCAATAAATCACGAGGCAGCAATATATAAATTATAACAATGATATATGGACAAACAGCCCTCTAAATGTCTAGGTGTCACTTCCAATATTTATATCATGCATTGGACTGAAACTGTACAAAACTTAGTATTTGTCAGGAAAGAAAACACAAGTAACAACATAGTTAGACATAATTGAAATAAATGGCAGCATGACATTCAATGGAAGAACACTGGTAACATAACAGAAACACTAGACACACATACAACATAGATAATGAGACTTTTAATCACATGTTCATCTTCCCCAAACTCAAATTTCAATCGTATAATATACCATACCCAAGATTGACTTTCAATGAATTAACATGTCAAAATAGAATAATAAAACTACATCAGTTAACACTCAGCTATATACACCAAACAAAGAGAAAACAAACTGTCATAAACCTCTAAAAGAGCATACAGAAGAAGCACAGGACATACCTTTAGCCAGGAACTTTTCTTCTAAATCCATTAACTATGATTTAACGGCCCTTTCCTGCAAAACACAGATATAGCATTACCACGATGTTATACTGGTGAGAAGATCAAAGCTGTGTCATGTAAGAGTTACCACTCCACAAAGCCAAATATATAAGAAAAAGAAATTACAAAGTAAAGTCTCAATTATGGAAACACACCAAATAAAGTTAACAAATGGTAATTTGACAAATGTTTAACATGACAAGTAACATTCTTTAGCTAAAATTCCAGCTGCTAAAGATCAAGAACAAACAACTAACAACAATGTTAACACGAAAGTTTTGTTTTTTCTTGTTCATCTCCACTCTTTCTTTAACAAACAAAAACACCATGACATTTCATAGGAACAATGACAACTCATAAGCTCAAATACAAGAATGTGGCTCACAAACAGATCATAATAGACCCGCAATTAATGGAACTACAATGCAGGATAGGAAAATCAAATTAAATTATGTTCTACAAACAAAATAACAGAGAAAATTAGAGGAAAAGATTCAAATCATACATACACAAAATAGACCTAACCAACCCACAATGCCTCGTGCAGAAGATTAAAATAATCAAAAAGCAAATAGCATAAAAACCTACCACAATATCCCACATGCCCAATTAATATGACAAAAATATTTACTTTATTTTTACATACGTATACTATACAAAAATACGAAAGAAAGACGAACACAGAAGTGAAGAGAGCTCTATAAAGCCTCACACATCGCGATTTAACAGCCTCTTCCACACGCATTGTGCAGTCCGCATTGACGAGAAGTGAAATCAAAGCCTGTTTTTCTTAATTTTTCCTTTTTACCAGAAAAGGAAACAACTCCTATACACGAATATGAACGAATACAGAATTACAAAACATGACATAACGATAGAGGGGGAAGAAAAAGAGTGCACGAAGATACGGAAGAACAAATCTGCATAAAAAAGATAAGCGAAAAAATAGAACAAATATAGAATGATAAATAGTATATAATAATAATAATAATAATAATAATAATAATAATAATAAAGTGTAACAGAAAATTTGGGTAAAGCGAAGAAGAGAATCTGGAGAAAACGCACCAGGGAGAAATGAAGAGAGTTTGTTGTTGAGAGCGTGAAAATCTTTTTGCTCGGAAGAGCATGAATTAATAAATCGAAGGCAAAGAAAATTCTTCGTTGTTAGTTGTTGTTATTTGTTGGAGAGAGAGAGAAAGAGAGAGAGATTGTTCACGTTATAGAAGGGAGAGAAAGCGGCGAAGGGCACGCGCGGAGGAGCGCGTGGAAGGGGAGAGTAGTAGTTTGAAAGCAACAATGGTTTGGGGTTTTCTGCAGTTGCACGGTTACCGCTACACATCTACTCCCACACTCTCATCACTGTCTCATATCATCTTCTCTCTCTTCTCTATCTATATATATTTTTTATTATTATTATTTATTTTATTTTATTTTATTATATATATTTACGCTAACACACAGTACATACTTTTTCTTTTCTTAGTTTCCTTTCCCTTTTATGACATTCACGTGAAAGGCCATAAATGTCCTCGCAAAGTGAAAAATTAAATACCATACTTAATCCATAAATTTATACTCAACGGTTTATTTGTTTTTTACCAACTAAATATCAATTTTAAAAAATATATAACCGGATTTATATATATTCGATGTACATAAATTATTTTAAATGTAATTATTTTCTTTACATATCAGATACTTAACCATTAACTTTTTTCTAATATTCGAATCTTATTTTTTAATGTTTTTATATCAAACGTACATACAAATAATAAAGTATATATTTAAAAATAATTTTTAATTGCTATATTCGATTGTGACTCAGATTTTTCTTAAATAAATTTTCAAATTACAAACACACCAGCGTTATATTATTTAACAACGTATCTCAAGTCATTAACTGTTTAATATTTAACTTCCTTTATCACTTTTCTTTCTTAAATTTTAGAAAGCATAAAGTGAGACGATATTTCCTTTTAGTTTGAAAGAAATTTTCGCAAAATATAACTTTTTGATCTGATAATTTTTTAATATTCTTAATATTTATTATAAGGAAGTGTACTGCGTTTGATTAGGATTGACACATTAGGAGGGTTTGAAGACTGATAAAGTAGGTGTACTATACTAATTTGGTGGGATGGATTTGTGCCAAAAAAAGGAAGAAGGAGGAAGAGACATCCTAATTAAGGTATGGTGATTTGAGGGAAAAGTTTGATTATTAATGGTGAATAACCATTATGTAATTGTATCATAAATTAATTTTGAACATGTGGTGTGTGGTTGTTTAATTTACGTTGTTTATGTATAAAAAATTCAATAAATCAATATTTACATGTGTTCCAAAGTTCTATAATTATTAGTTTTGGATACATAATCGATTATGATTCCAAACCTAATCGGTTATATTGGAGATCTCACATTGATTAAAGTTGATAATATTTGATTGTATATAATTGGATGCAAATTTCATCCAATGAACCGATTTTATGGAGTTAAGTTATGCTTAAAATCCACTTTTTAATATTGTATATTGTAATTGATTAAGTATGTATGTTGCCGTCATAGTAAGACAAAATTTCAAATAGTCATAACTTTTGATAAATAGGTCGGATTGAGATACTTTAAAAATTAAAGTTGCTCGATATGAGATAAGAAACGCAATGGTCAATAACCAAAGGGGATTAGGTCCACCCAATTCTCCAAAAAATCAATCACTTACCATTACTCTTTTTTTTTTTAGGTATTTTAGCATTTTAGTTCACATACTACATTTGTCAGAAAATTCAAAATTCTTTTGTGGTATTTCCTTGTATCAAACCATAATGTGTTC
>Ga0123341_1007236_pt1 | contig 10100 bp, 2 predicted proteins | sample Turbeapinknodule_FD_89959 | JGI IMG/M metagenome (GOLD analysis project Ga0123341, IMG submission 89959) | Root nodule microbial communities of legume samples collected from Mexico - Turtle bean Mexico pink nodule | ecosystem: Host-associated > Plants > Roots > Nodule | place: Mexico: Nepantla...
ATTTAATGAAATATGTTGAAATAATTTAAAAACAGTTTGAATATTATAGCAACATTCTGTTAAATTACTTAATTGATTTTTAAAACAAACTGATTGTTTTTATTTTCTGTTGAAATCACAACATAAAAAACCAATTCATTTAAAAAAATAACTTATTGATTTTTATTAACAGAAAACACAAAAGAAAAAAAATCATTTTTAAATTATTTTAAAATCTTTAAGTGTTTTTCAATCAGTTGATACGATAAATCATTATGCTGAAATACTTGTTGTAGTCATCAAACTTAAAAAAAGTTATTTCAACTGATTTAAAAGATGAATCAACTAACTAAAATTAACACAAATTTGGAAAACAAAACTTTCAAAAGATATTTCAAATCAGATGAACTTGGATCTTAACTAGATGCATATTAACAACTCAAAATCTATCTAACGAGACACACACAACAAATTTTTCATGACAGGTTTGGAAATCATCAAATCCACCTTGTTCAACATATTCCTTTGTAATTCCCCATTGAGTTATAAGGTTTTGATTAATAAAAGTTTCATTTTTCAATTTGCTATAGCAGTTGTTTCAATCTTCTAATCTCCTAGAAAATTGGATTTTGTGAGAGGTTGTACTTAAACGCATGATTCACAGTCTTCCTTGTCTTAAACTTTGCATTCTTATTGTTCTAATTAATTTCTTCGGCGCATGATTCAAGAGAGAGGAGAAAAGCATTCCCATTGAGTATACACGTGGAATAAAGTGTGAACTAATTAAACCAGTAGATGGTTGCTTTACTAGTAAGTTTCAAGTTGAAATATATTGACACATGTTCAATTTAGTTTAGCTCTGTTTGAGGATTGAGAAAGTTCTAATCTTTAGAAAACCTATGAAGAATTCAATGGTGGAAAAACTTGGGAATCAACCACTTTTTATTTGTTGTTTTAATCATTAAAAAAAACTAAAAAAAAAACTTTTTAAATTTATTGTTGTTAACTTTTCTTGCTTGTAGATGGATTTTGAACATTGATTTACAGATTTCATTATTGGATTTGTTGAGAGACGACTTGGGTTCATCTTACCACAATTACACTATCATCTTTTTGTCGTTTGATTGACTATCACTGTATTAGACAAACTACGCTAGAATTATTTTAATTTGACTGTCAAATGATAGATATCAGTGTTTCTCAAAGTGACCCTTTCTGATAGGTGCCTTCATCCTAATTGCTTTCTTGCTTGGAATTTTTAGAGAAGTTGGCGGATGCTAATGGAGGAAGTGGATCAAGGAGAGCTCTAACGAAGTTATGGTTTCCTTGTAGGTGCATGAAGAGTATGGAGAGTGATTGGTTGGGCCATATCACTTGAAGAAATGAAGAGTAAGACCAAAGGTGTCTATCCTAGAGAGGTTTAAACAAGGGAGTCAGTAGGCTAGCAACTTGGTAGCATAACACTCTAAAATTGATCTTATTAAAATGTCAACCAATCATCTCTTTATATAGGCTAGAGGTCCGACCAAGCTTACACAAAAATGAGAGGGAAAATTCAAACTAATTATGTTTGAATTAGGCGCCTAAAATGAGTCACATTGCAAGCATGTCCTAAGTGTGCTTCATGTGACCTTTTTAGGTCTAAATGATCGGCCTAGGTTAAATGTGGGATTCAATGAGACCTTAATTTACCCTAGGTTGGTTTGTAGATGCCTAACCCTAACCCTAATTCACTTAAGAAATATTACAAGTAAAATTCTTATTCCAATTTTAGCATGAAAAATAAATCCTACTTTAGAAAATTTACACTAGGTTATGCCCTTTTTGAACATGTATAAAAAAAATGTCTCTGCCATCAATAGCAGAGCCTCAATCTTCTCGTATCTTCCTTGTCATTGCCCTAGTGATTGGTCCTGAGCTGGGCCTTCTGCCATCATCCCCTCCCTGTTCAGGAAGATTTGTCCTCAAATCACAAACTTATTTTCCTTCTGTGAAAGGAATCTCGTTGGTAAGACCATCATTGGTAGTTTCCTTATCAAATTGTCATGGTCTTCCCAATAAAATATGACAGTTTTCGATGGGTACTACATCACATAAAACAATATCATTATAGTTCCCCACAGAAAGAATGACTTTTACCAGCTTATCTACAGTTAAATCCTCATCTTCATTCAGTCATTACAGTTTATAAGGTTTTGGGTGGGGTATCACCTATAGATCAAGCTTTTCAACCAATCTAGTGCTACAACAGTTGCAGCAAGATCCACTATCCACAATGAGAGTACAAGTATTTTCTAAAATTTCACCTCTTGTATGAAAGATGTTCTCTCTTTGTGTTTCATGTTTCATGCTAAGTTAATTGTTGAGGGTTCTTCTGATCATCAATAATTCCCCCTCACATGGATATTCCCTCTCACTCTTTTCTTTTTCCTCTCCCTCACTAGACTCACCTTTTTCGCTGCTATATTCATCCTTACCCCTTAGGATCATGGTTCTCATATTTGGACATTGGGATGTTATATGACCTCTACCAAGACATTTAAAACATTGTATATCTCTAGTGCGAGTTTGTGGGGTGGACACGTCTTTTCCTACACTTTTAGGAGTTTCTAACTTAGATTTATCTTTTAAGAAATTATCCTCCCTTTCCTTCTTATAGTCCTTATTGGGATAGGAGCTAGAATAAGAACTCTCCTTGCAACTTGATCCTTTTCTCAAAATTTGTTGCTCAACTTTTATGCAAAGTTGGATCAAGTCATTCAAGTCTTTATAGGGCAAGACATTCACCTTGTCTCTTATCTAGAGACTAAGTCTACTAAGGAACCTAAATATGGTGGTGGTTTCTTCCTCCCTAATAGAGGCTTACATCATATAGAGCTCCATCTTTTGCCTATACTCCTCTACACTCATATTCTTTTGTTGCAGTCTTTGGAGCTTGTCCATCAACTCCCTATTATAGTAAGAGGAATATGGAAGCGTCTCAAGGCTCCCCTAAGTTCATTCCAATAGGTAATGGGAGGGTCCTTGTGGAGACGTCTCTCTCTAAGGAAATCCACCAATACATTGCATAATATTTAAAGCTTGAGGTGGCTAGGGGTACCTTCCTTTCCTCACTCACTCTATGGCAAGCAAAAAGTTGCTCTACTTTCATCTCTCAATCTAGATATACCTTACATTTTCCTTACCATAAAAATAAGCTAGGTCAATCCTAGTTTCTATTGGTTGGCTTTCTCTCCTAGTTCTTCTAGGTGCATATTGATAATAGTTATTGATTCTAAGACTCTCCTCCTCGGCATGAGAGTCACTAGACCTAGAACTAGATACATGTGATTTTTTTAATTTTTTTATGTATTCATTTTTTTCTCTAACAAGTTTTAACTCTGCTTCAAGAATTGCAAGATGAGAATCTCTTTCTTTCTTTTCTTCTATAGCTTGATTCTCATATCTCTAGCCATTAGCTTCAGAAGAGATTTAGTAGAGCTTAAATCAATTTCACTAATATTAGCAATATGTTTAGGCATGTTAGAGTTTTGTGTTAAAAGTAATTTTCAAAGACAAAAATAGGTGGAGTGAAGTAGGTAATTTCCTAGGGAGGTGGATCACTAGGATCTCTTAAGTACCAAGTCTTTCCTTGCCAGATACTATCCCACAACACTTTCACAAACCTTTTTCTAAGCAATTTACTAAAAGCACAAACAAGGATGAAAACACTTTAATACAATATATATATATATATATATACATATATGCAAAGCAATAAAATAATTGAGAATTCCTAACTAGAAAGCTTTAAACTAGACGATTTCCTAGGTGAGGCTTTTTGGCACCTTGGACCTTGAGGACACACTCACTAAACTAAAACTACAATTAATCCACTAAGTAAACAAAGTTTAACAAATTAAAATTCAAAAGAAATACAATGAAAATTAGGTCAACAATTTTTATGCACTAAAAAAATTAAATTGTTTATTCTATGCATTCAACAATTTGTAGCTCCTTTTTGTATTTTGTGTAAATTTGTGAGGTTGTTGCTCCTTTCTTTTGCCTCTTTAGGATATTCAACCTAAGGTACTCAATTTTACCTATTTAGTGATGTATCTCACACCAAAATTTTCAACTCAACAACTCACCAAAGCAAATTAGATCACTTCCAAACAAGAGAGGTCAAACAATTTAAAAGCAACAAAACTCAAATTAAAAAAAATGAGTAATACTGAAAATGGAGTTTGTAATTGACATGACTTGAAAGAGTAATAAAGAAATTGACAAGCATAAAATTATGGTTCACAAGAAAAGGTAGCACTCAAATGGTATCCTAAAGAAATGAACTAGAATAGATGAATAAAATCAAAACTGCAGTACTGAAATTTTTTTATAAAAACTTTTCTCAACTTGTCGAATTAATGTTGGACAAATTACTTTCAAATTATGACTATAAATTTGAACCACTAAAACTTCAATGTTTAAGCTAAATATTAGCGCTAGAAATTCATAAAATCAGCCCACCAATTAATTGCGAAAAAAAATTCAATTTTGCTGCTCAATTCAAATTTTCCATAGTCAGGTTTTTTTTTATTCTTTCCATTTTTTATTTGTCAATTCTTTTTTATTTTGAATTTTGATGTACTTTTTTTTCACTTTTTCTTAACACATCAAGGTACATAAATCCATAATTTTTCACCTACACACTTAATTGTAATAAATATTTTCAGCCAGCACAAAAACAGTAAAAACAGAGGAAACCTAAATTGGAACTAAAAACAACATTGAAAACTCAAAAATACAATGGAATTAAGTGGAATTGGAACTTGTATGGAACTAACAACAAGTATGAACTCAAATCTAGAAAAATAAAAATGCACTGAAGCTCAAATTCGGAATTTAAATTGTACTCAAATTAAATCAAACAACCAAAATCAACAATAAAAAGTACTACATAGAATTGATTATAATTTGGATGAACATGACTAAGACATTACATGAATTTGATTCAAAAATTAAAATGACTCAACCAAATTAAAATGCACCGAATGAAAATATAAGAATACTCAAATAAAATGCAAAGTAAAACAGTATACTCAATAGAACACTAAAATAATGCAATCGGAAAGTTCAAGAACAATTGAACCAAACAACAATTAGCACAAGCATCATGAATTGATTAGTAAATTGCAATTGAAACAACAAGACAATGAAGAACCGCAATGAACACCACAGAAATAAGAACAAAACAAAAAATTAAAAGAATAAAAAGAACTTAGCTTTTGAAGAACCAAAGCTCTTGATACCAAATGATAGCGAATTGTTTTCTTGCTTGGAATATTTTGAGGAGTTGGCGGAAGCTAATGGAGGAAATGGATTAAGGAGAGCTCCAATGAAGCTATGGTTTTCTTGTAGGTGCATAAAGAGTATGGAGAGTGATTGGTTGGGCCATATCATTTGAAGAGATGAAGAAAAAGACCAAAGGTGTTTATCCTATAGAGGTTTAAACAAAGGAGTGACTCAGCTAGCAACTTCATAGGATAACGCTCTAAAATTGATCTTATTAAAATGTGAGTCAAGCACCTCTTTATATAGGCTAGAGGTCCGACCAAGCTTACATAAAAATGAGAGGGAAACTTCAAACTAATTATGTTTGTATTAGGCGCCTAAAATGAGTCACATTGCAAGCATGTCTTAAGTGTGCTTCATGTGACTTTTTTAGATCGAAATGACCGACCTAGGTTAAATGTGGGCTTCAATGAAGCCCTAATTTACCCTAGGTTGGTTTTAGATGCCTAACCCTAACCCTAATTCACTTAAGAAATTTACAAGTAAAATTCTTATCCTAATTTTAAAAAGAAATAAATCATACTCTAGAAAATTTACACTAGGTTATGGCATTTTTTAACATGTATAAAAGGTTTGCTTGCCCAAACTCTCCCAAGTAAGATCACTCTAGAAGAACTCGCCCAAGACTTGCTTAAGTGAGTTTACTCCAATGAAGTTGGGTTTTCTCGTGAAACTCGCTTGTGCAAGCAATATTTCGCTTGAGCGAGATGACACTTAATCCAAGCCCAATTAGGTTAAATAGAAGGCTTGAGGCAAAACCCTAGATATTATTGGGAGGATGTTTAGAGATAGAATACCCTAAAAGAAGGCAGTCGCCAAGGAGAAACACCCTAAATCTTTTTTTCTTGTTTTTCGTGCTTGTAATGGCCAATATGAGTGGTTAAGTCTTCCCTTTGAGATTGGAAGTAATTTGTTCAAACTCTTATGTGTTTAGGTGATATTTATTTATGATATTTCTTTCTTGATTAATGATTGGTATTATCATTTTATTCTTAAAGTTTAAATCTTTATTCATAATTTTGATCCTTAGATTTGAGTGGAAAGTACTTCTAAGCATTTGACCTAAATAATAATTCTTAATATATTTGAATGCTAGGAATAGATTTTAAATATTAATTGTTTTATAACATTTGTTCGTAATGATAAGAAGTTTTTATAAATATGCGAGGAAACGATATTTAGGAGACATTCTTAATAAATTTGTATTTGAGGAATCAATATGAATGAGTTTTTAATGTGCATCAATGTCAATCAATATCGAATGTTATATGCTTTTATTCATTAAAAATTCAAATGAGTGAGAAAGATTAACCTTAATCCCAATTTTCTCAATTGAATCATCTAAATCATTTACTTTATTTTTGTTTTTATTTCTTATACAATATTCATGATACCAATAACTTTTATGTTCCTTGTGGGTTCGATATTCGTTCTTAGGGACAAATTATTACTTCTAACTCAGTACACTTGTTGAATTAAAGAGTCGTTAGTTTTATACTTCATGTTCTATTTATGTAAATCTCACGAGGAGTCTATTTCTCATCTCTTTTTTTAATGCTTTGATATTGTGTATGTTTGGACTTGACTTCAATAAGTTTTTCCAAGGATGACTTTTTCTTCTTATGCAGATCTTATATCTTTTATTAAGTCTTTTGGGAGCCCTCTTGTTAAACTAATTAGACTTATTGTTATCTCATTTTCAATTTGGATGATTTGGAGGAGGAGGAGGAATTATTGCAAGTTTCAACCCAAGATTAATACTCATTTTACCATTTATTCTATTGAGAACTATTAGAATGATAGGTAACTCTTCTAATAAATCTATGTATATTGATATATCTCACTTTTCTATCTTGAAGTTATTTGATATTAGTTTTTTGCTATTATGGAGTTTTCCTCTTACTGGATGGGTTTTCCTGACCTTGTTGCTTGTGTCGGGGTTCTTAGAAGAGGTATGGGGGACTTTGTTGGTGGCTTTTCTACTTTCCTTGGAATCCAGTCTTCTCTCTTTGTTGAATTTATGGGTGCTATCATTGCTATTGAGCATGCTAAAGAGGTTAGTCAATCATTTGTGGCTAGAGAGTGATTCTACATTGGCCTACCTTGATATTTCTTTTAGGCGTCTTTTTCCTTGTTCTATCCGCAATAGATGGAATAAATGTTTGTCTTGTTGTAAGATATTGAGTTTAAAGTTTCTCGTATTTTTAGAAAGGACAACTCCTATGCTAATAAACGTGTTTCTTTATGGTTGAGTAATAGAGTTGAATATGTTTGGTATAGTAGTATGTCATCTAGCATTTCTTTAGATTTTTTTCCATAATAGGTATAATTTTCTTATGTATCATTGTGCTTAGGTATAACAAAATACATATAAATTTCCATAAGTTTTCTTTGTATTTCTTTGCATGTGTTGGTCTAGTCCCCCATGTTTGTTTGTTCTTTTTTTTCACTTTTATGTTATGTTTTATGTGATGGCATATGATTGATGGAGTCAGGGTGTCAGTCTGGCTGAGATTTCAAGTTTCTTAATGATGTCTAACATGAGTTTTATAAAAGAAAGTGTATACTCAAATAATTAATTAAATTATTATACTAAATTTTTATATTCAATTATGAAAAATGGTTCATAATTGATTTTCCTTAAATATAATAAAATTTGAAGCTAGCAAGTCTAAAACAATTACAATAATTTGTTTCTATCTTTCAAGAATTCTCCAATAATATTAAAAATGTTTTTCTTTATAATTCTTTCAAAGGGATTTACATTTGAAGCCATGTGGTGAATTTTTTAATAATCTTTCCTATTATTAGAAAATCTATAAGATCGGGTGGTACTTTTTCATATAGTTTTGATTCCTAAATTCACTTTTTCGTATAACTAGGTTTGTTATCTCATGTAGTAGGTTTCTACATGTTTTATTATTATTTTTTGGTAGATTTTAAAGAGTTGTATATTTTTAGTGATTGCATATTTTATATATGAAGTGTGGTTGTAATAAGAATTTCAAGATAGTGAAACAATATAAGGTTGTAGTTAATACTGAATTTAAATTTAGATAGAATTGAATCGATATAAAAAAACATTGTTAGCAGTATTTATTAAAGTCTCACATTAAATAATATGAAGAAAAAAAATAAAAAAACTACAATAAAAAAATAAGAGTTGATTTAAGTATTGTCACTGCAAATAAGAGGTTTTTTTACTTAAGTAGTATGCGTTATGAGAGAATTTATAATTTTATCTTTGTAAAGATTATAGGAGAGATTTTCAGTTTTCACTATAAAATTTATAGGCAAAGGTTTGCAATTTTTGTCAAAAAAAAATTACATGTTGAGTAATAATTTTTTGTTCGGAAACGAAGACTTATAATTCCTAACCAATCTTGGTGTTATTCTTTCTTACATACTCTTTCATGTATGAATTCTTTTGCATTCTTCTTAATTGAAACTAATTTTTTTTATTTTAATATTTTAACCAATTGTGGCAAGAAAATTTCAAAGGTTCTATTAATTAATAAAAGAATTTTAAAAACTCATTTATCACTCTTTATATTACAAGAAAATTATTAAATAGCAACTAATTTAGAGATAAAAATAATTAATAATTATATGAATTAAGTTAGATATCATTTTATAAACTAAAAAACTATTGGTATTTAAACACTACAAGAAAAATGGTTTTAACGAGTATTTATTTTTACATTATCCAAGGTTAAAACTCGTATTAAGTCATTTAGCCAAAGGTTGCATTTTCCCCGCTAAACTATTCCTAGGGAATGTGTTTCCCAGTGTTCTTTTAAACCTCGAGAAAAGCCTTTCAGAATCCCTATTAAATATCATGGGTTTAATAGTCTCCGTAAAATACCATGGGTTTCAAAACCTCCGTAAAATACCATGGGTTTCAAAACCTCCGTTAAATACCATGGATTTAAAAACCTCCGTAAAATACCATAGGTTTAAGGACCTCAATAAAATACCATGAATTTCGAAATTTTCGTAAAATGACTTGCCTATTTGAAATAACCTTCAATCCCATTTTCCACCATCTTTAACGATCCTCCTGACTTCTCTCTTCCACCGTAGACACACTGCTCTCCGGCACAGGCTCAATGGTCGTCGATAGCAGTCCTAACAAGGAATCTCAATTCAACCACACTTATGGCTATTATATCTAAGGAGAAGAAACATTAAATAAGGCACTATGTTCTTTTTACTCCAATATTACTTCTTCCATCACCTTACTGCCCCAAATTGGGTCACAAGCTACTATTACCTAACTCGACAATAACTGGTGTTTATCACTACTATATATATCCTTAATAATTGCATTATCTATCATATGTGGGCTTCAAAGCCATGTGTGTTCTTGGCTAAATATTGCAAGAACATATTGCGAGGAGAAATTAACTTTATCACCTCTTACTTTCACAGTGAATTAATTATTACATGCATTTTAAAATAAATGTCTTAATTTAAAATATTTCAAAATTATAAGAATAAAATATTAAAAATTATAACTAAAACTAAAATTACACATAAAATATACGTACATCAAAAGCTAAAATAAAATAAGTCAAGTTTTTTGAAATATGAGCTCGTAATAAAAAAAATAGGAATTATATAAACCAACTACCATCAATCATAAAAAAATAAGTAAATACTGCTGAAATACTTATTATCCAAGATTATTTGTTGATATACTTATCATCCAAGGTTATTTTGCTGAGCTTTTAAATAAATTTTTGAAACTTTAGAAAAATTATTTGTAATGTAAAGTTACACTTTCAAAA
>Ga0123341_1007237_pt1 | contig 10100 bp, 6 predicted proteins | sample Turbeapinknodule_FD_89959 | JGI IMG/M metagenome (GOLD analysis project Ga0123341, IMG submission 89959) | Root nodule microbial communities of legume samples collected from Mexico - Turtle bean Mexico pink nodule | ecosystem: Host-associated > Plants > Roots > Nodule | place: Mexico: Nepantla...
CAAATTGATTTTTTTAAAAGCCATTATATTAAATTAAACATTAAACCCAAATATAGAGATAAAAAAAAGGTAATTATTCCTATTAAAAAAAGTAGTACCATTTTTAAATATATTTATTTTATTTTTCTTATATTTGATTTAACGTAAATTTTATTAATGAGATATCCACTTATTTTTGCATGGAAGTTGGCTATTAACAAACCAAGTCATTTCATTAGTTGAAAAAAATATTTCTTGAATTGCAAGTAATATCATTGAAACCAATTAGGTATTTGTTTTTTAGAGACAACTACCTTTCATCAATTATTTTAAACAAAAAATAGAGAAGACAACCAATTGGTAATAAATCCTTATCTCTTCAACAAAAAAAAGGAATATGAAAGCTTTGAAATGAAACAAGGACCCGATATTAGTGAAAATAAAAGTGAATATCAAAGTTTCAAGACTTTATAACAAATCTTTATCATTAGTACCATACAAAAAGGAGTACCAATTTAAGTTTTTACCATTCAAAAAAAGTTGCATAAAATGAACCAAAGTCAACATACTCCAAAACCAAAAGAAAGAAAAAATCCAGAATAAACCAGATTCACAGTAAAAAAGTTTCCATGTAGCTCCATCACAGTTGAAGTAGAGTCATTTTTGCACAGTTGTAAAACCATGCATGAAGATCAGAAGCTCCCCTTATGCACGAACCTTACTTTCTTTCCAGTATACTCACCATTGTACTCGTCATCTTGTTTTTCATGCACGAACTGTGAGCTGCTTCCATGAAAGAACTGTGAGCTGCTTCCATTTAGATACTGTTGTTGATCACCAGAAATGTCTTTCTCCTTCGAATATCATGTGTCATAAACAAGACAATAACCGACAAAAGAAATAAGGCAACAAGAATGGAACAAAGTGTGATTCTTTTAAAACAATTCGAAGAAAAGTACCATGTTTATTGGAACAGCAAAAGTAACACGATCATTGTTGTTGCTTGTACTAGTACTGAAAAATATCACATCCGTTAGATACAGCACTAACACTGTCATCATTTATTAAATAGTAATTAAATTTAAAAGAAAAAATTAATCTCTATATTGACTAAATTAGATACTAATTTAAAGATTAAAAAATTATTGATATTTAATGTGATTTCTATTATTAATAAAATATTATAAGATGATTTATAAATTGGTATCTAAATTAGCTGTCAAAGTTTTAACTACTGATATTTTAGATTCAAAATTAGTCTCTAAAAGACTAATAGGAACTAATGTAGAACATAAGTAGTTAGTACCTAAAATCTTAGTGACTAATAGTTAGATAGCAATTTATAAACTACTTTATAATTTTTTATTAATAATAGAAACTATTTTAGATATTAATTATTTTTTAATTTATAAAATAATCTCTAATTTAGTCAATCTAATGACTAATTATTTTAGTCTGTAAAATTAGTTTTATTTAAGGATTTTCTTGTAGTGTAAGTATGATCAGGATGAATTTCACCCAGTAATGAAGAGAGTAGAATCTAGCTTATTGTTTTATTAAAGAAACATAAGGGTGGAGTGACAGATCATTTAGAGGCTTTCTCTTTGCCTTAATTGAAGGTTTGATCTTGGATTTCTTCTAAAATTTCATCTGTTTGTTTTTCTTATTCAAATTGGTGTCTTGAACCTATGATTGGCCTAAACTCGATTTAGATTTGATTTTAGCTTGTTGGACTATGGTTTTGGGATACTTGTTTAGAGTAGTTTGGTAGGCTTTAGAGTAGTTTAGTTGGTATTTTGTTAGGTGATTGTTTTTGATAAGTTGTATAAGAGAGACTTACTTCCCGGTTTGCTGATACAACATCCCTCCTTGTGATACTGAAATAGAGTTAGTGAGTTCAACACTACTTTGAGGTAAATAATCACATCTGGGTTGTGATTCTGCAGAAGGAAATATCAAAGTTATAATAGAAACTTTTTGACTTCTAAAAGAACAGGAATCATAAAGTGAATTGTGAAGATGAGAAATTAGGTATTAAGAAACCTGAATATGGAGGTGGATTGTTCATCAGCAGCTTATGGCACATGATGCTACCCTCAAAATTTAAGAAGGTATAGTCCATAAATGTAGACCTCTCAAAATCAGTCATCTTTGCAAAACCAAATGATTGAGTCCATGTCTTGAGCGTACTAGGAACAGCAGGCAAAACAAGTCTCCCCACACCTAATTGCATCAGAAACTGAAGGAACAAAACTACAACTCAGAAAATTATAACTTCAAAAAAAGTCTAAAGCTATAGAACTTTGTCTTCAGAAAAAAATTAGCCAATTTTCAAATTTAATTAAGTAATTCACAAATACTTGTGTCATCTCAGACTCCACAGAATATGTTATGTTAAATTATTATGCAAATTTCAGAAACATAGAAGTCCTAAAAGCTACTAAAGCATTAAAAACTACATGTATTTATTGGAGCACACTACAAAAGGAGTTTAAACTTAAAACTCTAAGAAGATGTGAATTTGAGTTATTAAATATGAAAGAGTTTGAGAATATTAAAAATTATTATTATGGAATAAAAGAAATAGCCAATCAAATGACAACATGCGAGAGAACTGACAAGAAAATTCTAGTTTCTATTTCCTATAAACTAGGCAATTGTAACGATTGAACAAACAAAGGATTTGTCTTGCTTATCGGTGACAAAACTAATATGTTATATTAAAGCATATGAGCAAAGATTGAAAAGGTGTAATGATGAATTCGTTGAAAATAGCTTTCAATCAAAACTCCAATTGAGGTCTCCCGAATAAAGAGAGCAGAGAAGAAAAATGGAAAAATTTCTAGAAATAAAGAAAATTTTAGAAGTTTTTTTTAAGTTCAATCGTTTTGTCATGGAAGCTCAACTCTTTTACAGCAGGGTCAAGAAGTTAATAGTAGAAGGGAGATACAAGAAAGTGTATGTGTAACATCAAATCACTAGACAAAGGGTTAATCAATGTCAAAACTAGTGACTCATTGTCGAATCTATGACAACAGAGACAAGAGATCAATGAAGTTAAAATGGAGAAAAAATACAAAAGTTTTCCTAAAACATTCTGAAGTGTCTCATTTTATTTTATTTATTTTTTATTGATAAAAAAACAAAAGTTTTCATATAAACTTCAAATATACTATTGATATTGCCATGAATTTCCAAGTTGATGATGATTCATGGTTTTGGCATCAAAGATTTGATCATTTCATCACCCAGGCTTTGAAGTTGTTATATCAAAAGAATATGATGAGAGGATTAGCAAACCTAAAAGAAAATAATGAAGCTTATGAAGGATGTTTTTGGGGGAAGCAACACAGATTACCATTTTCAACAAACAAAAGCATGGAGAGAAAAAGACTTGTTAGAGTTAGTCTACATAGACATTTATGAACTGATGAGGACATTGTCACTACCTAACTACAGGTACTTTTATCCTTTTCATTGATGACTTCTCTATAGTACCTTGCTTCATTTCATCAAAGAAAAAATACAAAATCTTTGGAATACTCAAGAAGTTTAAAGCTCCTATTGAGAAACAAAGTGGGAGACATATAAAAGGAGGAATATAGCTATAACTTACAATTGCAAATTCTCCACGACAAAATATTGTGTCAAAAAGAGAGAATCATTTTTTTTATCAGCAATAAGGATTGAATAACAGGAACCACTTAAGAAATGGTTCAACCCTTTCATGGAGATGGCTAGATCAATGAAAAGGATGTAATTGGAGTTAAATGAATTTATAAAACAAAGCTAAATCTCAAATAGAACATACAAAAGCTCAGATTAGTAGCAAAGAGATATTCACAACAACATGAAATTAACTATAATGAGCTCTTTCAACACAAAAAGGATGGAACATTCACCAGTGAGATGTCAAACAAACCATTCTAAATGGTGTTCTTGAAGAATTTTAAGATATCTCCAAGGCCCAATACTATCATTTACTACGAGAACAAATCAACAATACCAATGACAAAGAATCCAATCCATCATCAAAGAACAAAGCACATAGTTATTAAATATCACTTCATTGCAAAGGTAGAAACAAATAAGCAAATTCAACTTGAGTACTAAAGAAAAGAAGATCAAGTTGTTGACTTATTTATCGAGGTATTACCAAGAGTCAAGTTTGAGCAATTACGATATACTTGGAGTTGTTGAAATTTGCACCAAGTAGGACTGTTAAATCTTTATGCAAATTTTTAGAAAGTTCAAGAAAATAAAAATCCTAAAAACTACTAGAATTAACAATTTCTATAATTATGAGAACAATAAAGGTTTTATGAGTTGCTGAAATTTTTTAAAGAGGAGGCAATTTCAGATAAGTATATATAAGGTTTTTTTTGTACGTGTAAAGGTCATTTTTAGTTATTTGGGTCATCTTTAACCATTGGTTCATTTTCAAAATTATCCTGTAATATAGATGGAAATATTCCATCTTTGGAAGTTGGGAATTTCATTATTCTTTATATTATTAACATATTTTTTTATCAACAATAAATAATAAATAAATATAAATCACGTTAGAGACTTTATATAAAGATGATAAAAAAAAATAAAAAAAAAATGATTGAGATGGAAAAGAGAGTAGGAGGTCTTTTGGTTGATATGTAGATGGAAAGGTTTTTTGAAAAAATCTGTTTTGTTGTATAAGGGTTGGACCACCCTTGAAGTGGTCTTATTTAATTTCATTGCTATTTGCTGATAAAAAAAAAGATAAAAAAAAAATTTACACCCAAATCTAAATCAATTTCTGAAAAAAAAACGTGTGGACTAATCCAAAATCCAATAATATCATCTGCATAGAACCCACTTTTACATTAATTTCATATTATAAACAGAAAGCATGTGATTATACACACTATATTCTGTAACGTCTCTAAATGGAAATGTTAATACCACATGACAGATTGTTTTGTTCTGAAATTTGCAGTGTGAATCTTTAATAGTTTTTAATCATACAAACCTAGATTTACAACAAAACCTTCAAAAGGAAAACCTTCTCCATTATGAATACACTTAATTGCCTTTATTTCTCTTTGAAATGGTAAGAATTAATTGAGAATGAAAGTTTATTGGATAAAAATGGACAACTAAGATGAAAGAGTTTGTTTGTGACATCTTTCAACTTAACCTAAATCAATAATTTTTTATCACCAAAAAACAATAAAATTAAATAGATCCACTTAAAAAATAGTTTAACCTTGTACAGAATAAGATAAACAAAGAGTATCTTTCTACACATAACAAAATTCAAAATGAAACTTTTTACCATGCACTCCAACACTACCAACTAAAGAAAAATAGAAAAATCAAGAACCAACCATGTCAATAACATTAATTACCTAAACCCTAAACCTAAATCAATATTATATTAGAATGATGAGAAGGTAGGGCATAAAACACAATTAATGACAATAAATTTAATCAAAACAGGAAAAAATCTTGTTGATGAAAATGACAGATGCAGTTACTGTACAATATATACGTGGCAAGTAAAAGGGTTCAAAATTAAGGTAAAAAGACAATAAAAAAAACCTGTTCAAGGCCATTCATTAGAATGCGACAAAATCCATGTCGACGATAGTGTAATCTGGTACCAACGAAAGGTACTTCTGCCACCTTCTCCCCGTGGACCCTAAAACATTGCCACAACATGTCACATAAAAATAATTTATTAATCTATTTTCATCCGTTTTATATCCATTTTCATGAATTAATTATAAATCTGAATATTAAATATGTTTCTTATATTTAGGACAAAAACAACAATTGTTTTTGTTTTTTTATATTGCATAGGTGTGATACTTTAAAAACTAATTATTTTTTAATAAAGATTTAAAAAGTATGAAACAAATGGATTAGATTAATTTTAAAACATTAAGTATTGATCATCAAATTTGTTGGAATTTAGAAAACAGTGAATAGAAAGTCATCAAGCATCCATAAAATTAAATTGTTTAATTCAATCTAATGCAACTATTTTTTGTAGTAAAAATGAATTTCATCTAATATACACTATCTTTATTATTTTCTATAGATAATAAATTGAATGAACTGACTGATAAATGAACTTTGATAATGATAGAAAAAAAAAAAAAGAGGCTATAATATTTTGATGGTGAAAGATCATATCCTCACCTAACAGTTGCCACAGAAACCAGTTCTTCATTTTTCTCAAGTAGTACAGTATAGAAACCCTGGAAATTTAATCGCTTCAGCTCAGACCTACAAAGTTTCAAAGTACACATATCAAGTATAGGCCTCAGATAGAACAATTTTTTCTTTATAAATTAAATAATCTAGCAAAAATTTACAAACTAAATATAGTAGAATAAAACCACTAGTAAATAAGGGTAGATCTCATCACAGAAATAGAAAAGATCAAAATAAAATATTAAGAATTAGGTTATAACTGATAAAAAAAAATATTTTACTAAAATGTTGATAAATGTAAAAAAATTGTCAACTAGTGTATTTAATTATGTAATTTTCAAATATTAATTAGAAATACATTAACAGTTCCAGTATAACTCTCTTTCTTTCCTTAAAATTTCAATTTTTATATAAAATAACAAAAATAATCTTCTTTATATCATCACTTAGAAGTTCTTTATATCATCACTTAGAAGTTAGAAGTTCTTTATATCATCACTTAGAAGTTGTATAATTAGAGATTGTATAATGAAGAAGTTGTGTGAATATATCATCATTTTATAACGATAACAAAAGAATATGTAACCTTCTGGCGAATATAACATCTTCAATGATATCTCTGCTAGATAAAGTTTGCTTGAGGGTCTCAAAACATTCATGCATCACAGAAAGAGCAAGATTGAGTTTGGTGTAACTTTCTGCCATTGAACTGTCATTTTTAATTCTACCAAGATCATCACACTCAGGCTCAATAAACTTCACCAATGTCCATGTTAGATTGTCCACGCCCACTGAAACTGGCTTTCCTAATAGCTGGAAAAGCCCCTCGTGTATCTGCAAAATACAACCCCATCTCATTTCATAACAATAAACTCACCAACTTATATGAAAAATCTCATCAGTAACTCTTCACCATAATCACACATGCAGTAATATATATAATTTTGTTTCAATAAAAAGTAAGAAAAAAGTAAAACAATGCTTCCGAAGCAGTTTTTCTTGCAAATGGAGATGGAGTTAGCGTACCTTTTCACAGGTTTTTCCACAGAACCAGTTTTCTGAACATCTTGATAAATCTAAACCTCCATTCTCCAGGCACCAAACATGGTCTGCACAAGTTTGATAAAGATAACTCCGGATTTATACGTGTAGACAAACAAATACACACTCAAAAGATACCCAGAAATGGATGAAATATTAAAGTAAAAAATTTACATTTATGTTCACACTGAGCACAAGTAAGGGCAGCATGTGCTTCCTCATTTTCATCTAGTTTGCTTTGGCGGCAGCTACGGCAACGACATTGTGGGCAAAGCCAATGACCATCAGGGATATGCTGTTCATAACATAAAACAAAGCAACCTCGGATTCAGAAAAAATATTTTAGGATACCTCAACCCTTATAAAAAGAAGCAATCACTGATATGAAAGTAACAACAAATGAAATGACTCAGAAGGAGAATGGTTAATCTACCTCCAATCCAAGACATGTCATGTGAAATGAAGATGGACATTGATCACACAAAATAAGTTCACCACCAAAGAGGCAAAGAGAACAAATCAAGTCATTATCATCTAGAAGCAAATTGCTGCAAGGTAATTCACTAGTTTCTCTTGTCACCAGATCTTGCATTATTTCTATTTGGCATTCCAAGAGTGATTTACCATCTTTCAAGAAAATACAAGCAGAGGGTGTGCTGGTACTGATGCCACTAGCATGATATTCAAACCCAACGAAACTGTATATTATGTCACAACAGTAACACTTGATTCCATTGCGAGTTATTTTTCCTCTAGTCCAACTAGAAGCTGCATGGTACCATGCTTCTTCGTTGTAATAATACACAGTAGACCTTGGAAACACCATCTTGTTGTCCATCAACCATGACAAAATATTTAGAGGTTTGAAGTTAGGTAAAAGTGATCCTTGTTCCAAGTTTCTTTGACTCTTACATATTTTGGCCTTTGAATCTCTTGAGCTTCTCCACTTCTGATTTGCATACGTTTCACTCCTTTCAGAACTCTCACCTGAAACTACTTCAGGAGCAACTTGATGGGAAATTTGCATTTCAAACTCAGGTAAAACCTGGTTAACAAGAGGAGAAGGTTCTTTCTCCATAAAATTATCTTTATCAAACAAGGTCATGTTTAAGTCAATATTCATTGGTTGAAATTCCTGCTCAGGTCTTCCATCAACTACACTCCCTGGAAGCTCCAAGCCTGAGAAAAGTTGGTTCACTGTGAGACCTGTGTCAAAAGAAAATATAACTCAAAACTAAAATTAAAGATAATAATTATTGACTATTGAAGACTTTAAATTTAATGTTATCAACCTGAGTAGCTTTTAACGATAGCCCTCACAACATCTTTGTGCAAGTTTTTATCGTTGTAAGCCCACTCTCCCCTCATGCCAACTTTCATTTTCTGCAATACATCATACCATATTTGTCTAGCTGAAACAGCAACAAATGATCCATTTTGAAACTCCTGAACCAATTCAAGAAACTTCCAGTTTCCTCTTCGTTCCCACTGGCGTGTGGTTTCATTCCAATCCTGAGTAATCCGCAGTTGATGAATTTCAATCTGCATTTCATCACCCAAATCTGGAAAAAACACACTCCTCTTCTGCAATCCATCACCTTCATCAAATATCACTCCTTCCCACCAAGCTTCCTCACACTTCACATCCACACACAAACCATAGTTAAGGTCAAATCTCTCGAACTCAATCAAAGGTGGCGGTGGTCGAATGAACCCTCGCACGCTGTATCTTGAGCATTCCGATGCTTTTGAAATCCTCACTACTGTCACAAGATAATCCGAACCATCACTGTTTAGAACATTCTTGTATCTGACATAACACTTTGGTATCCCACATTTGATAACTATCCCAGGATGCCATGATCCTAGAAACCCCTCCTCCACGCGCCTCACCTGCAAAAAAAAAAACTCAAAACATTCTCAATCCTTTTTTATCATAAAAAAACAATATATGCATATGAATATGAACCACTTAAGGACTCATGGAACACAAACAAAAAAAACTAACCCAACCATGTAACACAACACATTCCAGACATATATACATATAAACTACTTCAGAGTAATCCAATCTATATACAAAATACAACACAAGACATTCCAGACAGCAATACACGTAACCCTGACCAACAACAATAGCAAAACATTCTGAATCTTGTACATGCAAATCTCGGATTCAAAGATCGCACCTCTCTTAGAACAAGTGATCGTGAGGGAAAACATTGCCTGGGACCACAAATTAAAATACCCTTTGCATGAACCACAAGGAGAACAATGCATCGGTGAGCACCGAAACAAAACCACAGATTAAAAACACCTTTTGCATGAACCACACTCAGAACCACCCGAAACGGCGGAAAAAACCAAAACTTAATAAAAAAAACAGCAGCAGCAGCATGCTTAATGAAGCTAAACACAGTAACAGCTATCAAAGCTACGAATTAACAACTAAAAAAATCACATGCACAACAGTAGCGTAATGGGTAGACCACAATTTTTTTATTATTTTCAGAAAGCCGTAAAATTCAATTAAAAAAATGTTACATCTTTATCAAAAATTTGATATTACCTCCACCTCTTCATTCACTTGAAATATTCCCTCAGGACTTCTTTTAAGCTTGCTGTTCTTACGACCATCAGCATTCTCCATGGCCATTGAGATAAGGTGGTGAAGAGATAACACAGTTTTTTTTCTTTCTACCTTTCTTTTTTTTATGTTTCCAATGCTTGCAACTTCGGAATTTTGACACCTTGAAGTTTCACAATAAATGCTAAAAAGAAAAATAAATAAATAAATAGAAATAAGAGAAACGATACAAAAGAAACTCAACAGACAACAATGGCTCAGGACTTACTATCTCAGACTCTATATAACAAAACAATTC
>Ga0123341_1007238_pt1 | contig 10099 bp, 6 predicted proteins | sample Turbeapinknodule_FD_89959 | JGI IMG/M metagenome (GOLD analysis project Ga0123341, IMG submission 89959) | Root nodule microbial communities of legume samples collected from Mexico - Turtle bean Mexico pink nodule | ecosystem: Host-associated > Plants > Roots > Nodule | place: Mexico: Nepantla...
ATATTCTAACAATTGATACATCCTAAATTCGACCCATCATTCAGATGGCATGACTCAATGCTATAAATAAATCTTCTACAGTGGAATAAGGTACGCTTTGACCAGTTTTCATTATACACTTAGAATACATAGTACTTACTTGATGGTCGGAGTACCTTTTGCAGGTTAACCCCGACTAAGTATTAGCGAATTGAGGAATGAATTTTAAAGTCTTATGGACTAAGATTCTAAGGAGCAAGGATACAACTGAACGAACGAATTTGGCTATAAGTACCCTCACATATTGATAACAACTTTTTTATCATTATGAAAAGATGTTATAAAGCAAATAACATTTCAAATCTATTCATAGCATTCAAATACATTAAGCATTATCATTTATGTCAGATGCTTAGAAGTAATTTCCATTCAAATGCCTCTTGCCATCTATTTAACCTAATTTGATGTAGGTTAAGTAACATCTCGCTCAAGCAAGATATTACTAGCTTAAGCTAAGTTTCACAAGAAAAAATCCAACTTCATTGGAGTTCTTAGGCGAGTTCTTGGGTGATTTTTCAATGCTCCAACTTTGTATTTTAATCTTGAAATTCATTCTAGGAAAGATATAGTTATGAGTGAAGAACTGGATAATATCATTACAAACAACAAAACCACTAATTTTTTAGTAGGAGTGATAGAAGGAGCCTCCAAAATCATCGGGGTCAGGAAAGCTACTAACGTTAAGATTTAGCACAACTTGTTTAACTTCCTTAGAATCTGGACATTAACCCAACATAGAATTGTCCTCAATCAAAACCAAATTTGGAATGCTTTTAGTAATAAGATTGGTCATAAATACAAAAGAAGAAAAGAATATGGTCTTTAATAAGCTTAGAATCTTCCAAAACCAGATCCCCAACAACAAGTCTATGTATGTCGTTTGAATTATTTCTTTTCTTCACTATTGTATGAAAAAAGTAGTATTTTTGTCTTTATCTATAAACTAAGACATTTTCACCTTTTTCTTCCATAAAATGCATTAACAATCTAGAGAATGTTCTAATTCATTCATAGCTTGCTTTTCCTTAAAGATAAGAGAGTCGCTAAAGATAAGAGAGTCCCTAATAAACCTTTGATGACTATTTTAGGGTAAGTGTACCGTGTCAGAAGTAATAATTTGTGCCTAAGGACGGATATCGAATCCACAAGGAACAATTGAATTATCAAGTATAAGATTCATTAAAAAGAAGACAAAAAATAAAAGTTTATAGGATGTTTGTTGTATATGATTGCAAAAATGTAAATAAAGCAAAGTAAAGAGTTGTTGATTCAATTGAGAAAATTAGGATTGGGTTCATCCTTCTCACTCTTTTGTATTTTGAAAAGCATAATATTATTCTATCCTTTAATTGATACTGATTCTCGTATAAAATTCATTTACATCAATCTCTCGCATATAAAATTATTAAGATAGTCTCCTAAATATCGATTCCTCGCATATTTATAAAAATTGTTTATCCTTACGATTAGATGTTGATAGCAATTAACATTTTAACATTTTAAATTCAAATATATTCTTAGTATTCAAATATGTTAAGCATTATCATTTAGATCAGAAACTTAGAAGTATTTTTCAATCAAATCTAAGGATCAAAATCATGATAAACAAGCCTTACAAATAAAAGGACAATATCAATCATCAATCAAAAACAAAATATTATATTTAAATATCACATCAATACATAATAGTTTGAACAAATTCCTAATCCCAACGGATAGAATTAGTTATTCATGTTAGCCATTACAAGCATGGAAAGCAAGAAAAAAATATCCAGGGTGTTTCTCCTTAACGGTTGCTTCCTCTAGGGTTTTGTATCGCCTCTTATTCTTCCAATGATGTCTAGGGTTGTGCATCACGCCTCATATGTAACCTAGTTGGGTTTGGAATAAGTGACTTCTCACCTAAGCATGACTGGGCTCGCTTGGGCGAGTTGGACAAGAAAAATCCCAACCTCTTTAGAGTGGTCTTGCTTGTGCGAGATTGAGCTCGCTTGGACGAGTTCCTCTGGAAGGCTTCTGGCTTAAACGAGTTTGGGCGAGTGTTGGAACGTTCCAACTTTTCCTTTTTATATTATATATTCTCCTTTAGCCCTTTCATCTCCATTTTCCCTAGAATCCTGAAATTAGCACAAATTTTAGAATAAATCGTTCTTAATTATAATCACAAAATATGTAAAAAGGTTTAAATTCATAAATTAGGAGTTAAAGTATAGTTATTTTATCAATAAATATTCATATGAAATATTACTTAAATATGACACTTATCAACTCCCCCAACTTAGAATCTTGCTTAACCTTAGGCAAAGTAAATGAATATAACTAAATCATATTTGAATTTAAATATCAAAAAAATTTATTAACTAAAAAACAGATTAAATTAGAAACTTATGTTGCTTCCAAATTCAAATATAGCAAATATAGATGCAATCAACTTCCAAGATCAAACTAAAACAATAAAATGACAATTCTTTAAGGAATTTCTTTTCTTATGCTCACAGGTAAGTGTTTCTCTCTATTTTCACTAAATCTTAACTAATCACAGTTTCTTTTCATTTCATCTTCATATCACTATCACATTAGAAACATGAATCTTGAGGGCTTTTACAGGGTTATAATGAGACCAAGCTTCTAAAAAGTATTGATTTTTCATATAACAAAATGTGCATTTTAAAAAAGAAGAACATACCTACAATCTTATTATAGTACATATGTGTTATTTAATCATCATTTTCTTTGACTTCATGTTTTTCCACATTTTCTTTCCACTTATTCATGATTTCAACTTGAATTTTTCCTCATATATATGTGTGTGTGTATGTATTCAATCAATAGGAATAGATTATTCCTATTTCTAACAACTAAATTTTTTGAACTCTAAACAATTAGAACCAACCATTCCCTTTTTCTGTATATATTGCATCTATGTTCTTCTTCCTTAACAATACAAGAAAAATACATTTAACTGTCAACAAAAAGCGAAGGCTATAAAAACGAAGCCACTAGCATGGGTGAAGTCTACTCAAGTTGGACACAAAAATAAAGGTCAAATATTGTGTCCACAATAGAGACCTTTAACTCACACTAAAAATTATTAAAATAATAATAATAAGTTAGCGTCTATTGAGTGATAGAATACTATTAAGTCTAGAATGGAGACAAAAAGTGGATGCAAGTTAAATATTATTTAAATAATAATAATAAGTTAACATTTAGAATGGGGACACAAAGTAGATGCAATCAAAAAATAAGTTGTAGAAGGATATTGCGTCGAGAATGGAGACACAAAGTGGATACAAGTTAATATTTTATTACATTTAGTATAGGTCTAGGTGACACTAAGGTGATGTAGACGTTTATTGTCACCTTAGCCCACGCTAAGTTATTTAATGAAAAAAAATATTAAAATATTTTTGTCTCATATTTTCATGTTCTCACACTTTCATTTCTCATTTCTATCCAACACTTTCAAACTCATAATCCCGAAATTCTTCTGGAAGGCTTCTGGCTTAAGAAAGTTTGGGCGAGTGCTGGGGCGTTCCAGTTTTTCCTTTTTATCTTGTATATTCTCCTTTAGCCCTTTCATCTCCATTTTTCCTAGAATGCTAAAATTAACACAAATTTAAGAATAAATCGTTCTTATTCATATTCTAATCACAAAATATGTAAAATGGTTTAAATTCATAAATTAGGGATTAAATTATATTTATTTTATCAATAAATATTCATAAGTACCTTTATTTTAATATGAAATATGACACCTATCAACCTCTTTTTCATGCTTGCTTTCTTTTAATTGAACTTTTGATGAAGGATGATTGAAGTGGAAGTATGGAGGAATATGTGATATGAATCGTGATTGATTTGGAATAAGTGAGTCGAAGTAGTCCAGTGAAAGGTTAGGTTAGTTCACTAGGAAAGGTTTTAGGGAAGGCTAAAAGGAAGGCAACCCTAGAGAGAGCTTAGACAAGTCTTTTAACTACAACTTTGCAGCATAACACTCATATATTTCAAAGCTAATTTACGTGTATTCTACCCATTTATTTTATAGTGTAATTGGCTGAACATTTTGGAGCGAAAATTTAAAAATTCAAAATAAAACTCTCTAATGATAAGGTGTCATGTAGACTTATGCTTTCCATGTGTAGCTCACACCTTCTATACCAAATCCTCTCCTGATGTGAGTTGATTTTAGGATTGTTCATTTTTGGTGTGACACTTTACTTAGATTGGAATTTTAAGCAAGAATATGGTGAGAACTCTAAGAAGATCCCCACTAGACATGAACTTAACCAAGTGGTTAAGTAAGTGTGAAGGTTCACTTCACAAGAGCAAAAGGAAAAGACAATTATAAGGTGAAAATGATACCAATAGGTGCGGAATTAAAGAACATGAAAAGGATAGCCAAATAGGAATTGCCAAATGGAATAAGGAAATAAAACAAGAACATAATACAAAGAGTAAAATGGAATGACAAATGGAAGAAGAGGTGAAGGAAGGAGAAAGCTTATGTGATGGATTTGAGAAGTGGAACACGCCACTTGGAGTGTGATTGGCCTCCAAGATAAGTGTTGCTAGCCGCCACTTGAGATCTCTCAATTACTCACAAGATAAAACCTAAATGCTAAGAGGAAGTCAAACCTCACTAACACCTCACACAATTTGTGCAGAGTAACTCTTCTTCTATTAATTTCAACTTGAAAAATACACTAGGTAGGCCTCCTATTTATAGGTGAAGGAGCCTTGGAGAACAAACTAAAAGGGTAAGATGAGAAAAGGGAAAATATGGGCAGCCTTAGGGTTTGCCTAAGTCAAACCCGCATCCTAGGCTTGTCCTTTTAGAAACTATGTCAAAATGCCTTCCAAAAGGGTTAGGAACAAGCTAAAATGCTACCTACACCCTCTATTATGCTAAAGGTACCTTATTCTAGCCTATATTTTCTATTTGGACCCCCAAAGTGAGCCCAAATTATTTATAACATGTGCTAACTATTAAAAGGACCAGCAAGAAAAACATTAAATGCTCTGGTCTTTGTCCATTTCTCCCTCTGGTGAGGTCTTCGCTTGCATGTTGAGATGACTTCTCATAGTGTGAATGGTCATTTGCATCCTTGGTCATCTTCTTGTTGGTTTGGCTTGCATCATATCCACTCCTAGGTTGTTATGTGGACATCCATGTGCTCCTTGCCAATGTAAGTTTTGCCCCTTGTCATACCCTAGATAGTCTAAGGTTACATTGACCCAAAGAAACTCAATTGTAATCCTAACTAGACATTCCTAACCCTAGTTATCCCATTACATTATTGCCCAGATACAAGGCCCAAAAAAATAAAACAAGGCCCAATTCATAGCTCAGAGAAAAAGTCTTAATTTATTATTTACAATTTTGAAGGATGGCTTAGGTTGACAGAAGTTTGACTCTGTTGGTTAGTTGAATCCCACTCGTCTTAAATCTTGCCCATTGCTCTTATAGTTGGTTGTTTCCTAAGGGACCTTCCATCATCCCCTCTTTCTTGAAAATGATTTCTCCTTAAATTTAGGACTTCTGCATCATCCTCAATTCCACCTATAAAAGAAATAAGATCAATGACATTAAAAATGGTATGTAGTCCATATTTCCCTAGAAGATCTAAAATGTAAGCATTATCATTGACTATTTTAAGGACTTGAAAATGACCATCTCCTCGGGGATTGAGTTTAGACTTCCTTTGTTTTGGAAACCTGTATTTTCTCAAGTGAAGCCAAACCCAATCCCCATCCTTAAAAATCATCTCCTTTTTTTCCTTATTGTTTTGTTTAATGTATCTCTTTGTTTGTTGCTCTATTTGGTTTTGAACCCTCTCAAGTAATTTCTTGATAAAGTCAGCTTTAGATACTCCTTCCTTATGTTGAAACTCATGTTGATTGGGTAAGGGTACCAAATCTAAAGGTATAAGAGGATTAAAATCATACACAACTTCAAAAGGAGAGATCATAGTAGTTTTGTAAACTACTCTATTATAAGCACACTCAATATGGGGAAGATACTCATCCCAAGATTTATGATTATCCTTCAAAACTGTATGGAGCATAGTTGATGTGAGTTGATTTTAGATTGATTCATTTAGATGACACTTTTAGAATTAGAATTGAGATTGATTAAGCAATTAAGGTGACAAGTCTAAGGAAAATTCACACTAGACATTAACTTAACAAGTGTTAAGTAGATGTGAAGGTTCATTTCCATAAGGCCAAAGGAAAAACACAATTAAAGGAGAAGAATGAAAGACAATTAGGTGGGGAATTTAAGCAAACACAAGGTGAGCAATTATAAAAGACCGAATTGAATTCAAGAACAAGAACAAGAACAAGACATATTTTAGAATTGAAAATAGGAATGGAAATGGAATGGAAAAAGATGAGTGAAAGGAACCTTAGGAGATGTGGAATTGTGAAGGAGCACGCCACTTGGATGGTGAATTGAATACAAGATAAGTGTAGATGCCGCCACTTGAGAGCTCACAACACTCACAAGATAAGACCAAGGTTTAGAGAGACAATGCTCACAAACTCTACTCTTCATTTAACATGTCAATACATGAGGTAGGCCTCCCTATTTATAGATTTAGGAGCCTTGGAAAAGAAGAAAAGAGGGTAGAATGGGAAAAGGAAAAAATGGGCAACCATGGGGTTTGACTAAGTCAATCCCGTATTCTAGGCTTATCACTCTAGAAACTAGGTCAAAATGCTTTCAAATGGGCTAGGAACAAGCTAGAATGCTACCCACACCCCCTACTATGCTAAAGGCACTTTATTCTAGCTTATTTCTACTATTTGGACCCCTACAAATGAGTCCAACTTATTTACAACATTTTTCTAAATATTTAAGAAGACTAATAGGAAGAACTTCAAGTGCTCTGAACCTTGTCCATTCCTCCTATTGATGAGGTCTTCTTTTGCTTGTTGAGATGACCCTTCATAATTGGCATCCTTGGTCATCTTCTTGTGGATTTGGGACGTATCAATAGTAGACAAAGACATATTGATTTCTTTTGTTTGTCCATTCTTTTGTTGATGATAAGATGTGGAAAAGTTAAGTTTAGTCTCTAACCTTTCCCAAAGTGTCCTCTGAAAATGACCAATGAACTTTTGGTCTTGATCTAATACTATGGTTCTAGGTATGCCATGAAGTCTAACCACTTCTCTAAGTAAGAGTTTGGAGATTTTGCTTGCATCACTCACTTTTTGGCAAGGAATTAAATTATCCATTTTTCTAAATCAACCCACTACCACAAAGATGGAATCAAAACCCCTATGGGTTCTAGAAAGACCAAGAACAAAATCCATATGGATATCTTCTCAGAGGGTGTAAGCAATATGCAAAGGAGTGTAGAGTTTATGAGGCTTTATATTATATTTTTCTTTAATACATGAAATGCATCCATGGCAATGCCTTTGGACATCTCATTTCATATAGGGCAATTTTTTTTTTCTTTAAGCAAACTTAGAGTTTTATCAACTTTCCAAAATGGACCATGCTTCATGTGTCTCTTTGACGAGAAGTTCTCTATTTGATCCTTAGGGTATACAGATTTTTCCTTCTTTAAACAAGTACCACTCAGATATATAGAATCTTCCTTGTGCCTTATGCTACCAACTAGGAAAAGTGGTGGAGAACTCAAAATCTTGAGCATAGAGTTCCGATATGTGATCAAATCTAAGAATTTGAGCCCCAAGTTTTGAAAAAAAAGGCCTCTTAAATAAAGCATCAACAATAATATTGGATTTTTCTTTCTTTTATTTAATCACATATGGAAATTGTTCAAAGAACTTCATCCACTTTGCATGTCTTAAATTGAGCTTATGTTGACCCTTAGAATATTTTAGCGACTCATAGTCACTATGAATGACAAACTCCTTGGAAACAAGGTAATGTTCCCAAGTTTAAAGGGCCCTGATAATTGGAAACTCCTTGAAATAAGGTAATGTTCCCAAAGTATGAATCACAAACTCGTTGAAATTTTTTATTTATTTATCATAAGAGGGGTAACTGAGGAAGACACCATGAAGATTTTCACTAAAATAAGCAATTGGGTGTCTTCCTTGCAATAACATCGCACATATGCCTACTTATGAGGGATCACATTCTAGCTCAAAAGTTTTAGAAATATCAGGCAAAGTTGGAACGAGTGCATTAATGAGTTGAGCCTTAAGCTTTTGAAAAACTTGTTCATGTTTTTCCCTCCAACAAAATATGACGTCTTTCTTTACCAACTCACTGAGTGGTGCAACAAGACTGGAAAAGTTAGGCACAAATCTCCTGTAAAAACTTGCAAACCCATGAAAACTCCTAACATCTCCCACATTTTTGCGAAGTTGATCATTCTTGGATGGCTTTAATTTTCTTGGGATCAACATGGACCCCATTTTTATTGACTATAAATCCTATAAAGACAACACTGTCTACAAAAAAAATGCGTTTATTAATCATAAAAAAGATTATTGTTCCTAAGAACTAACAAAACCTTTTGCTTCTATCTGATGGCTCATTGTCATCAGCTACTTCTTGAGCTTGGGAGCAATGTATTGTGATAGTCAAAATGATCTCGACAAATAAATAAAAATTTATTTCAAAAATAGGATTGTTTTTACACAGTTAGTTGTCTACTTTAAAGCACACCTCAAGACTCTTTGTCATCAGTCGCTTCTAAAACTTAGGGACCAGTGTACTAGGATAGTCGAGAGATCTGGATCAAAAATTGAAAATTTTCTTTCATAGCCTCTCGACCTCCCCTCGAGCTTAAGAGTTCAGTGTATTATTCGGTGAGATAATGTTAATCACCTAATTAGTCACAACATCATCTCCGATTGACGGCATGAGCAAGTTTACGTGGCTACAAACTTAATAATAGGGATAGAAAAATGGGGCGGGCCGCTGGTAAAAAAAGCGGTGCGGGCTCACCTTTTCAACCCGCTAACTCGTATTAGCCCGCCCTGCGTAACCCGCGGCCCGCAAACCAAAAAATTTGACTTTGGCAGCAATGGAGTAAATGTTTTGGTTTTCTTCCTTTTTCATTTTGGGGTAGAAAATTACAAGGGTCATTGGAGTTATAATTTCCTTAAGACTCCTTTTTGGTCTAGTTTTGGGGATGAAAATACATATATGATATTTTTCATGTAATTTGGAATAAATAATAGTGGATATGTTAGGTAGTGGATAAGTCAACAATATTGGAAGGTTGATACTTGGATTATGTATCATTCAATTAATATTTATTGCTGTATTAATCCTAATGCCTTTGTTTTTTATGACAATTTTTCAAGAGAAAAAGTAAAAAAGAAAAATCATTGATTTTTTTTTAAAAAAATAAAAATAAAAATTGAATGTGGGTTGGCTCGTAAATCCGCGGGTCAGTCCTTATGCGGGACGGGTCGGGAAGTCTAGCCCGCACTCACTTTGCGGGACGAGCCAACCCAACCCGCATTTTGCGAGCTAAGTGCAGAGTGGGCTGACTCGCTTTGTCATCCCTACTTAATAACGCACTGATAAGGTCATTAGATCAAGTTAATCTATGTTCTTTTTAGGTAAAAAAACCATTAAAATACTATAAATATGTTGAAATGTTTTATATAAACACTCTTAATTTATTTTACATTTATTACGCCATTAATATTCTTTGCTGTCTTAGAAGAGTCTTTGCATACACTATCACCCTTAAAAAAAAAGGAAGGTAAAAGAAAATATTTCAACGTATTTGAAGAATTGTGAACATAAATAATCATATAAAAACAAATTGAAAAGGAGTATTAGTCCTATAAAATCATTTCAATCTTTGCAATAATATAAACTTATGAATTCTAAAATTGTCCTTTAGAAAATGGAAGGGTACGAAACATGGTGTTTCTTGCTTAATGTTATTTCTTGCTTAAAGTGTGGTTACAATATGAAAATTTAATTGATGCTATTTGATTAATCAATCGGGATATTTTCTTCTATTAGTTACGTTTATATTTAATCGTCATATTATTAGTATATTTGAATGTGTGAAATTTCTCATATCTTATTGATAATATTTAATTACAC
>Ga0123341_1007241_pt1 | contig 10098 bp, 3 predicted proteins | sample Turbeapinknodule_FD_89959 | JGI IMG/M metagenome (GOLD analysis project Ga0123341, IMG submission 89959) | Root nodule microbial communities of legume samples collected from Mexico - Turtle bean Mexico pink nodule | ecosystem: Host-associated > Plants > Roots > Nodule | place: Mexico: Nepantla...
ATATCATTGTGAGGATAATTCATGATTTGCAAAAACTTGTATTGTATGACTACCATGTGTGAAAACTTATCCGATCAACCATAGGCACAATATCACATTTGAGGAAAATCTTTATAAGAAAAAAATGACATTATATATCCTTTATGTTATTAATAAAGTAGTAATCATACTCTTTATTATGTTTATATTTATATTTGTAATAAAATTATATGTAAATAGAATACTAATTTAATCATTATATTATTTATTTTTATATGACTTTTTTTTTACAATTTGATAAGACAAGGGAATATATATTTTTCATAAATTATACTTAAACCATTCATTTTTTTTCGTTTAAAAAAATTAATTTTTTTTGTCTATTTTAGAACTAGAAAAAAAAAACGTGGTATCATTAGAATGTATTTCTTCCCAGTATGTCAAAATGTCAATGTAAATCTATAACTAATATTAATTTAAACATTCATTATAATAATACAAGAATAGCAAAGCAACCAAATTTACACAACTAAAAACAGGAGTATCAAAATTGCACAATTGCAATTAATAATTTTTTTAATAAAATACAAATCCAATTAAAAAAAATCCTTGAAACACCTAGTAATTAATTAATTAAACCGAAAATTAAAATAGAGCGAAAGAAAAAGTACGATAATTGCACTATTTAACGTGAGCGTACCACGAAGATGTTATGTTGGCAGTGCATAGCATAATAGATTGAGTTGAAAGAAAGTTTGGAAAATGATGAGTAACTGTGTTTCTTCTTCTCCTCACTTTCTTTCAATTCCAACTCGTGTAAGACAAAGCAAAAGATCCACTTTGGTAGCAATGTTATTCCCTTCTTGTTCTTTGCCATATCTGCTTCTGCCTCCAACTGTTTTCAATTGCTTCTGCTCTTCCACTCACTCTCTTCCAACCCCTTCTAACAAATGGGAACCTTTCCTCAAGAAAAAGGTTGTAATGAGGGTTGGATATGTTGGAACAGATTTTAGAGGTAACCCTCTAGCCCTTTTCTTTCTTCTTTCAAATTTCATTTCTTTTTTTAAAATCTGGCTAATTTGATTTCATGGGGTTATTTGCAGGCCTGCAGATACAACGGGATGAACACACATTATCCAGTAAGACCATTTTTCTCTATTATCTTGTTGGTTATGGTAGAAAATCTCCCATTAAAGTATTAGTTTTTGTTTGAAAATTGAAATTATGAAGATGGATGTAGCTCATTAATGTAGGCAAGTGTTTTTGGAATTTGGAATCATGTTGTGTTATGAATATGGCCTAACAGGTACTGTGGTGAAATTCAAATGTGTGTTTGTTATTTGAATTTATACATAGTTTGATTCTTTAAAGTAAACTCTGACTGCTGGCATATATATACTTAAGCCTATGTGTGTGAATCAATGGAGTGTTGCTAAAGTATTAGAATTTTGACATGATGTAGCTATTGAGAAAGAACTGGAAACTGCGATTTTCACTGCCGGTGGCATGCGTGATAGTAATTTTGGGGACTTGAACAAAGTGAAATGGGGCCGCAGTAGCAGAACTGATAAAGGAGTGAGTAACCTTCTTGAAGTTCTTGTTATTCCTTTTATGAATTGGTTTTGTTGTTGTTATTGTGTTTTTACATATCTTCATTTTTTTCCCACTTGTATGATTTGCTTGTGTAGGTCCACTCTCTGGCAACAGTGATATCCTTTAAGATGGAAATCCCTGAGAATGCATGGAAAGGTGATGACTATGGCATTGCGCTAGCAAACCGCATTAACTCTTATCTTCCTTATACCATCAGAGTTTTTAGCATTCTGCCTTCAACGAAGTAAGATATCTCTGGCTGGTTATATATATACATTGTAATGCTTGATTTCTTGAGGTTGTTTCATAATTGAATTTCTCTTCTCGTATGCTGATTGGTATGCATACGTACTTGTGGTTCGATAGATTAAATGATTTTTTTTCCTGCATCTCATTATTTGTCCATTCTTAATGATATTTGATTAGGGATGCTACCCTAACATTTGTCACTAGGAAATTGATAATGTTAATATAGGAAAATTAATTTACAATTGACTGCTCAACTACGATCTTAAAGGATATATGAGCTCTTACTTCTGAACCCACTTTATAAGTACACGTGACGTGACACATCTATGTCTGCTTCTATTCAGTATGAAAATTGAAAGCCCAATTTGTTTCACAAATCATGCAAGTGTTATACAAATCCTGTATGCTTAGTTATGTATATAATTAAAAATGTTCAGATTAAATTGTCATCCGTGGGAAAATTATAACAGCAACCAAAGCCATTTCCCACCATGTGGGAATAGAACTAACCGGTGGGATTATGCACAAAGAAAAAAAAATATTTTCTTTCGGACTATTGGTACGACTTATGTTTTTTTAGATGACTCACAAATTGCAAGTGTTCCTTGATTTTCAATTACTGCTGCTCTCTTACAGTTACTTATAGCTTATAGTTTTGGCTTGTTTTAGGAGATTTGATCCTAGAAGGGAGTGCAATTTGCGGAAATATTCTTATCTCCTCCCTGCTGATATAATAGGAATCCAGAGTCATTTTAGCAAGGATGAAATTGATTTTCATATTTCAGAGTTCAACAGTATACTTAATGTTTTTGAGGTATACTCATTTTCATTTATGTTTTTGTTTAGTTGCTGAATGGTTTTTCCTGACATAAATTCTCTAGTATAGATCTCAGTTTCTATCAAGTGCTGCTTCTAACTTTATTTGCTGTATTTTCAATCTGTGTATAGGCCAAACCTAATTGTAATGGGCGATTGTTTATGTATTGTTAACAAGAGAAGAAGATCATTGATACACAATGTTTAGAGCTAATTAAAATAACACATTCCGGAGGTTTGTTGTAATTAAGCTGTATTTTCTCCTTTTTTATGTTACACAAAAGTCTCTAATTTTTGTGACCTTGTTACAGTTGCACTCCCTCCTTGCAAATGGTGTTAGCTCCATTTAGAATAAATTACTGAGACACCCTTTAAAGCTTGATGTAATTACACCAACACAAAATTTCTGAACTTTTCTGATCTGGTTATAGTTGTATCCCTCCCTAGCAAACAATGTTAACTTTGTTTACTATTCACATTATGTGATCTGCACGTGATTTTTAATGAAGTTTTTAATGTAAAAAGTGTCATTATCTCCTTCATTAAACAACCATGGCCCTGCAGTTTGAAGTATTGGACACCTTGTGCGTTTTCTCCTTCACTATATTTGTGGATAATCTGTTTTCTCTGTTTGTAGTAGGTATTTTTGAGAGGGATTTTTTAATTCTGGGCTGGGTCAATGGTGGCGATTTTCAAAATTTGTAATGCATTTTGTTTGAACAATGTTTTGTAAGAAACATTTGTGGTCCATATATGGCATTCTACCACAGGATATGAGACAGAGGTATTGTATGTTAGTTTTGTAAAATATAGGGGGTACCTGTATAATATTTGTAAAACATAGAATACTTGTGAAATAATTTTAATCGTTCAAGGGGTATGTGTGAAAACTAATTGAAAAAAATAGTGATTTTAAAGGAGTCATATATATAGTAGGGGAGGCTAAAGTAATGATTTTAAAGTTGTAATTGGCTCTAATTTTTAAAATCAGGTATTTATTTACTTTTTGTATTCGCTGATGTTATTATTGCAGGGAGAGCATCCTTTCCATAATTATACTGTTCGATCTAAGTACAGGAAAAAATACCAAGTAAGGCAATCATCTGGAAGTGATGTCATGTCAGACAGATTAGGATCATCTAGTTTGGCATCAGGTTTTGAATCAGAGAGTGACGACAGTGATGATTATGATTTTGTGGATGGCAGTCCAACCACATTAAGTGATAAGGAAGAGAGCCACAAGCCTCCAGAGTCTAGTGAATCCAATGGCTTGAGTAGTCAAAACTCTAATGTAGTAGTTCGTGCAAGATGGCTACACGAACCAGATGAGAAAGATAGATTAAATGCTTCCCATTTCAGAAATGTTTTTCGTTGTTCTTGTGGGAAGTTGGAAACATCTATGGGATATGATTATGTAGAGATCCATATATGGGGGGACTCGTTCATGTTACATCAAGTAAGTCTTAGTTGATTCTGACTCCTAAGAGTTTAATTTTGACACACTGTTAATTTAAATCTTTATTACATGACTGGTGGTCCTTTATGATATGACCATTCATAACCTTAATTTTTGCGTGCCTATAGGACATAATTCAAATAGGATTTGTTTCTTCATTCTTGGAATTTGACTAGTGGTCCTTTATGACTTCAACACTGGGGTTTCTTAACTGGACACTTCGGTGTGTTTGCTGCATTCATACATTCTTCTCTTGAAATATTTAGTATTCTGATAACCAGTTCTACATTGGGCATCTAAACACTGTAAAGGGCTGTACATTGGGCACTTTTCTATTCAAATAACAAAATATAGCTTTATGCACTTCTTGGTTCCGATGACCTGTTTTACATTAACCTTAATCACACAATCACACTAACTGAATGACTAATCAGATACGCAAAATGGTTGGGACTGCTGTGGCTGTAAAGCGCAAGTTAATCCTAAAAGACGTCATTTCGGTGTCACTCAACAAGTTTTCACGGATTGTCCTCCCACTTGCTCCACCAGAAGTTCTGATTTTGAGGGGAAATGCTTTCAAAATGAGATCAAAAGCTGGAAACTTTACACGGCAAGAAATGGTGTCTATGGTTGAATCAGAACAAATTCTCAAAGCAGTTGATGAGTTCTACACGTGTGTTGTCTTGCCTGAAGTGTCGAAGTTCCTAGACTCATCAAACTCTCCTTGGGAAAAATGGGTTGAGAATTTGGAAAACTATTCAAGCATTCCAGATGGTGAGTTGGATGAAGTCAGAAAGGCTTGGAAGACATGGAGGGAAAATTTCAGGGTAAAGTCAGCGTCAGACACACAGTGAATCATGGTATACATGTCCTATTTGTACCCACATTTTATCTGTTCTGCTTTGTGGGCCAACTGCATTTTCTTTTCTTGTTCTGCTTGCTTGATCAAATCATCCATGGCCATTCTTATTGTTTGCCAAGATGTAGTGTAGGGAATGAAAATCATGCCACATTTAGTCAAGTCAATTGAACACAGCTACATGCAAAGCTGTGTAGATAATGAAGTTTTGTTTTCAATTGCTAATTGCTAACTAAATTCCTTTTCCATTTCAGTGGGATGAAATGAAAGGCTACACAAGCCAAGCCAAGCCTATGCACCACTCCATCGCTCTCAAGAAAGGTATGGCTGATTCTAACTTTCCAGTTTCCACCATATGTTACATGCACAGACTATATATGAGATATGTGTAATTTGAATCATTAAAAATAAGATAAAATGAGCATGTTATTTGATAAGTTTCGTGAAAATTGCAAAGAAAAGGAGACAATAAGTCGTTCCTATGGTCCCAGGAGAATTTTCTTACGTTCTATTCAGTATTAAATCAGCTCTTTTCTTAGAGTAACAAAGTTTTCCCTTTACGTAAGAGTACCATTTTGAGTGTTTGAACTTTGAAGAGTTGCTGCAAAGGGTTCTCAGCTATGCTCAAACTTACCATTTCAGCTACATACCTCTTGCAGGACCAATTGGGGATGCGAATAGGTTAGTCAATCCATTGGATGCCTACAGGGTATCCTGTTATAGCCTCTCTCGTGTATGTGACTTGACCTTTGTTCATTTTTTAAATGAGTTAGGTTAATTTGTACTTTTAAGCTCATATAGCTAAAATTTCATTACAAGCTTCTTTTTGTAGAGACCAAACTATTTTTTATTGACGACAGTTCTATCCGATCCAGGTATAATCACTGGGGACGATTAAATTCTCTTTTAAAATATTTAATACAATGCACATCTAAAGTTTAAACTTGAGAAAACTAGTAAAGTAGATCTACACTTTCAGTAGTTCATATTATTGAATGTTTACAAAGTTACTTTCTCTCAATGACTGATTTATTTAGATAAACTAATATATACCTACTATATTACTAGTATTTGTAAACATAACTGGTAGAAATTGAATCATCATACTCAAAATGTCCACTGTGTGAATGGATGGATAGAAATAGAAGATGTGAATCAAAGTAAGAAATAGCATGGAAATAAACATTTTTAGTTAGAAAAGTATTGAACAAAACAACAAGTGAAGGAAAATAGACGAAAAATAAGATAAAAAATAGTGGATCTTGCATATATTAATTTATCAACTCATTTTTCTTAGTCAAACAAACTCACATTTTTATTTTCCACCTATTTCTCCTCACCAAACAAAGAGTTCATCTTTTTGTTATGAACTATAGGAACTAAAAATTCATAAATTTATTTTATTTGTGTAGATAATTATAGGACAATCAGTGGATAAGAAGCAAGGAACTGATATTTGTATTATTTGCACCTGCTGAAAACTTGGGAATTTTTTTGAAAATAAAGCCATTCATCTCATATTTACTGAAATAAACTATTTGGCTTGCTGTTTGGTGCGTACCTATCATCCATGGAACATGTTTTATGTCCCAAACTAGCATTGAAACAAGATATTTCTGTCCCTTCAACTTCGTAAAAAATCCAACAGTAAATTACTACTAATCATACAATTCTTGAAGGCAAGTTTAGTCTTAACTTGGAACTAATATTCTTGTACTAACCCAGGGATTTTCAATATTTATTGAAAGCACTAGTAGTTAATTAACAGGAGGTACTATTATTACACGCAACAAGAAAGATCAAAGTTTATTTTACATATATAGCTAAAGACATAGGAGTCCATGCTTATTTCTGGTGATCCCAAGCAAGAAAAGGTTTAGAGGAAAAGAGATAGTACTACATATAGAAGAACCAAACTTTATATATAAGCTGATCTGGAAATTCTTCATGGGCGTGAACCAGAGACCTTGCGTGGCAGTTGGGGGGGTGTTTCTGGCACCTTCAAGTCACCACTTGAAGGAGGAGCTGGTGCACTGTTACAAAACAACCCATCTCATTTTAACCATGAACATAGTTATTTATGATTAAACAGAATTATATATATATAAGTATATTTTTAATTCTTTTAGGATTTGATAAAGAGTAAACCCTTACTTGGTTTCTGAATCTGTGAGATATTGTCATTATTAATCTATTGGAATTAGAAAAATATCAAATAAATCTCTAAATTGAAATCTGTCTATCAGAATAGTTTCCTACTGTTATATCTGTTAGAGATTATATATAATAATGGTTGTAACTAAGTAATAATAAATTGTATATTTCAAATGAAAGTAATTTTAACTTCAGGAAGTATTATGACAATCTCTCACACATTCATAAACTAAATGGAGTTACTTCATTGTAAGAGGGGTTGTTGAGAAAAGTAGTTACTTACTTGGGAGCAACAGAGGGACTGATGAGAAGCATAGCCATGCAGAACAGGCATTGAAGAAACCAAAAAATTTTCATGTTTGCGTTTCCTTGAGGATGTGAAAATGTGTGAAGGCAACACTTGCATGAGATCGATGAATGTCTTGTGTTTATTATATGTATGTATATATATATATACAGACATATGTATATCGTTTCTGGTGTTCCTGTCTACCTAGGATGACTTGACTTGATAATCACAGCAACTCAAAGTAATTTAAAATTGATGAATTTCAACAAAATTAATTACAACTTGTTGTCTTGTTCAATTATTGTATTTATCCTTTTCAATTCAAACTAACTCTATCAGTACGTCAGATTTAATTATTTAAATTTTAAATTCTGCAATTTAGTGTTTAAGCTTTTCTTCTACTTTTGTTCCCTTTTTCACCCACTTTGAACTCATTTGTTGTTATTCAGTAGTGTCTTAGAATTGACTTATGTGTTGTTATTAAAGTATAAAGAACTTTTTAATCTGAACTTATATGTTAATATGTAAGATAAAAAACTTAAAATGTAAGATTAACTTTTTTAGCTTCCTTAGTTCAATAACTCAATCCTAATTATACCAATTTTGGATTTGGTTGAATATCAATTACACAATTGTAAAAGGGGACTAAGGATAATTGTTTGTGATGCTGCTTATGGGGTTATGTTTTTAAGTAGAAAAACTTATCTTTTAACTATTAGTAATTTTTTTTGGCTTAATGTTAAGTGTTGAATCTAATAGTTAATATTAGAACTATGAATCAAAAACATCCTTGCTGTTGTATATTATCACTTTAACAGAAAGTTCTGAAATCCTTTATTTGAATAACAAAATTAGAAGCTTTGGTTGATTTCTTTTATAAGAATGAAACTGTAACATCTGAATTCAGCATTATCTGCATAAAAGTTGGTAACAGCTAGCTTTCATAAGATTTGAGTGCAATATGATTATGAAATGAGGAAGTCAGTGAAAGGTCCTCCATTGGCTGGAGGATGATGTGTTTGGCAAGAAACGTTAAAGTGGGGATAAAGGTCCTTCAAAATTCAAATTTACGAGTCAAAAGTCTTGTAACTAAGCAACCAATTTGTTTGAGGCAAATTCTTTCTGCACCTTGCACCTGGTCCATATTCCAATTTTTCAAAATTACTCTTCATTCTGAATTGGAAAATTTGAAATTCAAAAAATACCTTTTGAAAAAGTAAATTATTGAGTTTTGAAAACAAAATTCTAGAATAGAATTCAAAAATTAAAATATCGTTCTAGAAAAACAAATCTGGAATAAATAAAAAATACGTTGTGGAAAAAAATTTAGAAAACAAAATCGCATTCTGAACAAGGGTTTATGAAGTTCGGAGAAGTGTTCCAGAGATTCAATGCAGAGACGTGTTAGAAAAAAGGGTTCCAAGAATAATTTTTTATTTGTATCTCCTCTTTTATTTAAGAATATTTTTGTTATTTCACATATAAATAGGTGCAAATTTGATGGTGTAGAAAGTAACTGATTGGTTGGATAAAAAATAGTACAAGAAAATGGGTTACTTTTGGCGTGAGTGGCGGGTCCATGATGCCACATTGTCAATTCTCCTCTTTCATATTACAAAAATTGCTTAACCTTGTTCAATCGTTCAATAGATGAGAATCATAGACGATGAAATTATGGAAAATGATATTTTTCTTTTATAATCCTTAGAGTTGTACACTATGAAACTCGGGCACTCCTCTTAAATGGCGTGTCGGTGTCCGATACGAGTATCGGACACCGACACTCGTATGACACCTGTAGACACGTATCCCTGAAGTGTCCAATTCAAAAAGTATTTGTTAGATTTCTGACAATTCTAATACGGTTCCAACACAATTTTAAAAAGGAAAAATACATTAATTTTATAAAAATTTAAACTTTATTGTATAAATTGTTATTATGATTATAAAAATAAGAAACAAATTCTTGTGAATCAGTCATGAAAAACATCTTTCTACTCAAAAAAATAATTTGGAGCATAGTTATGCACATAAATCTTTATTGTCAATTTATATAATTCATAATTATATAATATATAGATCCGTGTTCCCATGTCCTATATTTTAGAGATTTTACATATCTTCGTGTCCGTGTCATATCAGTGTCCGTGTTTGTCCTACATAGATTGTATATAACTTTTGATGTGATGTGTTTAAAAATAAATATATATAATAAAGTATATATTTGAAATTAAAGAATATAAAAAATATTAAAATAATAGTATTGAAACTTATAATGTGATCGCATAAAAAAATAAAAAATTGATTCTCGATGTATCATTATCCATTAAATTATAGCTTATGAAATTTGTGATTGAGTAAAACACACTCAATGGTTTTTTTTTCCTAAGCTTCCCTTATCTTTCTCACTAGTGGTACAAATGCCCACTCTCCGATTTCTTAAAACGTGTATAGCTATTTTTTTTTATATTATGTATGATACTCAAAAAAATTATTTTTAGTATATGATTTAACTATTAGGCTTGGCAAAGATAATATTGAAAATTGAATTTTATATAAGTCAAACTAAAAAAAAATTGTAAAGTTGTACAATTTTTATCCCTGAAATATAACTAATTATTATAATACAAGTTTTGTAGGTTTGTATACAGATTAGAGTATTTTAAAAAAATCCTAATACATGATTAGGACTAATATAAATAC
>Ga0123341_1007242_pt1 | contig 10098 bp, 17 predicted proteins | sample Turbeapinknodule_FD_89959 | JGI IMG/M metagenome (GOLD analysis project Ga0123341, IMG submission 89959) | Root nodule microbial communities of legume samples collected from Mexico - Turtle bean Mexico pink nodule | ecosystem: Host-associated > Plants > Roots > Nodule | place: Mexico: Nepantla...
ATGCTTCTTGTAATCCTTTGAGGTGGACTTTGACCTCCATGGGCGTCCTCCATTTGTGCCTCCACCTCTTCTTGAGCTTGATGAGTGGCCTCCATGTTCTCTTGGGCTTGATCTCCATCACCAAATCTTCAATCTTCCCTAGAAATCTGCAATTAACACCAAATTTGTGAATAAAATGCTCTTATTCAAATAAAGCTCATAAAAATGTAAAAAGGTATAAATTCATAAATTAGGGATTATTTTATATGTAAGTTAACAATAAATCCTCATAAGTGCCTATATTTTAATATGAAATATTACTGAAATTATGCACCTATCACCTGGGTACCTCCTCCGCCCAAGTTCCCTTGTCTTTCTCAAACCTCCTCTTCAACCCCCTCAGCAAGATTCTGTTGGCGGACTCCACCTGTCCGTTCGTCTGGGGGTGTTCGACAGATGCGAACATTTGCTTGATGCCTACCTCTGTACACAGTTTTCCCAGCTACTGGCTTGCAAACTGTCCATTTTCCGAGACAAGGCGCCTCGGTACACCGAAGCGATACACAATGTTCTTCCAGACAAAGTGTTGTACCTTGTGTGCGGTGATCTGCGCCACCGACTCTACTTCTATCCACTTTGTGAAGTACTCAATAGCAACTATCAAGTACTTCATCTGCCTTATTGCTAATGGGAAGGGCCCCAGAATGTCAATTCCCCACGTGTGGAAGGGCCATGGGTTGTAAATTGACCTCAGCTTTTCTGGGGCGCCTTGTGCCAGTCGGCATGCAATTGGCACTACTTGCACCGTTGGGTGTACCTTACGCAGTCCTCCCTCGTCGTTGGCCAGTAGAAGCCTGCACGCACCACCTTGGACGCCAAAGACCTTCCTCCTACGTGGCTCCCGCAAATCCCTTCATGGAGCTCAGGCATTAACCTTGTGCACTCATCTCCACTCACGCATGTCAAGATCGGGTGCGTGAACTCGTGTCTGAACAACGCTCCGTCCACGACAATGTACCTCGCAGAATTCCTCTTTATCTTCTTTCCCTCTTCGGGTTTTGTTGGGAGGATCCCATCTGCGATGTAGCGCCTATAAGGCGTCATCCACGTCTTCCAGGGCGCACACCTGCATGGAGTCCTCCCCTTCTGGCAAGGCCGGGTAAACACTTATATTGGGGGCCCTCGCCGTGTCCTGAGTCAAGGACCGATGACTCCTCGGCCTTCCCTTGAACGCATTGATCTGAAGGGCGTCCACCCTGTTATCCGCCACAAACGTTCGCGGCGTTTTGAGGGTCTCCTAGATGACCGTCCTCTGCCTTCCCCCCTTGCCTGAGCTGGCCAGCTTGGCGAGCAGGTCAGCATGGGCATTTTGCTCTCTCGGGACGTGGACCAACTCGAACGCCACGAACACCCCTTTCAGCACTTGGACATACCTCAAATATGCAGCCATCTGTGGATCCTTGCCTTGGTACTCCCCGGTCACCTGCCCCGTGACCAGCTACGAATCACTCTTCGCCAGCGGGCTCCGTGCGCCCATCTCTTTGGCTAAGAGCATCTCAGCTATTGGGGCCTCATACTCTGCTTGATTATTACTTGCTTTAAACGCAAACCTCAGGGCCTGCTCGATCAGCAAACTTTTGCTGATTTGAGGACCCATCCACCGAGAGCACCCATTGGGAGCCAACCTCTTCCTCTTGCTGGGTGCTTCTTGGCGAGAGCTCAGCCAAAAAGTCTGCGTACACTTCACCCTTGATGGACCCCCTGGGCTCGTACAGAATATCAAACTCAGATAGCTCCACCGCCCAGCAGACCATCCTCCTTGCAACATCTGGCTTTTGTAACACCTTCTGGAAGTAGTGGCGGAGCCTCCTGGCCGAAAACACCACCGCTAGAGCCGCCTTCTCCAAAGATTGATACCTCGCCTCCGGTCCTTGCAGAACCTTACTTAAGAAGTATATAGGTTTCTGGGTCTGATCCTGCTCCTGAACCAGCACAACACTGATCGCCCACTCGGTCACCGCAAAGTATAACCGGAGGGGCACGCCTGTCCATGGCTTACAAAGCACGGAAGGAGCCGCCAGATACTCCTTGAGCTTGAGGAATGCCGCCTCTCACTCCTCGGTCCACACGAACCCACTGTTTCTTTTCAAGCACTGGAAATAAAGGTGCCTCTTGTCTCCTCCAGCAGACACAAACTTGGACAAAGCAGCCATTCGCCCCGTCAACTGCTGCACCTCCTTCACCGAGGCGGGACTCCTCATTGCCAGAATCGTCGCGCACTTGTCGGGGTTCTCCTTTATCCCTCGCTCGGTGAGCAGAAACCCCAAAAACTTAACCGCCTCGACCCCGAAGACACACTTCTCAGGGTTCAGCTTCAGGCGGTACTTGGCTATTGTGGCGAACAACTCTTCTAGATCAGCCGTGTGACGCCTCCTCTCTTGGGAGGTCACCACCATATCGTCTACATATGCCTGCACATTCCTACCCAACATGGGTGCCAAGACCTTGTCCATCAATCTTTGATAGGTGGCGCCTGCATTCTTCAACCCAAACAGCATCACCTTGTAGCAATAATAGCACGTCTACGTCATGAACGTCGTTTTGCACTCGTCACGAGGATGCATCTTGATCTGGTTATACCCCGAAAACACATCCAGAAAACTCAGCATCTTGCAGCCCGAGGCGCTGTCCACCAACGCGTCGATGCCAGGCAGGGGATACGAATCTTTGGGGCACGCCTTATTCAGATTAGTGAAGTCCACACACATCCTCCACTTCCCGTTCTCCTTCTTTACTAACACCACGTTGGCCAGCCACTCAGGGTACTGGATCTCCCTGATGTGGCCGCCGCTCAGCAGCTTCTTGGTCTCTTCTTGCATGACGAGGCGCCTTTCCTCGTTGAACTTCCTCCTCTTTTGTCGCATAGGGCGGACCTTGGGGTCCATGGTGAGATGGTGGCATAAAAAATCTGGGTCGATGTTGAGCATGTCCGAGGCGGACCATGCAAAGGCGTCCAGGTGACATGAGATTACTGTCGCCACCTGGTCCTGCTCTTCTTGACTTAACAGTTGTCCCAGTTTACAGGTCTTCCCACCAATCTGCCTCTCAACCACGTTCTCAACCGGCTCGGGACACCTATACCGAGCGTTCTCCGCACGAGCTACACCCTCGCGGCCTTGCCTTCCAGATATCGCCTCAACAGGCGCTTCCCCATGGGCAATTCCCCCGCGGGCGTTTCCTCTAAGGGTACCGCCTCTGCAGGCGCCTGCACCGCGGGTACTGCCTCCGTTGGCGTCTCCTCCATGGACTCTACCTCCATGGGCGTTTTCGCGCTGGGTGGGTGCTCCACCACCATGAACACGCCTCTCTTTGTTTTCAGGCTATTTTCATAACACTTTTTCGCTTCTTTCTGATCAGACTTAATCACGATCAGTCTACCACTGATATCAGGCAGTTTCAGCTTCATGTGTCGTGTAGACGACACCCCCCTCAATCTGTTCAAGGCTGGCCTCCCCAGCAGAATGTTGTATGCCGAATTGGCGTTCACAACCAGATACCTTATCCGTGAAAGTTGTCCCCATCTCTAGATAGTCGCGCATCTCCACTTGGTCCTGCAAAGCCATAAAAGCACCCTGTATATGGCCTCAGCAGATCACGGGACAACTGCAACTTGTTGAACGTGGACCAGAACATAACGTCCGCCGAGCTGCCCTGGTCCACGAGCACACGGTGCACCTTCCTCCCTGCAATTATGACTGAAATCACCACAGGGTCGTTATCGTGGGGATGACATCGTGAATATCAGCCTTCGTGAACGCAAGGTCGATGTCCAGCGTGTCGTTCGCGCCCTGCTCAGCCACCGAATTCACTGACCGTACGTACCTCTTGTGCTAAAAGGCAGTGCATCCTCCGCCTGAAAAACGACCAGAGATGGTGTGAACCTCCCCATGGATAGGCATCTCATGGGCCTAATCTTCTACTGGTGCCGCCAAGGCATCAAGAACCCGCTCTTCACTAGCTCGTCCAACTGATAGCCCAAAGCTAAGCAGTTGGTGATCTGATGCCCAAACGCCTAATGGAACTCACACCACGCGTCCTTGTGTGGTCCCAACACCTTATCTATCTTCGCAAGGACCCCCAGCCTATCTGTGATGTTAGGCACTGCAATGTGGTCCTTCAGCTCCACCACAAAGTCGTGCCTAACCGGCATGTTTTCCCCTGAGCGCCCCCTCGCCTGCGGCTTCCTCGCCTCGTAGGGGAGCTTTCTCTCTTAACCTCTCCTCCCAGTCACGACCTCGTTCACCCTCGCGGGCTGTGCGCGCAACTGTGCTCTTGGGCGTGCGGGTGTGACACTTGCACGCTTCTCGCACACCTCACCTTCCATGGCAATGTGCTCCACCGCGCGACGCGTGATTTTTGCAAAAGTTCTGGGGAGATTCCTGATGAGCGACTCGCAGAATGGCCCTATGCAGATTCCCTTCCTGAACGCATACACGATCATTGGCTCTTCTGTGGTGCCAACCTTCACCACCTGCACCCCAAAATGGTTGATGTATTCCTTCAACGTCTCCCCCTGAAACTGCTTCACATCGAAGAGATCATACGACACCGGCGGGGGAGCCCGGTTTGCGATATACGACTCCCTGAACAGTTGTGATAACTGTGCAAAGGATGTCACGTGGCCATATGGAAGGTTGATGAACCAGTCCATTGCCATCCCTGCCAGCGTGCTCATGAATAACTTGCACCTCACGGCATCAGAACCGCCGACAAGCATTGATGGCATTGAGCTCTTCTCTTTAGTGTTTTGTGGGTGGTTTGCGGAAGCTTTGTGGTATGCTGATGGAACAAGGCCTTCCTAAGAAGTATGGGTGCCTTGAAGGTGCATGAGAGTGGGGAATTGGGGAGGTTTGGCCAGCCCCTTTGAAGGTGATGAAGTGAAGATTAAAACCTAGATGCTAGGCAAGGAGTAGTGTATGGCACAAAATTGGCAGCATAACAATACTCTATTCAATCTTACAATATGAGAGCCAAGCACCTCAATTTATAGTGTTTAGAGGGCTGGAAATTCAAAAGAAAATGGAGGGAAATTCAAATGAATTCCCTCCCAAAAGTGGAGCCTAAATGAGCACATGGGGAGGGGTGTGTCTAGTTTGTATGCTCACCCCCTCCATGGGCTTTCTAGACCAGCCTTGGTAAATTTAGAGGTTTTTTTAGAAACTCTAAGTTTACCTAGGTTGGTATTTTAGGTGCCAAAATTAATTCTAAGAAAAATTACAAATAAAGTTCCTATGCTAATTTTGACAAGAAATTAAAGTCTACTCTACACTAGAGTTTATGCCATTTGAACATGTAAAAGAACGTCTTCTTGGATCCTCTTGGCCATAACTCTAGGGTTGGCCCAAATCTACCCATTGGTGGGCTTTCATGTGGGCTTGTGCTTGGGCCTCTTCCATCAAGCATCATCTGCGTGTGGAACGGAATGAGGTGTGCCTCTGGATCTTCCATCCCCGTGAACGTAACCTTCAGGCCTACGAACGTGGGTGGAATCACTGCCTCCTTGATGGACTGCGAGAAAGGCATGGGGAACTCCCTGGGTGGTGTGAAGCACTCGCGATCCTCTGCTTCACGATTCCCAGGGTGGTTGCCCATCCCGCGGCGCAACTCTTCGTTCGCGCGGCACACCTCTTGGTTTCTTTCCTGCAACGCCACAAGCTCCAACTGAATGCGTTCTTGCTCCGCCCTCGACACCGCTATCGCCTCTTGAAGGCCTTGCATCACCTCCATGACCTGCTGGGCGCGCTGCGCGCTGTTGAACGAGGGCTGTTGAACTCTGCCTAGTGGTCCTCATTCTTCACGGTTTCTTGGAGAATCTTGAACTGTTTCTGCAAATCTTGGAACTTTCTTCCATGGAACCGAAAAATCTTGAAGATTTTTGGCGAATCTTGTAAGAATCTTGGAAAACCTGCACGAACTTTGCTGTCGCTACTGAAACTCGAACTTCTTGCGGTGGGACTGCTGTTTTAGATCAGGCCCCACGGTGGGCACCAAATGTTCCTGTCGGTTAACCAGATTGCCTTCGTGCGTAACTACGAGCTGCGTATCAAGGACTCCTTCATCTTCGTTCCAATCTTCACCCTTCGCCGCCGTGAATACCTAAAACAGAGAGACAAAAGGGCGCCCTCGCGGCCATTTGCACTCTGACGCTCAAGTCAGTACTGGCAGAAAACACCGTTACACCTCCGTATCAGAACACCACAGACACCGTGTTCAGGAAGCACGCAACTGAATTGTAACTGAATTCTCTCTCGTTCTCAAGTCACTTGTGCGTAAAGTGTGAGAATGTGTAAAACGTCAAATGTCTAAAACGTACCTTGCTAAGCCCTTCAGAAAGGCTTATATACCTTCCCGGTGCTTCTGCCACGTGTCTTCCTCTGACTTAAACATATCTTTGCATGGGTGGCCTTACGACACTGTAACCCAACTTAGGGAAATCCCAGTGTGTAAGACTCCCTTCTCGAAGTGCAACTGGCACGGGATGATCCCTCAGGTGTCAACTCATACGCCCAATATCAGAGGGTTCATCCAGGTTGAGCATACACTGCCCTCGCACGTCCCATGCATGCCGATCGCCGCTGAAACGAGACTCTACCGAGTAGTATCGGTTCCAGTGGTTATCTAGTGGTGGGGCGTACTGTCGCTTCCCTACACCCTCATGCATGGTCTTGGCGGTCTGGGCTTCTCTACACTGATAGTTGGGATGTGGCCTTCAAGCCACCTTTCTGACTCATCTTCCTCTTCGGGTGCCGAGGGCCGAGGACTCCTCGCCCCTCCTCCAGGCCGACACCTCCTCGGTCCTCTTCCATGTGAGCCTAACGAGACTCTTTCCTAACCAAATGAACCTTCCGCGTGGGCCCCTCCTTCGGGGGTCCCATGTCTACTTTGGTCAACGATCAACGGTCAACCGAGACCTAGAGGGTACAACATCTATTTACCAAAGCCGCCATTGTAAATCACATTTACGAATGCGACTATGGTAATAATCGCATTGGTAAATGCTATACCCTTAAACCCTCTCACCTGATTCAGAAGCATATACAAATGCGGTTATATCCATAAATCCAGAATTGCAGGCGTAAATGTTAATCAAAACGCCATGGTATGCTATGCAAAAACCTTGAATTGTGACCAGATAGGAGTTCCGTTTAAGTATCTGGGCCTAGAGGCGGGAAGGAATCAAAGGAAGACCATTTTCTGGGAGCCTGTCCTAAGTAAACTAAGAGCCAGACTCAATGCATGGAGAGGGAGATTTCTATCTTTGGCAGGGAGAATATGTCTCATCAAATCAGTTATAACAGCAGTGCCATTATTCTACCTATCTCTTTATAAAGCACCAGATCGCGTGTGCAAAAGCATAATCAGCCTACAACGGAGGTTCCTATGGGGTTAGGGGAAGGAGAACAAACTGATTGCTTAGGTCAAGTGGGAAGTGCTGTGTAAACCAAAAGAGGAAGGTGGTTTGGGGATCAGAGATATAATGAAGTTCAAATATGCTCTTCAGGCTCAATGGAGATGGCGCCTGATATCTGAAGAGAAAGGGAGGTGGAAGGAGCTGTTGGTTTCAAAGTATGGGATGGATTTAGAATGCCTGCAAGCACCAATAAAAGTCCAATCCAAGTGGTGGAGAGACTTACATAAAGTGTGCATGGAGGGAGAAGGAGTAGGTTGGTTTCATCAGCAAGTCGTTTGGAAAGTAGGACGTGGAGACAAAGTAAGATTTTGGGAGGACGTAAGGGCCGGTAATAGTAGTTTCAAAACCTTATTTCCCAGACTTTATTCAATCTCTTTAAACCAGGGCTAAAAGGTGGAAGAGGTTGGTTCTTAGGTAGACTAATTGTGGGAATGGAAACATAGCTGGAGAAGAGTAAGATTAGAGTGGGAAAGCACGTTGGAATCAGAATTGGCTATGCACTTATCACGAGTTAGGCTATCAGGGGATCAGGAAGATATACAGGTATGGGGGTTTGATAACTCGGGGCTGTTCTCTGTAAATTCTGCGTATGAATGTATAGCTCACCCTATTAGAAGCTCCCATAATGATGTGTTCAGATACCTTTGGAAAATCAAAACCTTCCCCGACGTGTTAACCACAACGTGGAGGGTTCTTATAGGTAGAATACCTACAAGGAAAATTTGAGTAGAAGACGGGTGATCATGAACACAATTCTTTGTGCTATGTGTGAGTCAGAGGAGGAAACATGTCAACATACATTCATAGAATGTGCTGCTGCTCAGAGGGTGTGGTCGTTATGTCTTAGATGGATTGACATTGTGTTTGTACAGCAGAATGCCATCTGATCTCACTTTGAAAGTTTTTACTTACCCCAACTCAGCAGTAGACAAAATCTTTTATGGAAAGGAGTATGGGCAACTATAATGGCATGTATATGGGAGCAAAGGAACTCCATTGGTTTTAATCAAGGGGTAGTAGATGTGGAGGAGATTTTTCAGAAAGTCCAGCTCAAGTCCTGGCAATGGCTAAAGCACAAGGGTCCCTCTTTTAGCTATTCTTTTACAGATTGGATGTTGAACCCCCTTATCTGCATTAGAAGCTACAAGTAAAGAGGTGAGGCTGGTGGTTGAGGGTGTGTGGATAAGCACGCTCTGTGGTTTTTAAAGGAGTGTTCCTGCTGCAGGTTTGATTTTAGTGTGCGCCTGATATATCCTTTTAAAGGAGTGCTCCTGCTGTAGAATGTTGTATAAAAACTAGTAAGCTGATACCTAACATCTAGATGAGGTTAGGATGATCTTAATTGAAGTTAAGCAGCCTTTTGATGTGAAGAAATGAATACAATTTAAAGGAAATAAGAAAGAACAGAGTAAGGTGGTGCAGGGGTTGCTAGGAGGGATCTGTCGGGTTGCAGGTTTGCAAAGCTGCAGGCAAGTAAAGGAAGGTGGAAGAAGTAAATTGGAAGGCAGGTGATGGAAGAGGGTAGACTAAAGAAATCTTGGTGGCCAAATGATGTTCTGCTCTGGTGCTGTAATGATACAGTAATGACACATACCTGTGGAACTTTTTAATCAAACAAGCATATGTGGTATTCTGGTGGTGATGAGGGTAGCAAAATGGTATGAATCTATAGGAAGAGTAAAACAGGTTACTAGGAGGGATCTGTCAGGTTGCAGGTTTGCAAAGCTGTAGGTAGCTCTCTGATACTGCATAGTACTACATAATCATTAATTGAAGTTGCATAATCTATTGATAATATAAATGATGCATAACACTTGTATTGGAAGGCAAGTAAAGGAGGGTGGAGAAAGTAAATTGGAAGGCAGGTGGTGGAAAAGGGTAGGCTAAAGGAATCTTGGTGGCCAAATGATGTTCTGCTCTGGTGCTGTAATGATACAATATTGACACATACAGGTGGAACTTTTTAATCAAACAAGCATATGTGGTTTTTTGGTGGTGATGAGGGTAGTAAAATGGTATGAATCTGCAGGAAGAGTAAAACAGGCTTAGGAGTAAGGATTGACTGGATGAGTGGGATTGTCTCAGGTAGATGAAACCCAAGTGGAGGCCTGTTGGAATTGGGGAATAGGTATGAGTGGGGGCAGGTTTTTATTTTTGTGCAGGATTAGAGTATCCTGTCATTTTGGCATTGAATAGTAGTCCCTATTTAGATAGAGTCTGGGCAAGGTTGGACGGATCAAGCGGTTGACAAGCGGTTGACAAGAAGGTACAAACTGAAATGAAGAGAGAGTAAGAAACCCACAAAGAAAGTAGAAAGCAGAAAGAAAGCAGAAAGCAGAGAGAGATGGGTGTGGTTAATAAGATAGCTTTGAGTGTTGTCATATTTGCTCTAATAGCATGCTATGGTATATTGTTTGAACATATTTTGATATTTGATTTTATGAAAAGACTCTTAATTGTTATTGAATTTGTGTATGTTTTTGCAGGGAATGGTGTGTTGAGCATCCCAAATACAAGAGATGTGTAAATATTCTGAGAACAACCAAGTTGACGGAATACAAAAGTGTGATACAAACCGTGATTGCTTGAATTTTTGCAAACCACCATGCAAGGCGTTTTGTAATATGGCAACTCACAGATGCGAATGC
>Ga0123341_1007244_pt1 | contig 10097 bp, 6 predicted proteins | sample Turbeapinknodule_FD_89959 | JGI IMG/M metagenome (GOLD analysis project Ga0123341, IMG submission 89959) | Root nodule microbial communities of legume samples collected from Mexico - Turtle bean Mexico pink nodule | ecosystem: Host-associated > Plants > Roots > Nodule | place: Mexico: Nepantla...
AACACTTTAAACTTAAACGATTTGAAAACACTTAAGCTTTAGATTCAACAAAGAGTGGATTACAAATATAATCTACCCCAGATCCTATTCTAAAGCACACCAGCAACAACAAGCACCTCCAGCCTTCCACCAAACACAAAGGATTTGGATTCTTCAAAGCTTGAACACACTTGATTCAACAAAATGTAATTTTTGTGTTGATAGTGTAGTGTTTTTGGGTTTTATAGTTAACGAAAATGGGGTACATGTTGACCCTGAGAAAATCAAAGCCATCCAAGAGTGGCCAACTCCACAAAATGTAGGAGATGTTAGGAGTTTTCATGGTCTAACAAGTTATTATAGGAGATTTGATCCTAACCTCTCAAATCTAGCTTCACCACTCAATGAGTTAGTGAAGAAAGACACTCCATTTTGTTGGATGGAGAAGCATGAACAAGCCTTTCAAAGGTTGAAAGCTCAACTCACCAATGCATTTATTCTAGCTTTACCAAACTTTGTAAAAACTTTTGAGCTAGAGTGTGATGCATCGAGAGTAGGAATAGGTGTTGTGTTGCTGCAAGGTGGGCACCCAATTTCATATTTTATTGAAAAACTTCATGGTGCAACCCTCAACTACCCCATCTATAACAAAGAGCTTTATAAAGTTGTGAGGGCCCTGCATGAGTCTTTAAAATATTTAAAGAGTCAACACAAGTTAAACAAAAGACATACAAAGTGGATGGGATTTCAAAAGAAGATGTTACATTTCAAAATTGTTGTCACTACTTTGGCCACTACTCACGTTTCCTAATATTTGATTCTCTCTCATAATTTTAAGAGACACTCCCTCATTTATGCAATTTCAAAATAAATCAATCTTTTTCAATTCAAAATCGATCATCTATTTCAAATATTTTTATAAAAATAGAAAATGACACAATAACCAAAATAATGAAATAAAACCAAATATTAATCTAAGAATAAAATAGAAAAAAAAATTTGAGAGTCCCTTTAAAATAAAGAGTTAACAGTTAAAGGGGAATCGTGGAGGTTAACCCAAGTGGGAAGTTAAAATATTTATGAAAGAAGTTAAAAGAAGATGTTACATTTCAAAATTGTTGCCACTACTTTGGCCACTACTCACGTTTCTTAATATTTGTTTCTCTCTCATAATTTTAACAGACACTCCATCATTTATGCAATTTCAAAATAAATCATATCTTTCAATTCAAAACTGATAATCTATTTCAAATATTTTTTTAAAGTAGAAAATGACGCAATAACCAAAATAATGAAATAAAACTAGATATTAATCTAAGGATAAAATAAGAAAAAATTTGAGAGCAGTTAAAAAGGGAATCCCCTTTATAGGTATAGATAGATATATTAAATATCTTTTGTTTATTGTATTGATTTTTTTTTTCTCAATATAAATGAAACATCCATACTGATGGTTTCAGCTCAATGTTTCTATCTTTTCCTAAAGGTTAATAAAAACAAGATAAACAAATTTTTCAACACATTTAGTACAAGAATGAAATTATATGTAAACAAATTTCTATCAGACATTTTCTCATCAAAATAAATCCAACCCACCTTGAAAATAGACTTCTTTACTTCTTCCACCTTCTCTTCCACATCCTTCCTGTGCTTCTTGTCAATTTCACTCGTAGAATCAACCCATTTGATCTTCTCTTGGATTCAAACAATAGCAGACTTTCTAATGTAGACAACCTATGTTTCCCATTCATAATTAATTTTAGTATTTCGAAGATAAACACCATACATTACATCCCAAAAGTTACACTCTATATAAAATATCAAATTGAGACATTCTAAAGCAAAGAAACGAGAAATATAATATTCAAACACAAATTTATGTATCAAAAAATGTATATAAAATACAAATTAAATTTTGGACAATATGAACTTCAGACCAACTTTCAACTAAGATTAGATGCTAAACAGACTTAATATTTTTATAAAATGTTGAGTCCAAAAATCCAAAAGCTTTAAGTATTGAAGCAAGTTCCACTATTCAAGTCATCCAGCATCACAAAGCAAGCTTAATATCAAACCTAGAAATTTGAAATTTCACACAAATTTTTCCAAGAATTGGTAATTGACTTACTAAATGGCATACATATGATTACAAATTACCGAGGGCCCTACATGAAAAAGAGAGCTTACCAGTTAGAGAGAGTCTGGTACAGATGATGAAGATGAAGGTGTGCTAGGATCTCAAAGCATCGACGCAACTGATCCAGCTTTCCTCGGACTATTCCCTAATACATGCATTCATTAATAAGAAAATCTTCAAGTTCACGAACATTTGCCACATCTAACTCCAGCATAAATTGGTCGCCATCTAATAATACAACTTCCTCGTCTATCATTTTAGTTTTCGAAGATTTTAATGCATTATATACTTCAAGCTCAATTGATTTAAATCGTAATTACTTCTTCTATTAACCAAATCTTAACAAATATTATCTATACTAGAAGAAAATCCAGCAATAGATTTTGAACCTGAAAAAACGATGGCGGACAGAAGTTTAAAATTCTTGCGAGAGACGACAATGGTGGACAGAAGAAACGATGACAATCGCGGACAGTGAAGGTTATGTTTAGGTTTCGCGAAGGCGAGAGTGAAGATGCTTGAAGGCAAGAGTGAAGAACTAACTTAGGTTTCGCAAAGAGAGCGAAGGCGAGAGTGAAGATGCGTAAAGGCGAGAGTGAAGAACTAACATAGGTTTCGCGAAGAGAGCAAAGTGAGAGTGAAGATAGGTTTCGGGAAGAGTAATTTCAAAAGAGAGAGAGGGAAGAGAGGTAAGATTTTGTGAGTGTTTACTAAAGAGTGTTTTGCAGACCGAGGAAATAGAGGTTTCGGTTTCCAAAGTGTCAAAGGAGACTTTCAAATTAAATTGGGAATAATAGAGGGATGGTATGGATGCGTTCTTGATCCGCTTTTGACGTAGCCAAATCAGTCTGGATACGTTCTTTATTCGCTCTTGACGCAGCCACTTCTTCCTGGAGGGTCTGCATCGTGTCCATAATTTGTTGCTGGGTGAGGCTTTAGCCACCGTTTGGTGCAACAAATCTTTGCCTCGTATTTCTCATTTTCTTGATCTTTCTTGTTCTTGCTGGTGGGACAATGTTTTAGATCGTGCCCCACGGTGGGCGCCAAATGTTCCTGCCGGTTGACTCGAGGGCCTTCGTACACCTCACGATACTCCCACGCCCAATTCTTTATGCCTTCGTTTGTGCCTTTCTTTCGATCTAACACCTGAAATCACATAGACAAAGGGTGCCCTAGAGGCCGTTTGCACTCCGATGCTCAAGTCAATCTTAGGGCTAGGAAACACCAAAACTCTTAAGCGTAAAAGCTCTGTGTAAACTATGTGTGTGAAGCGGCGCAAATGAATAGCGTACCTTACTAGATTTGTTACTACCCTTTATATAGTCTAGGATTTCCACTGTTTCCACTACCCAAAATAGGTTTTCTGAGGGTGGGCCCTAGCGCCGCTATTACCCACTCTTAGGGCAACCTAGCGCGTAGGGTTCCCTAACTGGAGTGTGACCTCTGACGAGATGACCACGTGGGTGCCAACTCGTACACCTGATCTCTGGGATCGCCCGTCCTGGGAGCGCCCTAGTCGTTCACGTGTCATGCATGCAACTCACCCCTGGGACGTGACCCTTTCAGGTCGTATCTTTCCCAATGGCTATTTACTTGTGTTACGCCTAAACGCGTCATCCACACCACACGCATGGACTCTTGGGACCTAGGCTTCTCCCTAACTGATAACTGGTGTGTGGTATGGGATCCACCTCTCGTGGCCTAGCTCTGCTGTTCGAGTAACCGATGTTCGACCTCTACAATGCCGAGGTCACATCAGCACATCCTGATGATCGGTGTCTGACCACTCTTCGATACCTTGGCACACGTGCCTCGCGAGACACTAACCCATGCCGCTCGTGGGACCCTCCTTATGCAGCCCCATCACTACTAATGGTTAAACGACGCCCGAGGACTGGTCGGTACACAAACCCCCCAGTTTCGAGTTGTAACTTGTTCAGCGAAGAGACTAAGTCCTCGCCCGAGAGACCTACGTTCCAACAACGCCTCTGATGAACTCTTTGAACTCTAGGTAGCATACTTGTCCGTCTTATCTATCGCGTACTTAGGTAGCGGGGTTTTGCACACTAACCTGAACTGACCTCACCCTTACTCAGAATCAAGGGAGGATTTAACTGTAACTGCGCTGCTCAACCTTGGCGTTCTCACTCGAGAGGGCGGTGTTCTCTGCGAACCTACCCTTTCCTCTCCCGAGACTTCTAACCCAAGGGAAAGCCTGTGACTGGCCTCTTAAAAGAGGATTTCACCGATGAACCATTTCTCTCAACCCTGACGTTCTCACTCGAAAGGAAGGTGTCCTCTGCGAACCTACCTCCTCTGCACTTGAGATCCTCTAACGCAAGGGAATGGCTCGTATCTAACCACGTCCTCGCTCAAAGGCGAGGGAGGATTTCTCTAGTGAACCATACTTGTTCATTCTTGGTGTTCTCACTCGAGGGGGAGGTGTTCTCTACGAACCTACCTTCCCAACTCTCGAGACTTCTAACCCAAGCGAACGGTTCGCAACTGACCTCATCTTCGCTCAAAGGTGAGGAGGATTGAACTGTTGAACTATTTCGTTCAACCTTGGCGTTTTCACTCGAGGGGGGAGGTGTTCTCTACGAACCTACCTTTCCCGCTCTCGAGACTTCTAACGCAAGGTGAACAGTTCGTAAATGACCTCATCTTTGCTAAAAGGCGACGAGGATTTAACTGGTGAACTATTTCACTCAACCTTGGCGTTCTCACTCGAGGGGGAAGGTGTTCTCTACGAACCTACCTTTCCCGCTCTCGAGACTTCTATCGCAAGGTGAATAGTTCGTAACTGCATTGTACAAAAAATTCAAGAATATACTTCAATCGAAATTTACTGGGTGACCTCATTAAAAAACCCTATAAAGGAAAAAGAGTGTCCCTTAAGAACAATGTAAAATGTTACTGTTCAAATGAAATAAAACTTCAGGTTGGTTGCGTTCCATGTACGAGGAATTGTGCCTCCCTCCAACGTCTCAAGCCTGTATGGTCCATTCCCAAGGGCCTATGTGACTCTGAAAGGACAAGTCCACTTAGGGGATAGCTTGTTCTCTAATCGATATGGGTGGGCCTTCCGCATCACCAGGTCGGCGACCTGGAACTGGCGAGGTTTCAGCTTCGAGCTGCACTTGTACTCCACCCTTCTCGTCAGCGCTTCAGCTGCTAGTTCGGGTCACCTCTCACGGGCGACTATCCCTGATGGGGCGACCCCTTCATTCCCCTAGTCGCCCCCTGTCACCGCCACGTCCGCAACATCTTGTGTTTCCTGCAAGTAATCCCTCAAGAAGACGTTCTTCACCAACTCATCTAGTTGGTGACCCAGCACCAAACAGTTGCGTATGGGGTGGCCGAACGCTTGGTGGAACTCACACCAGGCGTTCTTGTTGGGCCCGAGCTTGTTGTTGGTCTTAGCGGGTATCTTCAGTCTCTCTGCTATGTTGGGGATAGTGATGAGGTCCTTTAATTCTACTATGAATTCGTGCCTTGGTGGCACATTTTCTCTTGCATGCCCCATAGTTTGGGGCTTCCTGGGTTGGTAGGGTTGCTGCTTCGCCGGGGTCTTCTTCTCTGTCGTTGCCTCATGTACCGTTGAGGTCGACCTGGTGCGCGTGGGCGCGTGGGAACAACGCATATGCGCTCCTCATGGACTTCTCCCTCCGCAGCAATGTGAGCCACCGCTCGACGCTTTATCTCGCCGAAAGTTTTAGGGCGGTTCCTTATGAGTGATTCGCTGAAGGGCCCTGACATGATGCCCTTTCTGAATGCGTGTACTATCATCTTTTCGTCCTTGATGTTCAGTCTCACCACCTGTGTCCCAAAACGGTTAAGGAACTCCTTCAGGGACTCTCCCTGATACTGCCTTACGTCAAAAAGATCGTAAGAAATGGACGGGGGAGCCCGATTCGCGATGTACTATTCTCTGAACAGCTTAATGAGTTGTGGGAACGACGTCACGTGGCTTTCAAAGAGACTGATGAACCAATCCATCGTTGTTCCCACCAAAGTGCTCATGAACAGCTTGCATCGCACCACGTCAGAGCCCCCAACCAACATCATCTGCGTATGGAAAGCCGTCAGATGAGTTTATGGGTCCTCCATACCGGTAAAAGTGACTTTGGGCCCTACGAACGTGGCTGGTATCACTGCATCCATGATCTCTTGCGAGAACGGCATCGGGAACTCTCTGGGCGGCGTCGCAGGTTCTTGATCTTCCTCCTCACGTTCGCCTGCCTGTTTTGTAGATCCCTGCGCAATTCCTCATTCAATCGGTGCAGTTCTTCGTTTGTTGCCCGCAATGCAGCCAAATCAGCCTGGATGCGTTTGTGATCTGCTCTTGACGCAGCCATTTCTTCTTGGAAGGCCTCCATCGTGTCCATAATCTGTTGCAGGGTGAGGCTTTCGCCCCCGTTTGGTGCAACAGATCCTTGCCTTGTATTTCTCATCTTCTTGATCTTTCTTGTTCTTGCTGGTGGGACAGTGTTTTAGATCATGTCCTACGGTGGGAGCCAAATGTTCCTGCCGGTTGACTCGAGGGCCTTCGTACGTCTCACGATACTCCGACGTCCGATTCTCTGTGCCTTCTTTCGTGCCTTTCTTTCGATATAACACCTGAAATCACAAAGACAAAGGGCGCCCTAAAGGTCGTTTGCACTTCGACGCTCAAGTCAATCTTAGAGCTAGGAAACACCAAAACTCTTAAGCGTAAAAGCTTTGTGTAAACTGTATGTGTGAAGCGGCGCAAATGAATAGCGTACCTTACTAGGTTTATTACTACCCTTTATATAGTTTAGGGTTTCCACGGTTTCCACTACCCAAAATAGGTTTTCTGAGGGTGGGCCCTAGCGTCGTTGTTACCCACTTTTAGGGCAACCTAGCGCGTAGGGTTCCCTAACTAGAGTGTGACCTCTGACGGGACAACCACGTGGGTGCCAACTCGTACATCTGATCTCTGGGATCGCCCGTCCTGGGAGCGCCCTAGCCGTTCACGTGCCATGCATGCAGCTCACCTCTCAGGTCGTATCTTTCCCAGTGGCTATTTACTTGTGTTACGCCTGAACGCGTCATCCACACCACACGCATGGACTCTCTTGACCTAGGCTTCACCACCTCTCATGACCCAGCTCTGTATTTCGAGTCATCGCTGTCTGACCTCTACAATGCCAATGACACATCAGCACATCCTGGTGATCGGCGTCTGACCACTCTTCGGTACCTTGGCACACGTGCCTCGCGAGACACTGACCCATGCCGCTCGTGGGTACAATATATATTCAATTTTCATATCTCGTAAACATTCATGTGATTTCCTTAATAACATCAAGTAATGCTTTTGAACCCTTCCTCCCACGAGGTTCCCTTTCACGTTAATGAGAGGTCTAAGATTTTCATTTTTAACCTTTTTATATGAATGTATTCACACTCAAATTTCTCTCATCTAGATTTCTTTCTTTACACATTTTATTATCTCTTCTTTAAAATATTATTCAACCATAGCTACACAGATAAACTCAAATTCAACGTCAATCCAAACATTATTGTGTATAAAGAACAGACATTAAATCAAGTTCAACTCCAAAAATAGTATTATTTGCAACACAATATATTTGCTTGATATCATAGCAAAGTATATATCATCTAAGAGTCACTTTCTTTCTTTGTATATTTCTTATATATTTCTAAATGATATACAAATATTATATTTAATGAATTTTTTTGAATAAAACACGTTAAGATCGTAGAATTCTAAAAACTTAGATGTAAAAAAGTAATTTAAGTTTAGTAACAAATTAACACCATCTTATTAAATATTACTTAAAGTTAATTGACATATGTTTGGAGAATTATATTTGACAATTATAGTTGAGAGCGTTTAAATAGCAGGATTGCAGCACATCCTCTACCTTAGATGAAGAGAAGGTCGTTGAGTTATGTGAGATGGCATGTCTCTAATAAAGACTATACGATTTTATTTTACATTGGTATTTCTTTTTTGTTTTTGAGAATTTATATACCTTCACTGTTTTCTCTCACACACTCCCACTCACCTAACACTCACATAATCTCACACTTTCAACCTCTCCTCACTCCCAATGGCATGTGCTCTTAATGCTATCTGTTTTGAATATGCATGCCCTTGCTATCTGTTTTGTAGGGATTAGTTAGAGTTTTTACTTGTGCTGCTCTATTACTGCACCATTTGGTACCAATTTCAAAAGAAAAGTGAGACCCACTGATTTTGTTTGATTTGGAATTATAATTTCGGAAAACACCATGCCACCGCATTTTTAAAAGCCTGGTGTGACCCAACACTTTTTCTGTTTAAAACCTGTTTTTTTATATATGCACCAAGCTTTTTTTTTTAACTTTTTGTTACTGCCTTTTCTAAAAATAATTATTTAAATAACTATATGATTTCATCATCACTTTTTACTCAGTAATGTTTTGATAAAATAAGTAAAAATATAAAATCTAAAAATATAGTAATTTCAAAATTAAAAAATCAACCAAGAAATACTTTTTCTGATTTAAAAATATCAAGAGATTCTTTTGACACTTCCCTTTTTTCTTCTTCAATCTTAGTCTCTTAATTGTTGTTGCTTTTTGTTTACTGGTTTCAGTAACATTTACCATTTTGAAATTTGTGTACTTTAGTACCTGTGTAATTTGGAGCAGCACACAAGCTGAGCCTATGCAGATCACGGTTGATGCCGGGCAGGGATCTTAAATAGCTTAAGTTTTTTTAATTAAGATTTTTAATCTTATTCTGTTTAATTGTTTGCTTAAACTGTGAGGGGTTTTGTATACGTATTGGAACACTTTTTAAGTATCCCATTTTATTCTATTAATTTATTACAAATAAAAAAAATATTTGACAATTATTTTGAAATTGACATACTTTGGAGAAATGAGAATACATGATATATTTGAACAAGTGAGAATGGGTCATATTTTTCATAATACAAAGAGATCTCACTTAATTAAATAAGTACATGATTGATTCAACTTTTGCAAACTGATGTAATGTTTGACAATTCTTGAGCAAGATGTGTTTGACAAAAGGTATTTCTGACACTGATTTCAACAATATGTGAGAACCATGTGAAATCTGAACTTTGGTTGCATATGGTCTACATAAAAGTGCTTTGTAATGACTAATGTCATATACATTCATTTGGCCTTAGAAACGTCAGAAGTAAAAGAGAGAAAAGCTTCAATAGAAACACAAGGCACTTCAGATTATGAAGGCTTTTGATCAGATTTCTATGTCTCTCAAGTTTATATATAGCTTACATGGCATCCATGCATGCATGCTTAATATCATGATCTCATCTCTCTGATTTGATGATTGATATCAAGGAATAAAGCAACTCATGTAATTAGTGAGAGCCTTCTTTCTCCTCTGCAAGATCATAAATTACATTTGAGTTAGTAGATTTTTTGTATTGATCTTGTATTCCATCTTTCAACTTCTTCCACTCACCTCTCTCCCTTCATCACTTTCACTCCTTTTTAAATGTCAAATTACTGAAATATCACTTTATTTTTAAAAACAGTCATCATCAATTTTGCATCTAATTTCCTCATAAATTATAAAAAGGGGAATTTGTAACTAATTTTAAAGATTGATTTCAAACTTTAAAATTGACATTCCCAGTAAATTGACTTTAACATCATGAAAAATAAATGGTTTAGTAACACTTTTTTTTAATCTTTTAAATATGGTTTTCGATATTATTTTGTAAATTTAATAATTATATTGATTATGTATTTTGATTCATACCTTTGACATTTTGCTTTAACGAAAATGTTGACATGACACCCCTGTTATATTTTATCTATTTTTTATTTGATATTAAATGTAAATTTAATTGCTGAACTATGCAATTAAAATTTGATATTAAATGTAAAGTTAATTGTTGAATTATACAGTTAAAATAATGATAGATTCATTTAAAAAGTTTAAATG
>Ga0123341_1007245_pt1 | contig 10097 bp, 5 predicted proteins | sample Turbeapinknodule_FD_89959 | JGI IMG/M metagenome (GOLD analysis project Ga0123341, IMG submission 89959) | Root nodule microbial communities of legume samples collected from Mexico - Turtle bean Mexico pink nodule | ecosystem: Host-associated > Plants > Roots > Nodule | place: Mexico: Nepantla...
TGTATATTGTATATTATATTTATATATTATATATTATATATTTGACAATTTGTAGAGTCTACAGTCACATTGTTCTGTTATGAAATGGAATAGGTTGTGAAAGTATCATTATAAGCACATAAGGTATTAATAGGAAATTATAAGATGATGTATCTACAACCCATTTTTTCTAAATAATGATAACTGCTTTTTAATAATAAAATATTAAATTAAGATATATAAAAAAAAAATTATAAAAAAACAGAAAATGACACTAAGTATAAGGTAAGTGAGACCATAAATAGATATGTAAAGGTGGAATTTATGTTGTCCAGGATATACATACCAGTAATGTTTTAATCATAGGTTCTGTTAGCGACAAAGAAAAAACATATATAAAGGTTGAAAACAACATAGTAGAAGAAAAATTGAAAGTAGTTTATCAAATACAAAATCGAAGGAAGAATGACGGACACAATACCTGCATGTTACGAGGTATCTATAGTTAATCCTAATCAATTCTGGAAAACTGATAAAGTCTTGAAGACAGAACTACCTGTTCTGGCCATTCAAATTGCGTTTGTTGCTGTGTTATCTCGTGTTTTCTCCATAATCTACAAACCTCTCCATCAAACTCGTCTCATCTCACAAATCTCTGTAAGTAAATAAATCTCCAAGATGTTTTGTTCATAAAGCTATTTCAAACTTTCTCATATGGGTGATTCTAACAGTAGAATGTGTGTAGGTTGGTTTCCTACTGACACCACCATTACTTGGAAGATACACGGCAATTTTTGAGTTCATTTTTCCTGTAAATGGGGTCGTCAATGTTGAGATCCTTTCCCACATTGGTCTCATTTTTTATTCATTCCTTAGTGGATTGGAGATGAACTTGAACACCATTCTACACGTGAAGAAGAAAGCTGCAAACATCGCAATTGCTGGGATCGTCTTTCCCATACTCGTTGCACCGGGGTTATATGCTCTGTTTCGAAACATTTATGGATATCATACGATGTTTCCCCTTGAAGAAAGCACAAATAACGTTTATATACTTTGGACTTTAATTCTCACTGTTACAGGTTTTCCTGTGGTAGCACATACACTTTCTGAGCTTAAGCTCCTTTATACTGGTCTTGGAAAAGCGGCTTTAACAGCAGCCATGATTAGTGACACCTATGGTTGGATTCTTTTCATTTTACTTGTTCCGTTTTCAGTTAATGGTGAAGGATCTGTCTACACTGTGATAAGCACGATAGTGTTCATTGTTGTATGCATCTTTGTGGTACGTCCAATCATTCAATGGTTTATTGATCGCAAGGCTGATAAAGACGAATGGAATGATAACCAATTACTCTTTATAATCATGGGGGTTTTAGCTTGTTCATGCATTTCAGATTTTCTTGGTGCACATGCTATCGTTGGGGCTTTTGTTTATGGATTGATTTTACCTCATGGGAAATTTGCTGACTTGGTCATGTCAATTTCAGATGATTTTGTTGGCGGGTTTTTAGTACCCTTGTTCTTTACTGGAACTGGGATGAGACTTATGTTGAGCTCGATTTTCTCCGAAGGAAGCTGGCCCTTAACAATTATCATCATATTCTTGTTGTGTACTCTAAAGATTTTAAGCACTGTATTTGCCACTGTTTTCTTTGGTATTCGTATTCGAGATGGTTTGACCCTGGGCTTGCTTTTGAATACTAAAGGCGCCATGGCGCTAATAATGCTCAACATTGCTTGGGATAGAAAGGTATTTATTGATCTATTTATTCAATTCCTTATACAAAACAATTGCAATTCAATCCATAAGTTCTTGTGACGTGTTTTTGCAGATATTTTCTGTGCCTACCTATGCCGTTTTAACTTCTGCTGTTCTTCTGATGACCATAGTTGTGTCTCCCGTCATCAATGCCGTCTACAAACCAAGAAAGAGATTTGAACAGAACAAGCTAAAGACTATTCAGAAACTAAGAGTTGATGCAGAGCTCCGAATTATAGCATGTGTTCACAACACTCGCCAAGCTGCAAGCATGAGTAGCATAATTGAATGTTTCAATCCCATGAGAGTTTCCCCTGTGCATGTTTTTGCCTTATACCTTATTGAACTCACTGGACGTGCTGCTGCTCTAGTTGCTACACATATAGGGAAGCCAAGTAGCCAACCCGGAGAACAAAACCTGACCAGGTCACAGGAAGAGTTAGAAAGCATTCACAACACATTTGATGCACTTGGAGAGGCATATGATGCTATTAGAATCGATACCTCAAATGTGGTATCAGCATACACCACTATTCATGAGGACATACACCAATCAGCAGATGAGAAACGCTCAAGCTTAATTCTTCTTCCATTTCATAAACAACTCAGTTTAGAAGGTACTCTAGAATTAACCTGTGTTGTATACAAAGATATCAACCAAAATGTGATGCAAGGTGCTCCTTGCTCCGTGGCTATATTTGTTGATCGTGATTTTGGGCCAGTTCCCAAAACGAACCTTCGTATTTGTGTTGTCTTTGTTGGGGGCCCTGATGATCGTGAAGCCTTAGCTATTGCATGGAGAATGGCAGGACATCCAGGAACACAGTTATCAGTGACTCGAATGGTTTTGTTGGATGAAGCAGCAGAAGTAGATGCTTCAGTTCAGGAAGAAGCACAAGGGATATTATCTGCTGTAATAGATACAGATAAGCAAAAAGAGTTAGATGATGAGTATATAAGCTCATTTAGACTTACAGCGGTTAACAATAAAGATTCAATATCCTACTCAGAGATTGATGTTCGTAGTGGTGAAGGTATTCCTGTAGTCCTCCATGAGATAGAAAAGATTGGTTGTGATCTTTACGTAGTTGGACAAGGGAATTGTAGGAACTCTAAGGTGTTGTCAGATTTGCTAGAGTGGTGTGATTGCTTAGAACTTGGAGTTATAGGGGACATTTTGGTGTCAAATAATTTTGGTTCACGTTCGTCTGTGCTAGTTGTTCAACAGTATGGATATGGAGGAATGGAATTTGGAAATAATCTTAACCAGAAGGCCACTAATAAAGCCACATTTGAGTCTGTTCCCTGAAGACAGAATAACCATGAAGGTTTGCAATGAACAGATGTATATACATAAAATTGTTTGGTCAAGTTGATGTATGAAAGTTCAAGAATCTTTCAGGAAATGCGAGGTTTTGTTTTATATTGAAAAATGTTGTTGCCTATCAATTGTTGTTGGTACCATGATAATAAAAACACGTCTCTTAAAAACTTGTACTTGCTTGGGGGATCATTGTAGAACTAATTCGCCACTTTAACATTTGAAATTTTTTAAGTTAACCAATTAAATCTTTTACCATGTTCAAGTTTTCAAAAGTTGTAGAAGTTACAGGCTACCCACTCTATTTATTTTTCAAAAATTACATAAGAATTATGAATTATTTTTTTAATTTGTATAATGATTAGCCTACATAGACACGCAATAAGTAAAATTTAACAAAAAAATTAAATGAAAATGTTAAAACAATAATTTTGTTTTAACATTTCATATATGTTAAATAATTTTGTTAGAACATAAGCTTCGATCTACATCAATTAAATATGTTAAACTTAAATCTTTTATGAATAAAAAAAATATATTATTGTCTAAGCATCTAAAAAGTTATTATATTAATTATTATCATATTTTAATTTAAAAAATAACATAATAACATAATTGTTATTGTTCCAATCAATAACATTGAAATATAGTAAATTTTTGTTGTTGTGGACTAACCACACTCTCCATCGTTGATCCACATGAGTTGTAAATTGTTTGAATTTGAAATAAGTATAAGGAGATCAATAAATTAAAATACTTAATTCATTACATTCTTTTTCCTATGAGTTAGACTTGCATGATTAATTTATTACATACTTTTTTTTTCTATAAGTTAGGTTTGCATGATTTGTCTTGCATTTTCTTCGCTAATAATAGTGGTTTTGAAATAAACTCTATAATTTTAGAAAATTATTAATAAATGTTAATTCAAAAGAGAAAACCTAAACCTATTTTTTTATATTTTAGAAATAAAATGGAAGGTAGTATATAGTTCTTCAAATCCATTTTTTTTAAGATAAAAACTAATTTCTAGTTAATGAACACATAGTGTTCATTAAAATTTAAAAGTAGGAAAATTGAAAACTAATTAGCAGATATACAGGAAGATTTTCTAATTACAGATTTTCTATCCGCAACAAATTTACTTTTCTTCTATCTATTGAGCTTTCATCGTCATTAATTCAATGATAAAATTGGTACCATCCAATTTTATCATCCCCATAACCCTTTATGTTCTATTATGGGAATTTTATATTTAAAGGTTTATGTTGTTCAGAAACTTTAACCTCCTGTTTGGATTGGACGAAAACCACATATTTGCTATGCAGCAAAAAAGAAGCTAAAAATATGAAAAGAAATATAAAAAAAAATCAAGAATATAACAAACTTTTATTCAGAACAGAAAAAAATACAACGAAATTCGTGATTATATAATCATTTTTGTTCTCGCGTTCTTTGCTAAAAGCGAAAGGTAGGGGATTTAAATAGGGAGTGCAAATATCAATTTCCCTCTCGTTTTCTCTGTTATCCAGACTTCTCGTGTTTGTGAATCTGTGGTTCATGGGGCCATGGCCCAGCCCATTGTACGTTTCTCTGTCTCAGAAATTCAGGGCAGTTTCTTCCTGCACCCCTACGTTTTTCTTCCTGCATCCCCATAATGTAATGCAAAGACAAAAATATCCCTATTATTTTTTAAAAATTCCAAAATACACATAAGACTCACTACTCTTTCTTCTTCCGGACAATGCAATTCGGTAATTTTACAGAATAGGAAATCCGCATTTATTTTTTTGCATTCTGGATTGGTGAATCCGGTAATCTTCCGGATCCATCAATCCGTAACAAAAATTAGACTTCCGGATTAGCAATCCAGAAATCAACAAGTTGCTTTCGAAACAAACCTTTATTTGAAAAAGAACACGAATCACTTTCGGATTGATGAATCCGTAGCACGCTCCCAGATTGATGAATCCGTAGCACGCTCCCAGATTGATGAATCCGGTAACCTAAACAACTCTAATTTTTTTAAATAAAAGATGAAGGTCAGTTTTGGGATTTACAAAATTGTGGGGTGCAGAAAGAAGAAGCCGAAACTCAGTTGCTTTTGAGAGTGTTTCTTCCTCCACCCCGACAAAGTTGTTCCTGCACCCCATTAAATGGATGAAAAAGACCAAAATACTCCATCTAATCTGGTCTCATTCTGAAAAACATATTCTAGAACATATTATATAAGTTAAGGAAATTTTATTCTAGAAATCTTTTTCAGAATTTTATTTCTAGAATTTCTGGAAAACGTTTTTCAGAATACACATATAAATTTCGAAAAGGGATGTTCGAAAAAATTCTGGAAAAAACTGATCAGAAAATCATTTAAAAAAAGAGAGGATAAAATTGTATTTTCAGATATTGATGGGGGTGAAGGATGAACTTTGTCGGGGTGGAAGAAGAAACACCTGCTTTTGATTTGATTTTGTTTTAAAGTAACCTCGTTCTTTCTCTTGTTTCCTCAGAAGTTCGGTTTCTCCAAAGCGCTTATTAGGGCTAAATGATGGAAGACTGTTAGCCATTAACGAATCGTTGTGAGTGTTATTTATTGTTAATGCTTGTTTGTTACATCAAAATTTTCACTATGCAGTGGTTGTCTAATTTAATTTAGGTAGTAAAAGGGGATAGAAAGGAAGCTTAACCTTGAACTGCAATGTTACTTGAAAATTTGTTCTGTCCTACAATCTTCCATCATTGTGAGGGTTGATTCTGTGTTTTTAATCTTTCTAAGCTCTCTCTTGTTGAGTGTTCACCTTTTTATGCACTTAATATGAAATGTTATTTATAAAACGACTGGAGTCATCTGTGTTTTCTTTATTTGTCCTACGGTTTTGAAAAAAAAAGAATCTCTAATAAACACTTTTTAATAATTAACGCTTTCTGTCTATTGCTCGTGTAGAAATTGCTTGTGATTAACTGTTATATGATCAACTGAACTTGGATAAACAGTGATGGGGAATAATGAATTGACTGGGAATTTATTGAAATAATGATTTGTTAAAGAAACAATTCATTAAAATGTTTTATGATTATTATGTTGTGATGATGTCATATAATGGAGCTATGTTAGAGTTAAAAGCTTGTCTCAAGGTAGATGATGTGCTACAAAAGCTTTTGTAATGTGAAACTTACCATTAACATGAATTTGTGTCTTGGAAAATGTCGTCATTGCATATGTTATGTTTTGCCTAATTGCAGTCAAAAGTGGAAGTTTTACTTGCTATCAGGTAGCCTGATGGCGTCTTTGGAAATAAAATCTGGTACGTTGGTTTCCTTACAAGACCTGCACCCATCATCTCCTTTTTTTAAGCAAGGAGCTTCACTCAGAATAACTGGAAAGTGAGTTCCACCTTTCAAATTACAATATATGTGTGACTTTTTTTTAATGAGATGTTTCACTGTTTAGTGGTGACAAATTGACAATGTCAAATAATGTAAGTTAATGTTAAAATTCCTTGTCTTGGTATTTTGTTGCCAATAAACACTTCAGGGATTCAACCAACATTATGTTAATTTTTAAAACCATAAATCTCGTTATGCACATATGCACATTTATATGACTTCTAGTAGTGAAGGTCGTGTGGATACTAGTGAAACTATTCTTGTAAGAATTATAATGGCATGCTAGCAGGGTGACCATAGCGGCAATTGGTGCCATGGTGTAGAGTGGGGACACCAACATTGAGATTTCTGAAATGATGGCAGTTTGGGTATGGTAAATTTACTTTCTATCATATGGATGGAATCGAAGTTACGTGAGAATGCTAAATTGCCTGATGATTTTAACCAGCTCTTGGTAGTTGGCATACTTCATGTCTCAGAGATCTATACATTTCAAAATATTAACGATTTCAAAGCTGCTATAAAAATATGAAATAGTTTCCCTCATCTCCCCAAATATGACTTGGATTGGAGTTGCTGATCAAAACAAAAAAATGACTTGGATTGGAGTGACAAGTTTCAATGTAAGATACATATGTTCAGTATCCACTTCAAGATAACAAAATTACCCTGCAAGTTATTTTTAATTGAATGTAGTTCCTCTGGATTTCATTTTCATTCCCAACATACCCACAATCTACAATAAAATACATTTTGATTATCTGTTGGTCCTTGACGATGGTTTTAGTTTGTTAACTATGACGTATATTAGTGTTCAGTTATGAAACCTGAACACACTTTTTGGTTGTGATTCACTTCTTTAAAGTCTACCATTGTTGTAATTCATTGTAATAATGTATTGTACTAAGAACTATTTTGTGAGAATGCAGCATCTCTGCATTCATGGGTCACTCTGTGAGTGGCATCTATAAATCTTTTTATCTTGATGTGGCTGCATAATTGGAGGGTACTACTAACATACAGTATAGGTTTAATTGCATTTCTGGTTTTTCTAGTTTCACAAAAATTCAGTTTTGGTCCCGCTAGTTCCTATTGCAATAAAAGCACCTGTAGATTTTAAATTGATGCAATTATGTTCACTTGTTAGATTGCTGTTAGCTTTGCAATAAGGGTCGCATGATATTATTTTTTGCTGACGTGACAATCAGCACAAGACTAACTTGAATTTAATCACTTTGAGAGCTATCTTCAACTGAAGCAAGGGGGTTCAAAACTGAATTTGGTAACAGCATACTGAACCATGTAATATACTTCCTAATAATTGAAAACAGTTCATATCTATAGGGATATTTAAATTCCTTATCTAATTGTCTATAACTGCACTACTGGTACAACTTGCTGTATGATTTCATTCTGACAGAATAAATTTCTCTATTATATATCTTTTGGGGTTGTTGTTGCCATGCCAGTGATTAGTGATGGCAGTGAAGCGTCAGTCAATAACTTGTGTATAGCTTTCCATAGGTTACGTGAATATTCTGTAGAGGCGGGCGTAGCAACGATTATTGATGGCGATGACATTCTAAAAGTTAGTACCGAACATCTGAGGGACCTTAGCTTTCAAGTTGGCTCTGTCTACCAATTCATTGGTGAACTCCTTATCCAACCTGATAATGAGGTATGCTCTAGTCAAGATTTGGAAGAAAAGGCTCACCTCTCCGTTTTCTTTTGCAAACACACATGCATAATGTGCTTTGTAATACACATTCACTCACATCATGGACAACGGTCTTTATAAGACGATTTGAGCATGCTTCTTTTTTCCTTGTTAGGTAATTTTGCAAGCACGTGTTGGTAGAAACGTTGATGGGATCGATCTCAATCTTTACCATCAGTCCCTGATGCTTTTAAGACAGTTTCAAGCCAATCATTTAAACAATCCAGAAACTGCGTAGGATTATTTGCACGCAGAAGACTCCATGCTAATATTAAAACGTACTCTTCTCATAATACAAAAGAAAGATGGAAATTTGCTCATAAACTTTTGTATAGCTATCCACATGTTTGTTGTCACATAGAGATACTGAATGCATATGCATTTCTATGTGTTTTCAGATAAAGACGTGGTTTTCTGCACTCTACAATGTTCTTCATGCAAACAGAATCTTAACAATGTTCATGATGGCATTTCATTTTATTTTATTCTGCCTTTCTTTCAGCTGCAAATGGGGCATGACATCATAGAGCTGTTAAGTATTAATTGGGCTTAGCTGTGCATGCTTCACGGGGACATTTAGTTTTTCATGTGACGCTATGCAACAAACTTTTGGCCACCCCTGACTTTGCAATCGGAAATTGAGGCAAGGGAGAGGGAAGGGTGGTGGAATATTCAAGGAAACATGAGATATTTTAATGCATCTCATCTGTCTCTTTTTTATGCTGCATCACTATTCCAACATCTCTGGCATATGAAAGCTACATGGTCCTACATTTTCCATTTGTGTGGGAAAAATAGCAGTGCCAATTATCTAGTTGGTAGGCCCCGTCACATAAATTTAGTGGTAGCGATTGACGTTGGAAGGAGGTTATATTCCATGTGCTACACAATGTGATGAAATGGCACAACTCTACATATTTAGTTTTTACGTATTATTATCCACCACTCCACTGAAGTTTGGGTGTTGAATTTGCAAGTTATGCAATGATTTGAAGATGAATATGCATATCTACCATGTAATGATGGAATATATATCACTCCATGTTCATTTGATTTTGAACTTTATTGAGCACGCGCTTGGACAAATTTTATGTCCTTGAAAGCTCCTCAGTCTTTTTTATATAAATACTCCACTTGTATTTTAAGCGTAAAACTAACGTTATTGTCTTCGTCAAACTATGTGGACCCTGTCTATCCATTATTTGGTGTTAATTGTTATATTTAGGGCATCTTTGATAATTTTTTGTAAGTAATTTTAAGAAAATATAAAAAGTAAAATATCATTTTTTAAGTAAATATTAATTCATGCACAAATTAAAAATCTACGAGAAGGTTTTTTTATTAATCATTATATGTAAAGTTAATATTCTTTTAGTCTATAAAAATATTATAGAGAAGCTCATGATTCTTAATATAGGGGGAAAATTATTGTATGTGTAAGGAGAGTTGTTATTATTATGGCTTTGGCATTAGGCAAAAGTGGGGTCGGTGCATCCACATCCACTGAGCCGAATAAATTATGAGAAATTGGATATTGTTTGTAATGGAAAAGCAGCCACAAAGAGAATGAAAGCATTAACTTTGGTTCCATCTTTTACATAGTAATGTTAGATGATTGCTATATGATGGTGAATAAACGTGCAGCCACCATAAGGTAAAGTCCATGGGCGCACGCGAGAATGAGTTTTCTCGTATTAAATTTATGGTAAAATCATACTCTTAACTTTTCTTTTTGACAATTTCCTCTTCATTTTGTTTTTTAAGGTTTCTTATTAGTATGAACACAAGACACTCCTTCATTTTGAGTCTTGTAGTCTTTCTCTCTTGAAACATCATAGTTACCAAAAACTAGATTTTTTTTCTCCACACTTTTGAGTCCTCATAGTAAAAATCCTTTCTATCCAAATTCTGAGTTGGTTCTAGGAAAAAAA
>Ga0123341_1007247_pt1 | contig 10096 bp, 4 predicted proteins | sample Turbeapinknodule_FD_89959 | JGI IMG/M metagenome (GOLD analysis project Ga0123341, IMG submission 89959) | Root nodule microbial communities of legume samples collected from Mexico - Turtle bean Mexico pink nodule | ecosystem: Host-associated > Plants > Roots > Nodule | place: Mexico: Nepantla...
ATATTATAATTTTGTTGGTTATGAAAAAAATTTGAAAATAATAAATTTTAATAATTTTTATTATAGCTATTTAAAAAGTCTAAAGTATGAATAGAAAAAAATTCGCTTAAATTTTTTGTGTATTTCTTCTTGCTTTTATCTTTTTTACTCTACCGCAATGAATTCTTTTTTATTGCTATTTTTATTGCAATGATTTTCCGGCGCAAAGTTCCTAATTGCCAAACTACAATAATTGGACTTTAATTTTGTTTTTTATTTGTGTATAATTGAGCTTAATTTAGTCATCAAGTTGTGTTTAACTGGATAATATGGTATGCTCCCTGACGCAAAGCACAAAACAAAACAAAACAACTTTATTTTATAAAACTAAAACCCTCACATCACGACATGGAGAACAGTGAAAGCCACCCTCACCATCACAACAAGAAATCTATTTTATTGGATAATATTATTATATTTTAAATTAGCATAAAATTATTAAAATTTACCATCATTATTTTCTTAACTAGAATAATAATAATAGTGACAAAATGGTTTAAGGGTGATTCAACTTGAAAAACGAAATAGGATGAAATTAGGTGATTTAATTTGTTTTAAAATATAAATAGTATAAACCCATTCTTTAAGAAAATCATGTGCATAAAAAGTATTAATTGATTTAAAATATTCTAAAAAAAAGTAATAATTATGAAAATGGTAATTAAAGAAGTAAATGAGTTGCGGGATTGGTGGTTGTTAATTCACTATTCCGATGCTGAATTTGTTTGGTTGTAGCATGAATAAGAAGAAGGAGGAGAAGGGTCGCAATCAGCATACGTGGCGTGGGGTCCAGTGGAAGTGATGAGTGTTTTTGGTGGCTGAGTGATGAGTCAGAAAGGAACAATAATGAATGAAACACCAAAAAACCATTTCTCAGAGACCGTACCATCTAAATCTATCCACGCACACCAATCTCCTCTCATCTCTATGTTCTCTTTTCTTCTTTTGTTTTCTGCAATGGAAGACGACCCTTTTCTCACAACCACTTCCCAACGCGCCGATTTCCTCTTGCAATCTTCCAAGTCCTTCGACGACGTCACCGCCCCACGCGCCGCCCGTAACGCCGAGATTCAAGAGCACCTGTCCCAACCCTCTCCCTTTCACCCCAAGAAGAAAAAACTCAGTCGTTGCAAGACAGCACCCGCCATGGTTACCATGCGAGACCTCAAACCCAAGTCGCCCCAACTCCCCAAGCCTCAGTCCAGTTCCATAATCCGACAAGCCATGTGCTTACTCGCCATGTACCTCTGCGTCGGAGTCGCCATTTACTCTTTCAACAGGGACCATTTCTCCGGCATCGAGACCCACCCTGTGGTCGATGCTCTTTACTTCTGTATAGTTACCATGTGTACCATAGGCTACGGAGACATCGCTCCCTTGACCCCACTTACAAAGGTCTTCGCTTGCGTGTTTGTGCTGGTGGGGTTCGGCTTCATAGACATACTCCTCAGTGGGCTTGTTAATTTTGTTTTGGATGTGCAAGAGAACATGATCCTTACGGGGCTCCAAATGGGTGCAACTGGGAGGGAGGGGTTTTCTGCCAGGAACTACATCGTTGATGTGGTGAAGGGGAGGATGAGGATCAGGTTGAAGGTTGGTTTGGCGCTTGGGGTTGTGGTGCTGTGTATTGGGATTGGGAGTTTGGTGTTGTACTTTGTGGAGGGTTTGGATTGGGTTGATTCTATTTACTTGTCGGTTATGTCTGTCACAACGGTTGGCTATGGGGACAGGGCGTTTAAGACACTTCCCGGTCGCTTATTTGCTGCTATTTGGTTGCTCTTTTCTACTTTGATGGTGGCACGGGCTTTCCTTTATTTGGCAGAGGCCAGAATTAATAGAAGGCATCGCAGAATGGCCAACAAGGTCTTGCAAAGAGAAATTACTGTTGAGGATTTGCTTGCTGCTGATATCAACCACACTGGTTTCATCAGGTATTATCGTCATTTCACCTCCTATCATCTCTTTTTCTTTGCTACCTGTCAAGCTTTTAATCTGTCATAGTTTCATCACGATCTTTAGCATGCTAAGAAATTGTATAAAAACACGATCGATAATTGCTATATGCTCGCCAAAAAGTCTAAAAAATTGATAGTGATATTATGAAAATGCCTTCTTACCAATTATCATGGCTTTAAAAGAACATCTTCAACCGCAATTGAGAGACTGTAACATTGAAATCTTTTTGACTGAGTGTGATAGCAGTACAACAATCGTGTCTGCATCAGTTATGTTTTGCATAACCTTAAAGATTTGATGAAACCACAACTGCTTTAGCAATCGCTAATAATTTAGTTACCATGGTAATTTACACTTTGCCTATTGCCTATGGCAAGTAAACAGTGGAGTTATTGCAATTATTGGTATCTAGCTAGTATTAGTCGGAGAATAGCTCCAAATACATAGGATGCCATGATTAGGATATTCTAATTAACAACGCACCTCAATTAGCTAACATCATATGTTGGTTATGGAGCGGATATTCGTGAAATCAAGAGCCGCATTAAAATATTCTTAACAAAAATATAAAAACAGTAGTCATGTGCGGACATAACTATAATTTGATTAAACATTATGGTTTGCAGGGAATTTTTTTCCCCTTTACTTGTTTCCGTTCATGAACTGTCATCTGTTGCAGAAAATGTCATTTTCTAAATAAAGATAGTACAGGTAGGGGCAGAGAGTGTGAGTCATCAATGAATTATTTGATTATTTTATGTGGTAATTATTTGAAAGGTGTTCTTACTGTAATTCCGTGTCTGCCATTGATCTTCCCCCTTGCTTGGCTTTGTTTTCAGCAAGTCTGAGTATGTAATCTTCAAGCTGAAAGAAATGGGTAAAATACATGAAAAAGATGTGTTGCAAATTTGTGACCAATTCAGGAAGCTTGACCCCTCTAACTGTGGGAAGATAACACTACCTCATCTCTTAGAGGACACTTTCTAGGCGAATCAGCTGGTGTATGTATGAATGAATACATAATCGTTCCAGAAGAGAACCTTGCAAGGGGAAAACCACCATTTTTGCACAAGAACCAGGGAGCTGAAAAAGTTCTGCCATTGTTGATAAAGCCTTTTCCTAACATGAAATTAAAATCAATTATGAAATAATTGAATTTGATCCTAAACAAGCACAAGTAAACAGTAGTAGAAGGAGAAAAAGAAAAGAAAAGAAAGGGGCCAACCATTCTGACCTCATTCAAGTTGTTGCAGCTATGAAAATGCATTATCACAAGTCAGTTTTGTTAATTATACTAAAATTCTTTTCTTTTAAATTGATTTTTAATTCGATGCACAAAAACATTTTTAACCTATTAATTATTTATCTATATTGATTCATGGTTAAAGGAAATTATCTCAATAATTATTTCAAACTTTTGGAATTTCTATAATATAAATAATAATTTATTGAACCAGCCATCTAAAATTGGAATTAATGAAAGTGACAAATCTCTTATAATATATAAGCTTAACATATAACATTTAAGTCAAAAATCACGTTTGAAACAAACGTTAGAACAATAATTGATTTCCAACTTACTTACGGCACATCTGGAAAGCGGAGAAATCACGTGAAAGTAACTTATCAGTAGTGAAAAACGTGAAAGCTACAATTATTTGTTGGTAGCTGAACGTGAAAAAACCCGTCAACGGTGTGGAGCCAAACGTGCCACAAGCCATATTCAAGGAGCACAAGATCGTAAAGAGAAAACTGCAGAGACGAAACTCCATTTGCTTCTTGCCACACATTTTTCTTGCTTGAATGGTGACGTTTCGTTTATTTATTTATACGAGAAATTCATGTTATTACATTTATACATTTAAATACAAGCTATTTTATTTAAAGTATAAGTGTAATAAGATGAATTTTAATACAGATTACTTTTAGGAAAAGAAAATTAGAAATGGATAATTTTTTCCACAATATAGTTTGGATTACTTTTAATTTTAAAGAGCCTAAAATGAAAAAAATCTTATTAATCCAATTTTTTAATTAAAAACTAAATTCATTACATCAGTACGAAAATATTTATATTTATATAATTGTAGTGAAACAAAAGCTGGAAGTAGATATGTATTTAAAAGTATTACAAATTTTATTCAGGAATATGACATTTTTGCTATATCTAATCAGACTAACTGGTTTATACTTTTTGCTCTGTCAGCCACTAAAGAGAACCTGCATGCACGTGACAAACAAAAATAAGAAAAGTTAAATGATTTATTTTTCTTATTTGACATTTTGTAATTGTGTCTTATGTAGTCTTTTGCAAAGACAAAAAGATTAGTATAACTTTTATATGGCCCCTTTTTGTAGTTTTGCTTACTATATAATTTCAGTTTCAATAAAATTTTAATTATAGATTTCATTATTATTTAGAAATAGAACAAAGATGAATAAAAAGAAACAAAAGATGAACAAAATAGTAAAAGGCTGGTAAAAATATATGAGAATGAATATCTCTTTTCTTGTTATTGAAATCAAAACAAATGGTTTGAATATATATAAATAGTACACTCATTCTAGGTTTAACTAGAGAAGAAAAAAAATCAATAATTAAATAATAGAATCATAACACACACAAAGACAAAATAAAGGTTAAATAACTTATCACTAGAAAAGATACTCAATTATTCTTTTCTATTAAATAGAAACAACTGATGATTAGAAAAAACACCTAATTAATATTAGGTCCTTCTATAACTTTGGTATGTGTATCCTTTAATAATTATTTTGATTTTTTAAATTAATTAACTTTAATATCTCATTAAATTGCTAGCAATATATATATATAAGTAATTAGATTATATATTAACATTAGATCAAAATGCTTAAAAATTAAAAATATAAAGATCTAATTTGTGATTAAAATTTTATAAAGACAAAATAAAAAGTAAAAGTAAATTTAAGTCATTTTGCATATGTAGGTGTGGTGGACCTCAAAATCAGTTCAATTTACTTTTAATTTAAAATATTCAGGCATGATATAATTTGATATTGAGACATTGAGTTGGACAATTTGAAACTACTATATGAAACCATTTTTCATTTTTAATGCAAATAATTTAAATTTTTTTGAAATATATGATTTATTAGTAATGTTGATTATTTTGATTTATAACAAATTAAAAATACATTTTCTCTAAATATAAAATTAAATATGAAAGAAATACACTTCGTCTAGTGATCAAACGATGCAATTATGTGTTTCTTGTTCTATTGTTAATATCGTGTTTTATTCTTCTTATAGTTAATGTGCATGTTAGATGATCAGCAATTTATTTAAATTTATGCTCTATAAAATTTCAAAAGAGAAATCAACTTCAAATGAAAAACTCATTCTCTTAAAAGGAAAAAAAAATCCCATTAGTTCATGTTACTTTCATGTGAAAATAAAAAAATAAAATAAAATTTATCGTACAAAGATGATTAATTAATGAAGCACATTTAGTGTTATAATGTTCCTAGTAAACATTTTTTGTCAATACCTCGAACAAAGATTAAAATAAATAGGAAAGAAGAGAGAAGGACTTTCTTATAGTCTTAAAAGCACAATTTAGAGAATAAAATGTTGTCAATTGTTGGAATTCTATGATCTAATGTTGTTCTTGTGAGAAAAAAAAAATCCTAAATTCAATTTGTATATCCATATATCAAGTTAATGAGATTGTGAGTCTCTTAACAATTATTGATGATCTTGGGGGAAACGTGAAAAGGCTTCAAGTCTAAAGAATTTGGAAATAGTTGTTTGTGATTTAGTGAAATTTGATGTGTTTTCAATAATGGAACATTACCCTAATAGTAAAAATGAGCTAATATAAACTTATTTTTGTGCTTTATCTCTTTTGTTTTTTTGTTTAACTATTCAAAGATGTCTTAGTTATTGTGAAAAGATTTTATACAAGTCTTCAATATTATCACATGTCCTCAACAGACACAGCTCAATGGCTCCAATGCAAAAGGGAGATTCTTTGGTTCTTATGATTTTGGATTCTGACTGTGAGGGAGTTGGAAATGGTAATCACTCTTATTATGAGGTAGTTTGGGAGAAGAAAGTTAATGTGGAAGTTGAACGTTCAAACACAAGCTCAAGACTTCAAAGAAATATCCGTGGTTGATGTTCTACCTTGGAGCTGATGCAACCAGCGGATTTTCTGAAGGTTACCATTACGACACAAGGGGAATGCATAAAACTGTAAGCAGAGTCTTCATTTGTCCACAATTTCCTTTATAATGAATGTTTCAACCACTGAAGTCATAAAATTTGTAAGCTAATCAACATTCAATTTCCTTCAATATGAAACAACAACAAATAACCATTTGGTTTCATGATTCAGCTTCCAGAGTCACCAAATTGTAGAGTCAGGCTGAACTTAGATGTCAAAAACGGGGGAGGACCTAGGAGCCAGTTCTACCTTTAGATATGGGAAGCTGCTAGAAGGACAATGATGCTTCCTTGTGATGGAGATGCCCTAACTGATGTGACTAGATATAGTAAGATGAACAATAATCCTGAAACTCAAGCTTGGTACAGCCCCACAGGTTTTATTAACTGCCCTCCATTTCATATCGACAGGAGAATATGTAGAAATGACACTGTCCATTTCCCCTAGTCGTGTGCTCCTGGTAATGCCAAACACTTGGAGCAACCTGTAAGCATTTGTGATCCCTACAGCAACCCTAAGGCACAGGAGATTGTTCAGTTATTGCTTCACCCTATATGGGATTCTTATGGATATCCTACCAAAAAAGGAGATGCTTAGGACTTGGGAACTTGATGTTGAGGGGCTGTCCAGTAGACTCTACTTCCATCATGTCAGTGATTGATTTTCTATTCTAGTGTTGGAAGCACATGAGTGTGATAAACTATTTAAATTTCTTGGCGCAGGACCCTGACACTCCTCCTGCTTAAAGAATAGGGGCTTCTATTGATACCGGAACTGAGATATTTATTGGTGCTCTAGTTGAAGTAGCAAGTGGACTCGGAAATTTTGATGTCATTCTAGCAGAGCCAATGTCCAAAATTGAAAAACTGGCTTGGAGATATCAGACAGCTGATAATAGTCAAAAGGGCAAGGGTTCTTATTAGTATAGGAGTTAAGAATGGACTTTGAATTTTCATTGTGTATCCACACTAATTTAGCCTTTGACCCTTAATTACTACATTTGGAAGGACCACTAATTGCCGTTAGTTTAAGTGAGCTAAGTTCATTGTAGCATGGCCAGAATAATAGTGAAGTTTCTTAATCATTCTGCATCTTCGGTTGTACCTTATAATCCAAATTTGTTTCACTACTAAGACATGAAGCCAGTTTCCAACTTTCGGATATATGCATTCCGTTGAAATAGAAAATCAAAGTTGCTTTGTATAGTTAGGTCGAGAAGAAGTTGATTGTCATCATAATGTGACCGATCCACTCGTTGCACCTTAGAAAGCACTTTTGGCAAGAGTTTTTCAGTCCATCCATTATGAAGTTGAGCAAAATTGAGAGATTGAACTGATTTTTTCATATATAAATATACAGCAGCACATAATTTGTAACAAATTTATATTAATGAGTAATTTTTAAGATATAGGAATTAAAACTTAAAGATTGTAGAAGTATAAAATCTAAATAAGTACCTAAACCTTCCAATAAAACAAATAAGGTGTCAAGTGTCTCTCAGAATTTGCCACTGAACAGCTAGTGAAAATTATTATAAACGTCATTCAATTTTTTCATTCTTCTCCAATAAAATGGGCATTTAATTCTTCAGAAGCCAATGGGGGGAAATAAGTGATTGCCATTTCATCTGGAATGTTCCCTCGCCAGGGGCTTGAGTATGATAGAGACTTCAACATCCCTCTTGGGCTTTAATGTACCATGGGAATTCAATTGAGTAGAAAGAGTCACAAACTCATAAATTGCACAATGCACATAACCATTATCACTCGGCTGAGTTTACAGAACCCAACTAATTGCCTTCTGCTTTCTGATTTGTTTCACTTTCATCAAGTCCCTCAGTTCATTAACACTGCTCCATATTCCTTTCTCACCTTGGATCTTTGAAAGTATTGAGTAAGAAACAGGATGGTTGCTTTCCAGTTTGCGGATCCTCTCTGCAGCATACTCCCCGAGTTCTAAATTTGAATGCATGCCACAAGCTGCCAGCAGCGCACCCCACAACACCACGTCAGGCTCAAATGGCATATTCTCGATCAATTTTACTGCTTCATCAAATTGCCCTGCTCTTCCGTAGAGGTCCACCATGCAAGTAAAGTGTTCCATCTCTGCTTGGATTCCATACTTTGACAGCATAGAAGTGAAGTGCTTTTCACCTTCTTGAACAAGACCTGCATGCACGCACGCTGACAACACATTTACAAAAGTAACTTCATCTGGTTTAACACCAACTGTTTTCATCCGATCAAACTCCTTTAGTGCTCGGTTACCAAGCCCGTTCCTCGCAAAGCCGCCAATTATGGAATTCCATGACACCAAATTCTTTTTCAGAATGGACTCGAAAACAAGAAATGCTGCATCCGTATCCCCACATTTAGCATACATATCCACAAGCGAGGTCAATGAGATGACATCATCTGGTATGCCAGACTTGATAACACACAGGTGCACCTGCATTCCCACCACAAGAGAGGAACAACCAGCACATGCGTCCAACACACTTGAAAACGTGAAATGATTGGGACGAGTTCCTGACTTAAACATCAGAAGAAAAAGCTTCAATGCATCCATAAATCTCTTATTTTGCACATACCCACTGATCATTACCGTCCAAGACACCACATTCCTCTCACTCATTTTGTCAAAAACAGACCTTGCTTTGTTTATCTTCTTGTTTCTGATATAACCATTCACCAAAGTAGTCCAGGAAATTATGTTCCTCTGGGGCATCGCATCAAAGTTTGTTTGTGCATCATCCATTCTTCCCACTTCCATATAACCAGAAACCAAAGCATTCCAAGATGTGACATCTTTCACCAATATATCATCAAACACACGCTTAAAAGCCTCTTCCTCTCTTAAATTCGCATAAGCTCTGATCAATGAAGAACCAACAAACACACTCAAGTTAAGTGCCAAATGAAGCGCTAGAGCATGAACCTGGGGAACCAAAACATCCAACTTAGTACTTATAACTGTTCTGAGCAGTGTGGAGATGGTATAGTCATCCGGGGCAACACCAGATCTTCCCATTTGCAAGAAATGGCGGTACAACCCCTCAGAGTCCGTGATTCTACTAAAACCAGAGAGCATGATATTCCAGGAAACTGTGTCTTTAAGGGGCATTTGGTCAAACAGGTTGTGGGCATGTTCAATTTGATAGTGTTTGACGTGCCCAGTCATCATCATGTTCCAGGAAACAAGGTTGCGGGATGAGGGATTATCGTCAAACAGTTTACGAGCCTGGTTTATGTTGTTGTCTTGTATGTGAGCGTCGATCATGTAATTCAGCTTTGCGGATGTGACCGTACACATGTTGTGTGCGCAGAAACATGGTGTCCGCGACAACAATTGAAACATTTCTGCATTTCTTCTTTTATTCACAATGAATTCGTGTTGCTTTATTGTTCTAAGAAAATACACTTGACAATTGGATACTACACATTTCTGCACCCGCAACATCATTATCCATAGAACCTTAAATTTTATGTTAATCGATCAAGTTTCAGCATCCTTCAACTATTTCAACCTGTTAGAATTGTCACCAGTTTGTGAGCACTTATCTACTTCAACCTGTTAAAGAAAGAATTGGATACTTAATTTTATGATTTTCAATCATTTTTAATTATAATAGTAAAAAAAATGTAGTACAACGATTTTGCATGTTGACATGTTGATAATTAATCTAAATTCTTGATGCAATATTTCTCTAAAGCTAAAGGAATTTTAAACTAAATTTTTGTAGAAACCCTTCAATAAAATGGTATGCTGAAAAAAAAATCAACACATTAAATGTTTCTAAATCTCTTTATTTGCAAGCCAATTTATTTACAGAATTTTGGAATTTTGTTGTCTCACATCTCAAAAAATAAACCCCCTTATGAATCGTTATAGAA
>Ga0123341_1007248_pt1 | contig 10094 bp, 4 predicted proteins | sample Turbeapinknodule_FD_89959 | JGI IMG/M metagenome (GOLD analysis project Ga0123341, IMG submission 89959) | Root nodule microbial communities of legume samples collected from Mexico - Turtle bean Mexico pink nodule | ecosystem: Host-associated > Plants > Roots > Nodule | place: Mexico: Nepantla...
TACGTACCTCTAGGAACCCTCTTTGGTTTTGTAAACCATAGCCATGCAAACAACACACAGAGGAGAACAACAAATCCTCCAACACTGCCACCAATTATAGCCCACTTCTTGCTTGAATCTCCTGCAATACAGTAAAAAGTTTATATCAGCTCCAAAATTGTATTCGGGTAGTCACACAAAAATCAAATATGTTTTTTATTCGGCACTTTATTTTTATTTTCAAAAGTTCATATTGAAAATGGTTAAAACAATTAAAAGAAGTAAGCTATTTTTTTGTTTAGGTTTAATGTATTTATTAGTTTTAGCAACATGGAAACTTTAATTTTAATCTTCTAATTTTTTTCTTGTTACCTTTATTTTATAAATTTATTTTTTAAAACAGGCTTCATTACTATATATTAATAATAACATGGCAGAAACACTTCATTTAAAAGTGATACTTAAAAGTAGTCTGTGTGGATGTATACTATATAGTATAATGAAGATTGAGATATTTTTAAGAAGTAAATTTGTGTAAATGAAACTAAAGACTATAAAACGAAAATCTGCATTATTTAGAGTGAATAAAAGTAAATTTAAAATATAGAAAAGGTTTCAATAAACCATATAACCCAACCATTTTGATCTAAATATACATAAAAAAGTACCTTGTTTTAAAAAGGGTGCAATATCAATGGTTTGATTATCATCAAAGAAAGGTGTGGTGGAGTATCTCATGAAACAGCCAGCATCATATGCTCTTCCCTCTGTTCTGGGAAGACAATTTTGTAAGTTGTATCCAACTTGCATGCAATTCTGACATGTATCCTCGGTTGCAGTTTCAACACACTGTGCAACAGCATAAATTGCACTACCACCAGCCACCTCTGTCTTAGTAGCTGCATAAAACCCTTTGGTTTTTGGTGTTGCTCTTTGGATATCCGAAATAACTTGTTCTACAACTAATCTTAAACCAGTGGCATTTGAAGTGATGTTTCCACATGATAGACCATAGCCAACATCATGTGTCTGATCGAAGAACTTCTCGGTCTCATACCTACATCATCACATTTTCATAATATCCAACATTAAAATTAATTCTCAAATCCTCAACATGGCCTCACACTAATGTTTAAAACTAAACACTTTCATAATCAACTTTTATACTTTCATCTTATTACAAACTCTCACACTAGATAAAGATGTTAACTTATCATATTTTTTTAAAAAATTATACCAATGATAATTTTCCATTGATAGATAGAGTGATTTTTTTTTATTCTGACTCCAGCATTAATGCAAAACAGATGACAAGTATATGAAAACTGAATCATGGGAAGATGTTTTTTTATTTTTCTCAAATAGTCTTTGACTATTGTGTTTCCTGGCCTAAAAAAGTTAATGTTGGATTATTATTTTGTGTTATAAGGTCTAATGCGATTTTGATGGAAATTTTTTGTTAGAAGAGTAATTAATGTGATAAATTGTTAATGGTTGTCTATATATATGGATTTCATTTATTTATTTTATATATATAATAAAGGTTAAATTCAAATTAAAATATTTTTCATCTATTTTATTGTTTTTACTGTATTTTGTTTCTTCCTGTATTATTTTCAATAAGTGAATCAGAAACGCAGATTTCTTTTTCTATATGATTAATTCGGGGCGGGTCGAAAAGGTAGAACAGAAAAAATCTATATTATTTGAAGTTTATTTTTCACAAAGTGTTGATGTAAAAAGTGAATTATATATTTTAACATAAATATTATAAAATTAACAACTTTGTCATACATTAGTTTTTTATTGAATAATAATATAAAATTTTATATTACAAAGGCATTTAAATTAAATTCTATCATTATTATATATTTCTTGAACATTTTTATTATACTATACTTTTTTTCTTCATTAAATTATTATCTTATTTGACATTTCTCTCTTTATAATTCATATAAAGAAAGTGTTTGGTTCAAATTGAGATGAAATTGTATCATTCAATATATTAAAAATACGAATAATTATATTTTATTTTTTATTGTTTAATTTTGAAAAACAATAAAAATAATAGATAATTATAATTTAATAGTAGATCGTCGAAAATGATCATGGATGATGTTGAACATGTGAAGTCATTTGATAATAAGCTTGAGACGTGTCTATGTATAGCTAGCATATAACATGTAAGTTTTTTGTGAAAAGACGTGAGCGATGCAGAGAATTTCTAAATGCATATATTCCTAATAACTTTGGCTGTGTTATGTTTCTTGCAACTGTGGATGATATGTACCTGAGGAAGCAACCGTCGTAGACGACTCTGGCGCCGGTGGCGGTGAAGCAGTTTCTGCGGATTTGGGTTGCGGCGGTGTTGAAGCAAGAAAGACAATCATTGTTGGAGAGATAGTTTCTGCATTGAAACATAACAAAGGTGAGAACATCTCCTGTGGCTTGCTGTGTTGTGCCAAAGTGCTCGCTGTCATTTATAATATCTCCTCTGAGCTCTGAAAATGTTGCGTTGATATTGTCATGGAAACTCTGAACGTTGGTAGCGTTGTATGTGCTGCACCCTATGTTTAGTGGATCACCCGTTGCACCATGTTCTACAATATTGCTCCACAACATCATAACTAAGACAGTTACCTTTAGTTCAAACATGATGTTTGTGTCTGGTTTCAGAGAGAATGAACAACAATGCTGTTCACACACACACACACACACAGTAGGTCCAAGAGATCGAGGACGATGTTTTTGTTCATATATATATATGTATGAATTGGCACGTATATGTGAAGCAGATAAAGACAGAGAAGAAAGAGAACCCTAGAGTACGTCCGAGAGATCGAGGACAATGCTTTTGTTATATTATATTATATATAGGTCAAATTTCAAATACACCATAAATAATAGAGGAAAGTGTATTGTTGAAATAATTTATTACTATTTTTCCGACTTCAAGGATGCCATATTATTTATTTTAAAGCTTGAAATTTCATCACATTTTTTCTTTAAACAATTATAAATATGTATTTTTATTTATCTTAACAAATGTTTATGATGATGACTTAGAAAATTATACATTAATGATTGAAAGGTTTTTATTTTATATATTGTGTGGACATGACTTGTGTGAAATGTGAGTATGAAAGGCAAGAAATTTTACATATCTTAGGAAAATCATTCACTAATTAAATACAAGCCAAAAATGATAGGAGCTACGTGTTGACTACGGTTTCTAGAGTCAATGCTCATTTATTGGTCCTCCAATGTCATTATCCAATTTCACCAAACACACTAAATTCTTTTGCAGTGTGGAGTAGTATACACTTCACCCTTCTCCAAATAGTAATTATAATTACTACTCATATTATTTTTTGATATTTTATGCTAATAAATTTGTTTAGTAGTAACATTATATTATACTTAGTGTATAAATCCATAACTATTTCTATTTTAATTTTTGTTAGAAAAAAAGACAAGAGCTTTTTTTTCATATTATGAAGACTTAGCACGACTTGCTTGACAAGTTGAAATAAAAAGTCATTTAGTAAAACGTTACTTAATAAACGCGTTAGGGTGTTTGAATTTTCCTTGTTAGACTATGTCCATGTTTATGAAAATCAATCAATCTCAAAAATAGGAGATCCAAGGCTTTTAACATGATAATAATATTTATTAATAATTAATTCATGTTATTATAATAATGATCGAATAGCATGAAAAACAATAAAGGTGTATACACTTCAATTTGAATAAACTCATTATCTAATCTAATAATTCATTTGATGGGGTTGAGTAAAGTTTCTGTATTTTTTTTTGGTTAGATCTAAACTAATTAATATTTATTGAGTTGAATTACAATTTTTTTTTAAAATATGTTTATTAAAAATTGTAATTTTCAATTTTTTTATTTTTTTATTTTTTTAAATAAATTATATATTTTTTGTAGATAAAATTAGAAGAAAAAAAACTTCTAGTTACAAATTAAATATCAAAACTGAAATAAACTAAAAGTATCAAATAACTAAATTATTTATTGAATAATATATTAAAGTATTTACGGTCAACTATAATTAAACTAGATCTTATAAGCACATGATTTCTAACTAATAAAGAGTCATCGGATATGTTAGAAGAAATTTGTTTACATGTACAAATTAAATTAATATATACGAAAACATCTTGATTGATAAATTTGGTTGAATAGTCCTAGTCATCTTACTATTTACATAAATAGTAAAAAAAAAATCTTAAAAAGACTATGAATAGTGACATTTAATAGAAATCCGTTGTAGAAAGAAGTGTGGCAGCATTTTTGTGATAACACTGATAAATAACGATAATTGACTTTTAACCGATGTTAATGAAGATTTGAGGCAAAATAACAATAATTACAATAAAGAACCGTCATTAATGAGGAGTTAGTAATGACGGTTAAGTGAAAAATTGTTATTAAAAGCTCGAAAATTAACCTTAAAGCTCATTCCACGCTCTCATTCATTCTTCATCTCATCCGTGCCTCTCTCCCTCTTCACTACACTCAACGCAGCGCTCTCCACCAACGACCTACCCCCTCTGCGCCCCAAGCTCTCTTCTCGCGCCTCTCTCCCTTTCCACCATAGAGAACGTCGCTCCTCTACGCGTGCATCTCTTGTCTTTTCTCCTTCACGCATCTCTCCTCCATGCGTACAAGCAGCTGTCTCCATCATTAACCATTTCCCACGCCGTCAGCACCTCCACACGCTGTCAGGACGTCCGCACCTCTCAGACATCCTTTTCACGACGCTAGATCTCCACACATAAGTTTGAAGTATTTTAAATTTTTTAATTAAATATTTGAATGTATGTGTTGATTACTTAGTAGTTTAGGGTTTGTGGGAACTTCATTTTGTGGATATTTGATGAAGGAGTACTGACATTGAAGAGAATAGTGATAGATTTGGAGTTGCCAAAAATTAGTGCGAAAAAACTTCAAATTGTCATAACTTTTGATTGAGAAGTCGGTTGGAGACGTTTAGAAAATGAAAGTTGCTCGAAAGGAGGTAACGAATCATGTGGCCAATTTCTGAAGAGGATTAGGGTCCACCAAAATTCCAAAAATCCGCCTTTTACTATTATTTTTTATTTTTTAAGTATTATTTACGTATTTTTCAAGTATTTTAAGGTTTTAGTTCCTACACTTTCACTTGTCAGAAAATTCTAAAATTTTACATCATGTTTCCTAGTTTAAATTAGAGTTTTATCAAACCATTATGATTATATTGCATTCACAAATTTTTTACTCATAATGTTATGTATTCTAACATGAAATCTTATTATTTCAGTGTTTATTTTGAATATAACATGTTAAGTGGGAGGGAAAGTGCAAATGTGAAAAAACCTAAAAGTATTTAAAGTATATTTTTTACTCATTTTAATAATGTGTCTAATTTATTCATTTAATAACATTTATTTCCACTTGCACTACAATAAACAATCTGGAAATTATGAGTATGATTATTATGTTATGCAGTGGATGTCGACTATTGTGCGAGCTAAAATTGATAGAGAGATTGGGATTAGGTAATTCCTCAATACAAAAACGCTTTAAAATTTGGGGTTTAGAATTACATAGAACTCTTTAGAATGTTATGTACTAATTTATTGTATGTAGACTTTCATATTTAAATTATGATATTACATACATTATTATTCGAAAATTTGATATTTTATGCAGAATTAGAATATATATAATAGTAAATATTTTTTTTAAAAAATACATTTATAACAACAATTCCAACCTTCTTTAAAAGTTTGATTTTTAGGATTATTAGGACCGTTCCAATCTAGAATCATCGTTATAAATACATTTTTTTTATTTTCATTTATTTTGACAGAATAATGATAATTTTTTACACGTGTCTTTAATGTGGTTTAATAACGACGATTTCAAATATGTCATTATAAACAGTTGATTTATAACGACACCCATAATAACGACGGTTCCATAATCGTCTTTATATATCTTTTTTAATCGTTGTTAAAGCATTGTTTTTTTACATAGAAGCACATTAATGTCATAAATAATGTATAGGCTTTTGGGTTAAACTTCATTAAAAAAATTATTGATCCATGTCTTAAAAAGGGTAAGAAAAATATTCATAACTTCATTAAATAACTAATTAATTGAAGAATTAAATAACAAGTAAGAATAAAACATAATCACAATTTTATTAGTTATGGATAGATATATCCAGACAGATAATTAAAATTTTCTTATTTATCAACTATCAGAATAAGAGAATTGAGTTTTTGGAATTTTATTTGTTGACAATTTCTTGAGCAGCATTACAAATCTCCTCAAGGTTTGAAGTTGAGCTGATAAATATAATATTGTTCATGATGTAATAAATAGACCATATAATAGTCATCCACATGAATTTTCATAATTTGGAATAGGTGTTTATAGCAAAGTTTTGATATGCAAAGATGATATCAATTTATTTATTACATAATTTCCAAATTTTCCAACACAATAAAAATAATAGGTGTTGTACTAATTTACATCCTTAATTCCTAGATCTCCATTTCTTTAGGTTTGCTTATTGTTAAGCCATGACATTTTCTTTTGTTGTGATTCAAACCTCATAAAAATTGTCTTTGTATTTTTTAATTTCTTTCATTATAACTATTGGGACTTTGAAAAAAGATAAGAAAAATAAAAATAAAATTATAATTATGATTATGATGGAATTATTAAACAAGCTTTGGTAGCAAAGGTTAAATATCTTCCTTTCCAACGACTTTTATTTTTATTTTATTTTATGGATCATGCTATCCCATATTATGATATTCCTAGTATTTTCACCTATTACTATTCCTGGTATGTAAAAGATATTTTCATTGTGTTACACTTCATGATTTCCACATACCTTTCCTTTTTTTTTTTCACTAACCCTAATCCCACTCATTCTATTCATGATTGCCACATACCTTTGCATTTTTTTCACAAACCCTAATCACACTCATTCTACTCTTATTGAAGTTCAAGGCGAAATTAATTGAAAGCATCTCAATATCGCCCTTACTTTTGAAAATTAAATTTGCAGAAGTTTTTGCATGATAAGAAATATGTATGTATGTTTTTTTGAGCTTATGCGATAAGGAGATATTACATAAAAAAAATGGTATAAGAAAGAAGGCAGAGGATGATCACTACAAGAAAATCATGAAATAGAAACTAATAATTAGTTGTTATAGTGACTAAATTAAAGACGATTTTAGAGACTAAAAATATTTTTGGTTTCTAAATTAGTTTTTATTATTGTTAAATGGTTTCTAAATTAGTATCTAATTAGCAACCAAGGTTTTTGCTACCAAATTTAGAATCTAAATAATTGGTAGTTAAAACTTTGGTAGCTAATTAGATACCAATTTAGAAACTATTTAACAATAATATATAGAAACTATTTAACAATAATATATAGAAACTAATTTAGAAACCAATTTATTTTAAATGGTCTTTAATTTAATCACTATAGCAACTAATTATTTTTTTTTTCTAAAATTGGTTTCTATTTCATAACTTTTACAATCAATTTGGCCAAAGTTAACACGCAGACTCTATTTTCAGAAAAATCACTCTTTTTCTATTTCTCTCTTTTGTATATCTTTTAAGTTGTGTCTCTTACAATTAATAAAACAACCTTTTAATAGGCATTAAGAAGCTATTCTAAAATTTAAAATAATAAAATCTTATGATGATTATAAAACCCAACTAACAACTCTTGGTTCTTTCATCTATCTATGAACTCTCATTCTTTCATTTTTCACTAACTTTTAAATTTAAAATCCACAAAATAGCATTTAAAATTTATTCAACAGAGCTCCCCGTAAACTTAAATGTTGGTACCATTTATCATGTGAATCATCATCTTCTTGTATTATATACTTATATATTTTATTCAAAAGAAAATAGAGCATGGATTGCATATCTTGAGGTAAACTTGAAGTTGAAGCATTTTACTACTGTTTTTTTATGCTCTAGTTTCTAGTTATCTTTCTAGTCAAGATTTATCTTTCACCAATTTGTGACTTTAGTTATTTGTTCTGACAGTATGAAAACAATTCTTTTGAATTGTTGGGTTACAGAGGTGTAACTAGTAAGACTGAGCTAGTAAGAAATTATCACTTATGATCTTTTATCGGATTATGTTCATTCCCTTAAATAAGTCAGGTAGGCTTTCTTCGAATTTTGTTATCACAGTTTTTGTCCCTGTCTTTATTACGGAGTTGCTTGGTAGCAACATACATCATGCATGAATTGAGAATCACAGCATTTGCTTTGCAGACTTACAGATAATGAAATTCATGCAATCAGCTTCTGTGTGACTTCATCTCCTGGTGTATTTTGTGATCATACTTTTGCTACTCAAATTTATTCTTATCTTAGTTCTATCTCACTTATGTTCATCTGATATTTCTCTTTCTTTGCCCCTCCCATCAAGGAACAGAAGGAATGGTAATATATACAATTAATCTTAGAGAAATTAAATACACGTAGAACTGAACAGATGTTAACCAAGACTCTGTAAATTGCTTCTTTTGTTGATCGTTTCCAATTGTCCATCTATTATGAATTGATTAAATTTTTGGTCATGAGCATCCTCATTTTCTAGAATTATAGCTTATAATACTTTGTCGAGTTTGATTACTTCTGCTACCTCTTGAAATGCGTGATGCATTATTGAATTCTATTATAAACTTGATGCTATGATTAATTATGAGATCTTGTATATTCAATGATGTCTTGTTTTGTTACTTTTATTTTTCTTAATTTCCTACACATAATCTATTGGTGAAAGTAGGCAGTAAAACACATACTGATAATCATTGAATATTATGGATATAAAATCGAGGTCATTTTTATCATTCCCTTATTTCATGTTATCATCTATTGCCACCGAACTTCAAAATCTAGAACTACTATTTTTTGCCACTGTTTTTGTGATAAGTGAGTGATATGCAATGAATGGTAGCATGAATTCTTAGTTCTATGCTGACATACATTTTTATTGTTACAGGGAAGGAAATGTACTGCTTATCCGGCTGTGAAGCTTAATGTGGTTTTGTCAGGAGCAACATGGCTGGAGCCGGACCCTATAAGCCGCTGCTTCACTGATGAAAATCTGGTTACTGGAGCTGCATGGCCAGGGAACCCTGAGTTCATTTCTCAGTTGATCACACTCCTTGGTATTCAAGTATCTTTCTAGCTGCACTTTGTGATGTGTTTAATTACCAGTGAAAAAAAGATTGGCAGTTTCTATAAGCATTTTGTATCAAATATTATAAATATATGGATGCGTTTTACTGTACTGTAATTGAAGGACCTATAAATCAACAGCACAGTAGTCCCTAATTAACATCACAAGTTCTACCTTGAACTATTGATAAACAACTGGAATGAGAGCAATCGTTGTCTACTTTATTATTGGTTCAAGTTCGTCAAGATCCTTTACTGCATTGGTTCCAAAGTCACCGTGCTGATAGAACAGAAATTGAGGCAGTGGCATTAGATGAAGAGCCACTGGTTGAGCTAGACTTGCTTTCCCGAGTCTTCATATTCGTTGCAACAAACACAGGCATAGTTGGTCGCAGGTGCTCCACTAAGCTCTTGCTTTTGAGTAGCACTACTATTTCAGACATTGTTGGTCTCGTTGCAGCTGATGCCTGAGTGCACAACAGGGCAATTTCTATAATTTTCTTAACATCTTCTGCATCATACTCATTAGGCTCTATGGCCTTGTCCACCAGCTCTAAGTGCGTGCCTCTCTCATACAGTTTCCATGTCTGTTAAATGAAAATCAAATGTCTCATTCAAACATTAAAATGTGTCGACAAAACCAACAGTTTCTAGTTCTACTTATAGCAACTTGCTTACTCGTTGAAGTAGGTATTCATGACCATCCTCGTCACCCTTCACATCAGTGCTCTTTTGACCACTAATGATTTCTAGTACTACAATACCATAACTGTAGGTATCAGCCTTCTCGGATAATTGACCATGTATTGCATACTCAGGTGCTGTGTATCCCCTGACAAGTGTATCATAAGTTATTAAAACATGACTCAGAAATATA
>Ga0123341_1007249_pt1 | contig 10094 bp, 12 predicted proteins | sample Turbeapinknodule_FD_89959 | JGI IMG/M metagenome (GOLD analysis project Ga0123341, IMG submission 89959) | Root nodule microbial communities of legume samples collected from Mexico - Turtle bean Mexico pink nodule | ecosystem: Host-associated > Plants > Roots > Nodule | place: Mexico: Nepantla...
AACTTATATTTTACACATTTTTAAAAAATTAAAAATCTCCTTACAATCATCATATCACTTACAAATTTCAATAAAGTTTTCTCACAAATCCACTCTAACATAAACAATCTCACTTTCTTTACATTTTCCTCTAAAATCACTTCAAATCTACTTCCTCAAATCTTCTCTCACATTCAAACACAACCTTAATAAGTTTTAAACAGTAAAATAATATGTAATAAGAAAATAAACAAGTATATTTTATCACAACTATTTTTGCTTAAATCATGTCAACTTACTATGAATGGGAAAATATTTTGTAATTTCTAATAAATTTATAAGTGAAGTTTTTCAAATAATGTTTTAAACAATACTATCATGTGACTTGACAAGTAACACATATGTTAATCTATTTAATATTTTAGTAAAAAAATTAAAAAAAATGTTTTTAAAAACAAAATTGTACTGGTCATCGGAGATCGACATCAGACGTTGACATCGGATATCGGTGGTCTGGTCGCGATGATGGGCCACGTAAGCGAGCCCCAGAAATAGTAATGAGTTGTCATCCAAATATAAGAAAGACCTAAATCACGGGAGGGTTCATGCATGTGGTGTGTATAGCACGTTCAGATCTAGCACAAGTAAGTATACCCTGGAGGCGCCAAGGCCCATGAGTGTTAGGATTTCTAGGGAAAGTTGCATGCATGACACGTGAATAATTAGGGCACTTGTAGAATAGATGGCCCTGCAGCGTTGGTGCATGAGTTGGTACCCTAACGGCCATACTGTTAAGATTTTGCACTCCATAAGGGGAAAGTCCTATGTGGCGGTTGCTCTAAGATTGTGCAGCACGCAACAGGATGCCTCGCTAGTAACCCTAATTCCACTTAAGGAAGGATCCTCGTGGACAGGGAAGTTGACCTAGATACAGTCTATAAAAAGGGTGGTAAGAGCCCTAAAAAAGGTACGTCGTTTCTAAGATTGAAACTGTTTTACATACTTATTGTTTCTTAGCCCAGTACTGACTTGATCATCGGAGTGCAATCAATAGGTAGGGCCCCCTCTGTTTCAACGGAGCCACTCTCTATCACCTAAGGAGAAAGCAGAAACCACCAGAAATAGGAGGAGCCACCATTTGCCTCTAAAGTCAACGACGGCTGAGTCAACCAACAAGAATATTTGGCGCCCACCATGGGACCCGATAAAACTAGGTCCCACTCATAATCCTGTTGAGAGCCATCCAGCAACATGAGGAATACGAGAGAAGGTGCATCTGCACTAGAAGGAGGGGACAACGTCTCCATGCAACAACTCATGGAGACCCTTCGCGCCCTCCAGCAAGCAGTAGCGGCGTCCAAAGCTGACCAGGACAGGATTCTAGCTGAGGTGCAAGACGAATAGGCAGCCAGCCAGAACCGATTCCAGGATTATTTGGCTGTGTCACGAGCAAACAACGAAGAGTTGCGCAGGGCCAATGAAGAACTACGTAGAGATTTACAACGCATGGGGGAGCGTACGACTAATGAACGAACTTCGCCCATACTAGTTAGGGCTCGCCCCATGCCCTTTTCCCAAGCAATCATGGACACGGTGATACCAGCCAACTTCATGGGTCCAAATATCGCCTTCACATGTGTGGAAGACCCAGAGGCCCACATCACAGCCTTCCACACCGAGATGATGATCTCAGGTGGCACTGACGCCATACACTGTAAGCTATTTATGGGAACATTCTCAGACACGACGTTGGACTGGTTCATCAGTCTTCCCGATGGACACATTACCTCATTTGATCAGTTCTCAACATTGTTCAAAGAGCAGTTCATCGTCAACCAGGCTCCCACTCCCGTCTCTTTCGATCTCTTCGACGTTAAGCAATACCAGGGAGAGCCTTTGAAAGATTTCCTAAACAGGTTCGACCAGTGCGCCAGAGATGAAGAAAGTTTAACAAAGAGAGGCAACTGGTCATCAGGCAAGAGACCAAGAAGTTGTTGGAGGTTGGCCACATAAGGGAGATCCAATATCCCGAATGGCTAGCCAACATGGTATTGGTCAAGAAGGCCAATGGTAAGTGGAGGATGTGCGTCAACTTCACAAATTTGAACAAAGCTTGCCCGAAGGACTCATATCCATTGCACATCATCGACGCCTTGGTGGACAGCGCGTCAAGCTGCAAGCTTCCCAGCTTCCTTGATGCCTTCTCTAGATATAACCAAATCCGGATGCATCCCAGGGACAAGTGCAAGACGACATTCATGACGGAACTCTCCTATTACTACTATAAGGTGATGCTTTTCGGGCTCAAGAATGCAGGTGCAACCTATCAAAGGTTAATGGATAGAGTGCTCGCTCCCATGATAGGGCGAAACGTTCAGGCGTATGTGGACGACATGGTGGTCACCTCCCAGGTGAAGGACCAGCACGTTTCTGATTTGGAGGAGCTATTCACCATGATAGCCAAGTACAAATTGAAGCTAAACCCTGAAAAATGTGTGTTTGGGGTAGAGGCAGGAAAATTCTTAGGGTTCCTACTCACTGAGCGTGGGATGGAGGCAAACCCCGAGAAGTGTGCTGCAATTATAGCCATGAGGAGTCTGATCTCAGTGAAATAAGTGCAACAGTTGACAGGGCGAATCACCGCTTTATCCCGATTTGTATCGGCAGGAGGGGATAGGGTACATCCTTATTTCCAGTGTTTGAAAAGGAACAACAGATTCGTATGGACTAAGGAGTGCGAAGAATCATTTCTCAAGTTAAAGGAATACCTAGCCAACCCCCAATGTTGTGCAAGTCGCTGCTAGGTACCCCACTCCGTTTGTACTTCGCCATCACAGAACGGGCAATCAACTCGGTCCTTGTCCAGGAACAGGATCACTTGCAAAAGCCCAAATATTTTGTCAGCAAAGTTTTGAAAGGGCCTGAGGTCAGATACCAGGCCATAGAAAGGGCGACCCTAGCGATAGTGTTCTCAACGCGAAGGCTTCGCCACTACTTCCAAAGTTTCACCATAATAGTGATGACAAACCTCCTTATTCGCAAGGTCTTACAGAAGCCCGATGTGGCAGGTCGGATGGTGCGGTGGGCAGTTGAGTTATCAGAGTTTGATGTGCAGTACGAGCCAAGAGGACCTATCAAAGGCCAAGTTTATGTTGACTTCGTAGTAGAGCTCTCCTCGGCAGCCACACACCAAAAAGAAGTATGTTTCAATGGGTCTTAGATGGGTCTTATCCGTAGACGGGTCCTCCAACCAACATGGTAGTGGGGTTAGCGTCATTCTGGAAGGACCAAATGGGTTGTTAATCAAGCAGGCCCTACGATTTGCCTTCAAGGCTAGTAACAACCAAGCTGAATATGAGGCCTTGATCGTAGGAATGTTACTGGTTGTTCTTGCCGGTTGACTCAATTATCTTCGCGCGTCTACGACGATCACACGCCCAGTTATCCCTGCTTTTGTTCGTGCCTTTCTTCAATCAAACACCTGAAAATGCAAAGACAAAAGGCGCCCTAGAGGTCGTTTGCACTCCGACGCTCAAGTCAGTATAGGATTAGGAAACACCGAAACTTAGCTATAAAAAGCTCTATGTGTAATCTGTGTGTGTTCGCGTAAAAAATGCGTACCTTATTAGGTTTAATACTACGCTTTATATACTCTAGGATTTCCACTGTTTTCGCTAACCGCAATTAGGGTTATTGAGGGTGTGCCTTAGCGCCGCTATCACCCACTCTTAGGGCAATCTAGCGCGTAAGGCACCCTTACTGGAGTGCAACCTCTGACGGGATGACCACCTGGGTACCAACTCGTGCACCTAATCTCTGGGCCATCCATCCTAGGAGTGCCTTAGCTGTTCACGTGCCATGCATGCAGCTCACCCCTAGAACGTGACCCTCAAAGGTCATATCTCTCCCAGTGGCTCTTTACTCGTGTTACGCAGCATGGACCCCTCGTGATCTAGGCTTCTCCCTAACTGATAATTAGTGTGTGGTATGGGATCCACCTCTCGTGGCCCAGCTCTGTTGTTTGAGTCACCGATGTCCGATGTCACATCGCCCTCACTATGTTGCCGAGAACACATCAGCACATCTTGGTGATCGACGCCTGACCACTCTTTGGCACTTTGGCTCATGTGCCTTGCGAGACACTTGACCACGCCGCTCGTGGGACCCAGCTTACGTGGCCCCATCATTACTAGCGGTCAACGACGCCCGAGGACTGGTCGATACATTGGCCAAGGAGATGGGTGTTAAGAGTTTGTTGGCAAAAAGTGATTCCCTATTAGTAACAGGGCAGGTTACGGGAGAATATCAGGCCAAGGACCCTCAGATGGCCACATACCTAGAGTATGTCAAGATCTTGAAAGAGACTTTTGCGGTGATCAAACTAGTACACGTCTCCAGAGAGCAGAATGCCCGTGCTGACTTGTTAGCAAAGCTCGCCAGTTCAGGCAAGGGGGGCAAAAAGATGACAGTCATACAGGAGACCCTAAGTACACCTCGAACCACCACAAATTGTACAGTAGAAGTCTAGCAAGTAAGCATCTCAAAAGGTGTTAAGAGAAGTCACTAGTCGTTGACCCAAGAAACGTTAAAAACACCCATAATAAGCGCATGCAACTTATCAAGGGAATAGTCGTTGCATGTTTCCCTAGTTGAAGAAGGCGAAACCTGGATGACACCCTACAGACGCTACTTGGCTGAAGGGGTACTCCCGCTGGAGCCCACAGAGGCCAGAGTAGTCAAGAAGAACTCAAGAAGGTATACCCTGGTTGATGGGAATCTATTCAGACATGGGTATACTCACCCTATCCTGATTTGCGTAAGTGGTGAACAATGCACACGCATCATGGCAGAACTCTACGAAGGGATATGTGGGAGTCACATCAACGACCAAGCTCTCTCATTAAAAGTCATTCGCGCAGGGTACTACTGGCCAACCATGAGGGAAGACTGCACGAAGTATGCACATCAATGCAAGCAGTGCCAACAACATGCTGACTGGCATAATGCAGCCCCACAAGAGTTACGATCGATCCACTGCCCATGGTCGTTTCATACCTGGGGGATCGACATCGTGGGACCATTTCCTCTAGCAGTTCGACGGATGAAGTATCTTGTGGTCGCCATTGAGTACTTTACAAAGTGGATAGAGGCCAAGCCAGTTGCACAAATCACAACTCACAAGATCCAACACTTTGTATGGAAGAATATAGTATGCCGTTTTGGAATCCCAAAATGTTTGGTGTCCGATAATGGCACCTAGTTTGCAAGCCAACAGTTGGGCAAATTGTGCATAGAGCTTGGAATAAAGCAAGTGTTTGCATCAGTCGAGCACCCCCAGACGAATGGGCAGATCAAGTCTGCCAACCGAGTTTTGCTTAGAGGTCTAAAGAGAAGACTGGAGAAAGCCAAGGGAACTTGGGCAGACGAGGTTCCTAAAATTGTGTGGGCCCACCACACCACTCCCCAGTCCACCACCAAGGAAACACCTTTTAGTTTGGTGTTTGGTTCGGACGCGATGATCCCCGTGGAAATTTAGGAGAGTTCACCACGCTTCCTAAACTTCGTGGCCGAAGAATCCAACGAAGAAAGAAAGGTGAACCTAGATCTATTGGATGAGGTCAGGGAGGAAGCACGCATCAAGGCTGAAGCCTTGAAGAGAAGGGTGAAGTACAAGTACAACTCCAAGTTGAGACCTCGGCAGTTCCAGGTCGCCGACTTGGTAATGCGAAAGGCCCACCCCTACCAACTAGAGAACAAGTTATCTCCCAAGTGGATTGGTCCATTTCGTGTGACAGAGGCGCTTGGGAACGAGATAAACAAGCTTAAGACCTTAAAAGGTGGGACAATTACTCAAACTTGGAACGAAGCCAATCTAAAGTTTTATTTCAGTTAATTATATCATTGTACATAGTTAAGGGGACACTTTTTTTCCCTTATCAGGGTTTTTTAATGAGGTCACCCAATAAAAATTTAGATGAAAAGATATATTTGCAAGTGTGTTGTACAGTGCAGCTAGTGAACCTCTCCCTTGCCTTTATACGCCAAGGTCAAGAATAGTATGGTTCCCAGTTAAATATCTCCCTTGCCTTTATACGCCAAGGTCGAGATCAGTAAAGTGAACCTCTCCCTTGCCTCTATACACCAAGGTTAAGAACAGTAAGGTTCTCAGAAAAAGTGAACCTCTCCCTTGACTTTATAAGCCAAGGTCAAGAATAGTAAGGATCCCAGTAAAGGCAAACCTCTCCCTGGCCTTTACACGCCCCAGGTCAAGAGTAGCATGGTTCGAAATAAGACTTCTCCTTTGCCCTTATACGTCAAGGTCGAGAACATCGAGTAAACCTCTTCCTTATCTTTGTATGCCAAAGATAAGGCCAGATAGAGTTTGGGCAAACATCTCCTCTACCCCAATGTGTTTAAGATTGAACTAGTAAAGTCACGCAGGTTGGTAAAGAAACGTGCTACTTAGGTAAGGACAGTCATCAAAGCGTTGTTAGTTAACAAGACTAATCCAAGACAGGCAAGACGAACAAGTTCGAAGAAGAAAGCATTCACGCATATAAGAGACAAGTTCAAAGAAGAAAAGGCTTCATAAATTAAAATATATATATATATATATATATATATAGAGAGAGAGAGAGAGAGATTCATCAAGTGTTTGCCAGGTTACAAAATAAAGATAAAGAAGAATCACCACCACTACTCTACATCTCCCAGCTGCCCATCAGCAATTTTCTTAGTCAGCCCAGTTTGGGAAAGGTCCACCCCAGGATGCACACAGGTAACCTGGGCCATGGCATCCTCAAACCCTACTACATAGGACTCTGCGGCATCTCGGGTAAGTTCATCCTTGGTCCGTAGGAAGAGTTCATCCTTGTGAACCAACTCCTCCTTCATTTTGGCCATCTCTTCTTCGAGCTTGATTGATTTCTCCGTCAGTTGGGCCACCTCTGCATCCCTGTTGCCAAGCATCTCCTTCAAGCCATCCACCTCAGCCCGAAGATCAGTGTTTTTGGCGTAGATCCTCAGAGTTTCTTGGGACTTCTCGAACAAGAGCTTCTTGATCTCTTGATCAGACTTGCGAAGCTCTGCCATCTCCAAGATCATGCTAGTCTCACGACGTTTAAGTTCTTTGGCTTGAAGGGCGTCCTGGCCAGCTGCTTCCTTCAACTTCTACATCTTGGACAGGAGAAGGCTGGATCCAACCAGAGTCTCCCCAAGGTTCCTCGAAATGTGATCCAACAGGGGGTCATCCTCCAAGTTCTCCAGCCTCTCTTGGGTATGGAAGGATTGCAGCGCCCGCTGAAGGAAGGCTGGCAGATCAGCAAGGGGCTCACCACGGTCATCCCCAGAGGCACTCTCCCCCCTACCCTCTTGCACCACGATGTCGCGAGGAGAAGAGGCACTAAGAGGGTGCTCCCTGTAAGAAGGAGTTTAACCATCTGAGCTCGATGGCGCTTCCTTTTGAAGACGAGGCCTGAGCATGTATCCTCGTCCTTAGAAGGGGCAACCTCAGCAACCTCGACCACCCCTTTGAGCCTTTGGTCTATGGGGGCTGGGGCAGAAGGGCCAGAAGCAGAGGGGCCTGGGGCAATCTTCAGTTGAGCTGCCACAACAGCCAACTGTCTCCTTTTCTCTGTGTTAAGCACCATGCCTGCATAAGAAGATGAAGGAGCATAAGAATTTAAGACAAATAACACACACAAGCAAAGAGAAACACAAACAAGAATAGGGGAAGAGGGGGTACCAATATATCTCTTAAGGGACTTAGGGTTGTATTCGAGCTTGAGCAAATCAACAGTGTTAAACACCGCTCTAAGGTTGGAAAAGAAGTTACACACCTCTCGTTCCCGCGGGGGTAAGTCTTCGAGGCATCTGGGTTTCTTGAGCCCAGGTTCCTTCACCCAGTAAAGGGGAAACCCATCCAAGAGGGTGGGGTCGAATTTGCTACAGCGGATTTTAAAGAACTTCCCTTTGAAGCCCTTGTATGATTGCTGGAAGAGAGTCAACGATACTCTTCTAGTGGCCCCGTTGAAGCTCACCCACAGCTTCTTCCCTGGGCTCTTGGCTTCGAAAAAATACAAGAAGACGTCCACAGACGGCGTATGGCCAAAGTGATCGCAGAGGATAGAGAAGGCCCAACGAATGCCCAGCTGTTGGGATGTAGCTGGGCAGGAGCGACGTTGACCTCGGTGAGGAGAGCACGCTCGAAACCGATGAGGGGTAGGTGAAGGGTAAGTCTCTTGAAGACCGTTGAGTAGATGAAACAAAAGGGTCCCTCTGGGTCCGACGACTCATCAGAACAAACAGGTTCACCTATCCTATAGGGCACGAACTTCACGAATCTATCGTGCTCCTTCCTAAAGACACGAGATTTACGGCAATCCTCATTCTTCCTATAGGTCGCTATACTCGCAAAGGTGGTAAAACTAAAGGTTTCCTCTAAGAGATTGCCAGGTGCCCAATGGTATAAGGATTTATAGTCGAGGGGTGAGGAGTTGGGTTTGTTTGAGCCATTTTAAGGAGAGAAGCTAAAAAGAAGAAGAAGAAGAAGAAAGAGGAAAAAAAATGCAAAGTTCAGAAAAGGAAATGTGTGCACTTCAGAAAGAAAAACAGAGAAGTAGGAAAACGAAGAACATCGATTGTAAAATGCGGAAAACATAAACCGTCCCAGAACAGTTAAAGCATGCCAAGAGCATCCGAATGATAAAAAAAAGGCGATGATGAAATAAAAAAACATACCTTAGACTGATTATGCTTCGGGGAGTTGAAGTGGGCAAGGGAAGAAGACAAAGCGTTTTGAGAAGCGGAAAGGTTTGAAAAAAAAAGCCTAAGAGAAGTAATGAAACAGTGAAATGAGCGTAAGGGTTGAGAGGTTTAACGTATAAGAGAAGCGCAAGCGGCAACGAGCCTCGACCGTTGATCTTGCCACGTGTACACTGATAAAAAAGTATGGTGAAACATCACCTCAGCGCACTGTTCACGTCCTGTCACTCACTCGCCACGTAGGTCGCCATGGGCGATCATCTAGCCTCTTCGCTGAAACAAGTTACTGCTCGAGCTTGGGGGGCTTGTGTACTGGTCATCGGAGATCGGCATCAGACGTTGACATCGGACATCGGTGGTCTGGTCGCGATGATGGGTCACGTAAGTGAGCCCCAAAAATAGTAATGAGTTGTCATCTAGATATAAGAAAGACCTAAATCACGGGAGGGTTCATGCATGTGGTGTGTATAGCACGTTTAGGTCTAACACAAGTAAGTATACCCTGGAGGCGCCAAGGACCATGAGTGTTAGGGTTTCCAAGGAAAGTTGCATGCATGACACGTGAATAATTAGGGCACCTATAAAACAGATGGCCCCGCAGCGGTGGTGCATGAGTTGGTACCCTGGCGGTCATACTATTAAGATTTTGCACTCCAGAAGGGGAAAGTTCTGTGCGGCAGCTACGCTAAGATTGTGCAACACGCAACAGGATGCCTCGCTAGTAACCTTAATTCCACTTAAGGAAGGGTACTCGTGGGACAGGGAAGTTGACCTAGATACAACCTATAAAAAGGGTGGTAAGAACCCTAGAAAAGGTACGTCGTTTTTAAGACTGAAACTGTTTTACATACTTATTGTTTCTTAGTCCAGTACTGATTTGATCGTCGGAGTGCAATCAACAAGTAGGACCCCCTCTGTTTCAATTAAGCCACCCTCTATCACCTGAGGAGAGAGCATAAACCACCAGAAATAGGAGGAGCCACCATCTGTCTCTGAAGTGAACGACGACTAAGTCAACCAACAAAAACAAAAATTAGTAAGACTTTTAAATTCAAAATATATATTAAAATATAAAATAAACTGATTTGTTTGTAACTTCTCATTTAATTACTCATAGAAAGTTTAAAATAATGTATAAGCATATATAACCACTAGTGTGTATATATATAATTTTAAAAAATAAAGCTAATAATAAAATATTTACATTACAATAATTATAAGATATTAAATTTTAAATGTTAATATATAATTATTTAAATCACATTATTTTCACTCTAATTAATATATATATATATACACAAACACAAATAGTTAATGTAACTGATTTATTGTGTTCAAATAAATAATTAACA
>Ga0123341_1007250_pt1 | contig 10093 bp, 4 predicted proteins | sample Turbeapinknodule_FD_89959 | JGI IMG/M metagenome (GOLD analysis project Ga0123341, IMG submission 89959) | Root nodule microbial communities of legume samples collected from Mexico - Turtle bean Mexico pink nodule | ecosystem: Host-associated > Plants > Roots > Nodule | place: Mexico: Nepantla...
AATATAAACTAATTTAGAAATAAAAAATCTTTAGTTTCTAATCTAGTCACTATAATAACTAATTATTTTTTTTGTCTAAAATTAATTTCTATTTTATGATTTTCTTGTAGTAAAAGAATTAATTTAGTGGACAACATTGACAAATATAATTGATTTGGTTGAAAAAATTATTAAAAGTAATTGTATTTATATTAACTTGTAATGTTTATATGAATAATTTAATTTAGACATGTTTGGGTGTTTAGTTATGATTACTTATAAGATGAAGATCGGATTGATAGAAAAAAAATTATTATTTAAATAGATGAAGTATTTAAACTTTATGATGAAAAAAAAGGAAGACTACAAAGAAACTCTTCAAATTCTCTAATGTAAATTAGATATTTGGTATCAATAATATAATTTTTAAAAAATAATTAAAAGAATTGATATGGGAGATTATAATTAAAAACTAATAACTCATATTTTATCTATTCTCATTTTATTATATCCTCAATAATTAATCAATTTAGAAGTTTGCTATGTTATTAATTATCGCAAATAGGACAGTGGCTTTAGTCTTTATAAGTAAATTATACTATTTAAATTTCCTCATTTCTGAAAATGTGCCATATAGTTTATGTTTCGAGAGAATGTCCTTTTTTTATCATCATGAAAATAAGAACACACATTTTCATAACTGAAAGACAAAGAAATAAATTATTTTTGAGTGATTAAAATTGAATGTTTTTTTTTTATTATAAAGAAATTTAAAAATATTTAATTCTTATTATAAAACTGAGGAGTAGATTGGTAATTTTACATCTAAAAAAAATTATTTTTTCAAGATAATTCAAATGAAATATGTAACACCAAAAATTTTAACTTCGTAATTAAAATAAATATTTATACTAATCATCTTTATTATATATGTTTTAAAATAATAAATATTGAATTAATCTGTTAATTTGTTCAGTTATTGATTTAATTTTTCTATTTTAAAGTTTTGAAAGTTACAAACAAACATTTAACCGAGTAGCATACGTTACCACCAATAGATTAAAATGTAATTTAATTTATTAGAAATATAAATTAATCAAATAAATAAATTAATATAAGTTTGACTACGCATATTTAACTGATTTTTATAAATAAACAATATATTATATGCACTACTTTGTATTTTTAAATATTTTTCAATTTAAAATAATTGATTACAAAATTTATTAGTGTGTGTATATACATACAAAATTTAGATTTTGTATAAACCGTGTGAAATGTGTTATTTGTTGTTGATGGTGTGAACAAAACTTTTCTTTTCATATAATGTGTCTAAAAATATAAAATATATGTTTAGGGAGTGCTCTGTCGGCAATGGGAAAGAAAATATACTTATGACTTCTGTTTTTTCTTAAAAGGAAAAGCCTTAAATAATTTAATCCATTTATGAATTGCTTTGACATGGACATCTTCTCCACTTTCCTTGTCAGCTGTAATTCTTTGTTGGGTGAAAGATTTTCTTATGAAACTTCATTAAGGAGAACAACTTTATCACATTCTAGACTTATGTTAGAGATAGTTATTTGATTGGATTTATAATCCACAAATACGTAATCAGTGTAAAACAGTTTTATTCTGTAAAAAATATCATTAATATAACTATTAAGATCTTTGTGATAAAAATTAATAAATTTATTTTATATGTGATTTATGATTGAATAATAATGTAAAATGATTTTATAATGTTGATATTGCACCCTTAAAAATAAGAACCTTATTTTTTTTTTAATATTTTGAACTCAAGTCCGAGAGATAACATCATTAGATCAATCATCGCATTCAAGCTATTGTTCGTTTTAGATGTTGATGTTCTATCACGATTTTATCCTTAAAAGGCACTTCGATGAATTGAAAGAGTATATAAATTGTTTTTATCATCTACTCTTTAAAACTATACTGATAAAAATATTTAATAACTATCTTTATGGTTTACAAAAGAATGGAAAAAAGTTTTGATAACTACAAAAGTGGGTATGACCCCATGAAATATGCAAAAGATTATCTCATATTTGAAAACTTCCTTCTATTTTACTCACCAAAATATTGTTTTGACCAATTGGAACAAGGTACCTTCTCAGCAACATGTTACAAGTACAACAACAGGAAGAATAACAACACATACATGACGGCGTTTGGCAGGAAACTGTTGAATAGTTATTGCCCAAATGTTTCTCATAAAAATTTCTACTTTTCTTGTATCGATAATTTTTTAATGTAAGTGGTTAACTACGGTTGTGATATGTGCAGAAAAAATCGAGAATTTTCTTTTTTTGAGTTTAGAATTGAAGGTTGAAATGTCTCTTGAAACACACATATATAAGAATAAAACATTTATCAACTTGCTGTTGTTTTCTATTGTTCTGAGTAATGATGTTAACCACAACTTGTAATAATAATGAAAACAAGGGTGGTGTACTATAAAGAAGACAGCAAAAATAATATGACAATAGTTGTTTTTCCATCAACCTGGCTAAGATTGAAATTTAGTTCAGGAAATAATGCAGTAGAAAATTATAAAAGAAACAACACCTTCTAAACATAATGAAGTAAACCAAAAATCAGAAATTATTGTTCACATCTTACAAGAAACATCTAAACAACCATTTATTATTATTGTGAGTGTGAAGCCTTTCTTTCAAAAAGTTGTCAAATTATTATAACTTTTTAACAAAAATTAAATTAATTTTTTAAACTAGCAATGCCCGATGAAGCTAACTGAAGTAAAAAAAAACATAGATTTTATACTTTCTAAATTTCTTCAAAAAGACGAGTTAATGATTTGGTTTATAATCCAAAATAATCCAGCAGTTGGAAGTTCAATCCAAAAAATATTCTCTTACGTCAATGTTTTATATACCGAGAAACAATAGTTTTGCTCGCTAATTTATTGCCTACAACAACAACAATTAGGATAATTTTACACCTTTTAATAGTACAAGACTTCTTGCATGACAAGAAAAGAGTAAATAAGATGGATGGAAATAATCTCATTTGGAAAGGAACTTGCTGCTCACTGATTCATAACTTGGAACGTAGAGAACTGCATGAAGATACAGAGAAATCAAGAACAGTCTTTCAAAAAATAATGAAATATATAAACCATCAAGAAGAATTCATAAAACAAAACAATGAAATATACCATCTCCATATGATGCCATTGTCAGAGGAGAAGAAATGAGTTTCTGCGAAATTGAAGAAATATCCTTCAAGGTTACTTCGTCCACTGCCTTTAAAAAATCCTCCAGAGGTTTCCTGAATAGGAAAAAATACATACTTTAACTAAAGGCACTAACATTTCAAGTATACAAATCCTAGTTATGAACTAACTGCTACCATTCTCTATTCTTTTTAATGAAAATTTCAAAACTATCACTACAAAAAAATCATTAAATAGAAACTAATTTTAGAGACAAAAAATAATTAGGTGTTATAATGACTAAATTAAAGACCATTTTAGAAACTAAAAAATTATTGATTTCTAAATTAGTTTCTATTATTGATAAATAGTTTCTAAATTGGTATCTAATTAGCTACCAAGGTTTTAACTATCAATTATTTAGATTCTAAATTTGGTAGCAAATTTAGACACGATTAGTTCATAATAGACAGATCTTTTATCTCCTATCTAAGAATACTCTAGCAATGGCCAAGATAAGTTCTTTCTTTGACACGATACCATCTCAAATACTAATTTTATTTTTTTTAAAGTTCACCTCAGTGTCTTTAAACTTGTCGCTAAAGAAAATGAAATTCAGAAGAGGAAACAAACAACTAAAAAATCAGTACATAATGAATATCACTGACGTAATTAGTAAGCTTAAATTAGCAGCAAATTTAGAATTCCCTTCATGATACATACCTCTCACCATATGTCAAAACTTGTCTTCCTATATCTTCAGAAACAACCATCTAAAAAAAGGTTCAGTTTAGTACTGAGTAGACAGTTACCGAAAAAACATAATAAAAATTTAAAAAACATTTGCTATTGTAGTTTCCAGATAAAACTTTAATTTGAGGTACATTTACTTACTCTAGATTCCAAATTCATCAAAATTGCAGATTTGGTAGCTTGTTTGGCTCGATCCAGTTGGACCTGTTCAACTACAGATAGAGCAAAAGCATAAGTATAAAACTACCAATATAGAAGAAATAGAGATGAAAGAAATGGAAGAAAGGGGGATGGCACTGAAAATATACTGTTGATTTGAAAGGAGAAGGGTTCCCCCCTAAATTGGCTGTGAAAGAGAGGGGTGAAAGAATTGATCTCTTTTTTTTTTGGCTTTAATTTCGTAAAAAATTAAATAAATCATCAATATATAATATAAAAAATTGAAGAATAATTTTATATTAAGAAAAAAGTAATGAACTAACAGTAATTTTTTAACTAGCACAAAAATATTTTTCAAACTTCACTTATTTGTTTCTACTCTTTTTCCATTGACCTCTCATGACGAAAAAAGGTCAAGTTATTTTTTAGTTTTTCAATTAAGCCAAATAATTCATCCATCAGAAGTCTTTTGTTTGTAATTCATCTAAACAAACAAACAAAAAAAATCACTTTTTTCCGTATTTTATCCATTTCCACTTTACTTCTCTTATTTCTATCTTTTTTATTTCTTCTCCTCTATTATACTTCTAATACAACTGAGCTTAAATTAAGATAATAAGCAAATACTAGTTAAAAGCATAACAACCAACCTTTTCCATGAGTAGCAACAGCAAGAATCTCATTAGCAGTTATATCAATGGCTTTTGATACAATATCTGAGTTCTGACACAAAGACAAATGGAGTCAGATCAGACTACTAAAAAGAATGGTGTAGTAGATGGCACAGACAGTCATAAGAACAAGGAACCGATCAAATGGATCACATCCATCACACACACACACACACACACATATATATATAAACTCAACAATTTCCAGCAATGTGGCCAGTAAATAAGTCTGCATAATGCAAAGTGGGGAATGCTAATTTTGGAATGAAAAACTGGCAGGAAAAAAATGTGATAAGGTTGAAAATAAACAGCTTCACACTTTTAATAGTGAATAACTTTAGTTTGAAAATAAGTTTTATTTCAACCTCTATTTTTCTACCTACTTTCCAACAACAAAACAAAGTACAGCTTCATTCTTGTCACCAGTTTATGCAAAGATCTAGGCGTAGCATGTGGCATATAAGTTGTGGGTATAGATATTTATATTACTATACCGTAGAGATTCCTCACAATAATTCTTTTAAAATATATCTATATACACATATAGAAACCATGAAATTTTGGTTCTAGAGTTTCACTTCAAGGGTTTAATAAAACCACTCTTAATTACTATACATATAAAAATTGAGTCACATAAATATCCGTCCTTCCAATATATCCAAAAACTCATGATTTCATGATGGACTAGGTATTTCAATACATCCAGAAAAACATGATTTCATAATGGATGTATTCGGAGGGGCTTACTGTTGTAACTTGGGTACTGTTAATTAATATTACTAAACATATAAAAAATGACTTACAAATATATTCGGTCTTCAAAAATATCCAAAAAACATAAGTTCATAATGAACAGGTCTTTCATATCCAAAAATTCATGATTAAATAATGTACAGTATTTAAAGGGGCTTACTGTTGTAACTTGGATGCCAAAAATGCCAGTGTCATTATAAATATTGTTGAAGGCTGAAATTGAATGAAATTGTGGATATTGGTTCAGAACATTGAGATCTGCACATCATCAAACCAAGAATGTTGAGGTAATAATCAAAAGAACACAGCCTTTGGAGAGGAGCACGTGAACTTAGTTACAAAAAAAATTGTGGCAACAAAGAAAAGTGAGTAGAAAAACTATATATCAAATATTGACTATCATTCTTTGTTCATAGCTTCAACTACAAACTAAGAATAGATTGAGTATTTCAAGATAACTTACATAGCCGTGAATACATCCCTTTACCAGGACCACCAGCTGAGAATGATCCACCACCTCCCAACAACATCTATAGTAAAATGACATAGTACAGTTAAATAAAAATTTAAATAACAAAAACATTACTGAAAATCATAAACATACTCTAAAAAACCATCAGAAATATTTTTAGCCACCTTAAAATAAGGAAAACAATTTCAAGTGAAAAAAATCAAGTAAATATATGACATTATCAAAACCTGAAGAACAGTCAAAACCATAGCATCCTTCAACTTATGCCAGCCACCAGGAAGTTCAAATGCTAGAGCAAAATGGGTCCTCTGCTCATTCAAGGAACGATAGACTTTCAGCCCAAAAATTAAAAACCCGATGTGTGAACAGAAGCTATATTTTTTCAATTGCATACCCCTGTTTCACTTTGACATCGATAATCGCCCCCAGTATATACTGATTTTGGCTCCTCTGGACGCGGGCCACTCGGTAAATCGGACAAGAGAGGCTCTGCAACAGATAACAATTCCTCATGTTCAACACCAGAAGCTGCAAGTACTATGCGAGGTGCTGTATAGTTCTCCTGATATTTCATAAAAGTTTGTCTTATAAGAAAGGTAAAGAACAACTTATAAAAAGAATCTACAAATTATGAAAAATTATTAAATAATATTTAAAGATTACTTACAGCAACAAACTCCTCCAGAATTGTACCATTCAGTCTATTTATGGCTGATTCTGAAGCTAAAAGAGGATTTGCCAAGGCACCAGAAAAACCAGCAGAATGAATTGCTTCTAAAAGCAAGTCTTGAGGATTTTTGGAAGCTTCACCAATCTCAGCCTTTACTTTGAGAAGCTGCAATTAATAAGGGAATTTTGTTTTCAAAGAAACCATTAGACATTTAATGTAAGCCCTAAGTGCTAATAGATAAAAAAAATCTGCTAATTATTATTAACTGACTTTTTAATGTATTTACTATCAAATATGTTTCTAGTAAACTGATTTATCAATCTTCTGACAGTCTCATTTAATTTAAAAGGATAATATATCATCTGAATACCAAGTTTTATGATTATACCAGAAGATAACTATCAACCTTCTAACTGTCTCATTGAGTTTAACTTTTTTTTTCTGAGCATAAGATATATAGTTTGCAAATTATATATCTGACCATACAGGCAAACTCACATAGAGGCATGTTAGTAATTTCTCATCCATTCCAATCTAATTTACAAATTAAGATGATCCTATCGAAAAATAGGAAATAAACCTATAATTTAAAAATAATTCTAAAAAAAATAATAATAATAATATGAAGTTAAGTTAAATGTTCCCAATTGTGTAAATTAAAATTAATGTTTCAACCAATATGATCACGGTAAAAAATAAAATATGATCATATTCCCACAATAAACCGGTAGAAGTCCCATTTGAAAAAACACAAAATCAATCATTTATCCCCATTTAAACCATAGACCAGCAATTGGGGTATGTGAACTAGTATGACAATGAATATTTAGTTCGACAATTAGATTATTGGTAGCAAGAGGAACTAAGTAAGCCAACACAAACATGTGTAAGAGGATAGGCTCTGGCTTTGCATTTACAACTATTTTTATTAATATAATTTGCCTTTCAAGTTCTTTTTTCCAGTTTTATGATCACGTCCATCATAAACATACAGCTTATTTATGGGTCACCATCAGCTACTACTAGAGTGTATAAGTTATTACACTGATTTCAAATTATTAGGTTTCCTGCTTTTCAAATTTCCTGTCTAACTATGTTGGAAACCATCCAGAAAGTATAAAAAACAATGTAGAAAGTACCTGCTCGTTAACCTCCCAATCAAGAAAAGCAGGATTCCTCACACAATCAACAAGAAGTTCCACCATTTCAGGAACATATGTCTTCAAAGCATCGAAAGTATAACCCATCTGTTCTCTAGAAGCCGAGGCCTGCACACTGCCACCAATTGCCTCTACTTCACGGACCACACGAAAGTGACTTCGGTTTCTAGTGGTCTTGAAAGCCATTCGTTCGAGCAAATGTGTAGCCCCTAAACTTATTGGACTCTCATATATTGAACCACAGTCTACGTATAAACCTATTGATGCCGTGGGAGTCTGAAGAACAAAGAATTCAGATCAATTTATTTCAATTTTAGACATCTTACATGTGTGTGTAGATTGATAGATATACATATTAAATGATATAAAATCAATCATTCATACCGCGGATGTTTCAGAGGCCACTTTGACTCCATTGGGGAGTGTAGTGATAATAGTTTTACCCGGTGCAACATAATCTGGCAATGGAGGAGAAGGTACAACACCTGGAAGCGGAAAATCAAGCGGTGTAGCAGAACTGGATCGGTCGCCGGTGAGCCATCCAAACAAACCACCCAAACCAGAGGAGGATTGTTTGGTGGCAACGGAACTTGAACTTGCAAATCTGACAGGCAACCTGCTGCATGAACGGGCCTATCAAAAATCAAAAACTATCAGACAATCACTTCAAACCAAACTCATAATCTAAAACTTTTAGGCACAGGAAATCAAATGAATAATAACGTTTAACCAAAACACAAATGAATCATAGAAAAATGGTGTGAAAAAATATAAATTGTTTCAGATTTTTCGCTACGAGCTAAAGCAATTAACAGGAATTCCGCACTCATAGACAGGTGAATTTCAATCCTAATTCATAAGCCATTAACAGAGTACTAGAATGGAGGGAGTAGTCAATGGAACAAAAAAACAAGATTCGATTTAGTTCGTAATTAAAAGAAAGTGCGTATAAGGGTGAGATCTAGGGCATAACAATAATAGCAATTAACATTTGAAAGGGAAAGAGAAGAAAGATACGAACCCTAATGATCCTGAGGCGTGAAGCAACGTTCCTGTACATGACTGATCAACAGTTCAAAACCACTTGAATATTTGACTCTGGTAGGCTTAGAGTTAGAGAAGAGAAACAAATTATTCGAGGTTTCCGACATGGAGGTTTGGGTATTGCTACACGCTTTTGAACAATGGGCCCCAGCCACAAGCAAGCCCATAACATTACGGCAATTTCTTCCTGCACCATATCAATTCTAACCTGCACCTTTTTAAAATTTCCAAAATTACCTTTATTTCAGATTTTTAAAAATCTGGAATAATAAAAATAATTCAAAAATAAAAAAAATACATTCTAGATAAAAAAATTCAGAGAATAAAATTAAAAATGCATTTCGAATAAATATTTTCGGAATTCAAAAAGTGTTTTGGATATCTAAATCCGAAATATTTCCAGATAAAAAGATCTAGAAGTAACTTTATTTACGCCCTTCTTAAAAAAGATTATTTTCGTCATTTTTTGAAGGACATTTTTATCATTTTAAATACAATTTGGGTGCAGGTTGGAATTGATATGGTGCAAGGCCTTATGTTACGATTTTTTCTTCTGCTTTCTATATTTTTCTTCTACACCCCTACATTTTTTAAAATACTAAAATTACCTTTAAAAGTTTTGGATGATTTCAAGATAAGAGTTGCATAAACAAAAGATATTTTAAAAAAAATAGATCGTAAGCAAAGGTTGTTTTTAGAATAGAAAATAAAAAAATTCATTCTAGAATATCTTATTTAGAACATATATTTTTAATTTCCAAAATAGTAAATCTGGATTTGATAAAATATGTTTCAGAAAGTATATTTTGAAAAGAAAAATCCAAAAATCATTTTTAAAATGAGTAAAACGATATTTAGCAAAAATTATGGGATGCAGTAAGATATTATTTTGGACTAGAGAACGAAACACCTTGTGTTAGTTACCGAGATTATCTTTAAAACATAACTATTGATCCTCCTTAAACATAATTATATCTACTAAATGTACAAATTTAATGTAAAAAGTAAATATTTTTATTTATAAAAATATTTGATATAGTTTAATGATAAAAAATATAAAGGAAAAATAATTACTAAATATTAATCTATTGCTTTTAATAAATAAGAGCGCTTGGTAATCATTTTCAATGAATACAATTTATTATTAATTTTATCTTTATAAATCTAACTTAATTTAATTATTTATAAAAAAATATCTATAACAAATAACCCTTAAATAATATATAATTATAGCAT